>Ga0334882_1000098_pt1 | contig 151437 bp, 138 predicted proteins | sample GraSluR1_MG_5_FD_207226 | JGI IMG/M metagenome (GOLD analysis project Ga0334882, IMG submission 207226) | Sludge microbial communities from methane-producing bioreactor in Wageningen University, Netherlands - Granular Sludge_15_04-R1 | ecosystem: Engineered > Bioreactor > Anaerobic >...
GTCGTCAGAGACGAGCGTGTGACCTGACTGCTTGCACTTAAGTAGTTGCAAGACCGTCGGGTCACAATCCGCCGTTGGCGCATCAAGACCCCACGGAACAGTACGGGTGGCTTTTTCAACAAGCCCCGAGCCTCGGGCCACCCGGTGTTTGGTTTTCCAATCAGCAGTTCATATTTGTCATCGTGTGAGCTGCAAGGGAGACGGGAACGGGGATCACACTTGAGTGATCAATAGCCGCTTATATCAATCCGGGTTACTTTGTCAAGCACCTGGCCTAAGAAGCGGGTGGCGACCTGCGTGAATTTGTCGGGGACATCGCTGACGAAGAACTTGTGCTCGCCGTGGTGGCTGTCCAGCTTCGAGGAGGCAGGGCGCAGCAGATCGGCGGCACCGAGTGCCTCGCGGACGACGCGGGCGGTTTCCTCGCCGCTGTCGATGAGGGTGACCTTGTGCCCCATGACCTCGGACAGCACGCCTTTGAGCAGCGGGTAGTGGGTGCACCCGAGCACGAGGGTGTCAATGTCGACATCGTGCATGGTCTGGAGGTAGTCGCGGGCGATCAGGGTGGTGGCCTCACGGTCGACATAGCCTTCCTCGGCCAGGGGGACGAACAGGGGGCAGGCGAGGCTGAACACCTTCAGTTGGGGATTGATCTTGTGGATGGTGCGGGCGTAGGCATCGGAGCCGATGGTGGCGCGGGTGCCGATGACGCCGATGCGTCCGCTTTGGGTGCGCTCGGCGGCGGCGCGGGCGCCGGGTTCGATGACGCCGACCATGGGGACATCGTAGTGTGGCGCGACCTCATCGAGGGCGACGGCGCTGGCGGTGTTGCAGGCGCAGATGATGAACTTGACATTGTGCTCCAGCAGGAAGAGGACATCCTGATGCGTGAAACGGGTAATGATTTCCTCGGAGCGACCGCCGTAGGGGTAGCGTCCGACATCACCGAAATAGACGACGTCCTCATCGGGGAGGCTTTTGAAGATTTCGCGGGCGACGGTGAGGCCGCCGACGCCGGAGTCGAAAATGCCGATCGGTCCCTCGTTGGACATCTGGCTTACCCTTCCTGATGGTTTCGGTATGCTCGGCAGCTACTGCTCATACTTGGCCTTGAAGCGCTTGATGGCATTGTAGATGGCCTGAGCCACTGCTTTCTGGTAGTCGGAGTCGCGCAGTATTTTCTCCTCGGCGGCGTTGGAGATGAACCCCGCCTCAACCAGTACCGAGGGAGAATATATCTTGTTGAGGACGAAGAACCCGGCCATGTCCACCCCGCGGGCGGGGATTTTCAGGTGGCGCCGGAACTCGCGGTCGACCATGAGGGCGAAGTCGTGCGACTCGGCGAGGAACTCGGTCAGCAGCATCTCATTGAGGATGCCGAGGATGGGGTCGCCGAAGGGGTCATCGGTATCCCGGGCTTCCTCGGGGAATTCGCCGGAGGACAGCTCGCGCAGGAAGAAGCTGTTTTCGAACTGGGCGACAGCGCGAGCGGAGTCGTTGCGGGCCGGTGCCAGGTAGAACACATTCCAGCCGCGGGGGGTGCGCTTGGGGGAGGCGTTGAGGTGCAGGCTGATGAACAGGTCGGCGCCGTTTTCGTTGGCGATCCGGGCACGCTCGTCCAGGTTGACATAGACATCGCGATCGCGGGTCATGATGACCTTGAATTCCTTGTCCTTGCGGATCAGTTTGGCCAGTTCCTTGCCGATCGCCAGGACGATGTCTTTCTCTCGTGTTTTGCCCGGGCCGATGGCGCCATAGTCCCTGCCGCCGTGGCCGGGGTCGATGACGATGACGTCGATCTTGTTATCGGAGGTGGCCGGGACATTGGGTGCGGGGGTTTCCTCGAGGGTGAAGTCCTGGTCGGCTATGGAGATCTGAATACGCGGTGGGTTGAGGGTCAGCTTGTGGTGCCAGTTGCGCAGGGCGCGTTTAAGGCGGACGGAGACCTGGCCGGAGGCCTCGGACTGATGGACTTTGAGGTCATACATCAGGCGGCTGTTTCTGCGTGAGAGGATGCGGGAGGCATCAATGTCAGCATCGCGAATGGAGATATTCAGCCAGTTGCCCTCGGTCACGAATATGTCGTAGGCCATGGAGCGGGTCAGGAAGAGCTCGATCAGCAGGCCGTTGGTCTTGCGCACGAAAGAGATGTCGGTGACATTGTAGTGGTGGGTGTCCAGGCGGACGAGTTTGGTATCGCGGTTCCAGGTGACGCGGTGCGGCATGACCTGATTGAAGTAGGGCAGGAAGGTTTCGGCGGCGACATAGAGCTGACCGTCGATAAGCAAAGCCGGGTGGGTCATGTTGCGGATGCTGTCGTTGAGTTTGAAGAAGGGGGCGTCAATCAGGAACTCGAAGCGGTTGGTATCGACAGCATAGGTGACCTGATGGCCGACGACCGACCAGTTGAGCCGGCCGCCGAGCAAATCGACGATTCCGGAGAGGGAAACATAGGTGAAATCGTGACGTTCGACCGACCCGATATCATAGCGACTGCCGGAGATCTCGACCTGGGCCGCGCGAGCCGCCGCGTCGGTCGGAGCCGCCCCGACCAGAATCAGGGCAGCCAGCAGTATGAACAGGCAGGAGTGTTTCATTCTACGTCACGATGGGTGGCTCGCCGCGTCCGCCGGTCGGCATCGGCCTTGGCGATGGCCTCACGTTTGTCGTATTTTCTACGTCCGGCGGCGACCGCCAGTTCAACCTTGGCGATGTTTCCCTTGAAATAGAGGGTCAGCGGAACGAGGGTCATCCCCTTTTGCTCGGTTTCTGCCCAGAGCTTGCGGATTTCTCGTTTGTGCAGGAGGAGGCGGCGGGGCCGGGTCGGTTCGTGGTTGGTATCGGCGGCCATCTTATAGGGCGAGATATGCAGATTGCGCAGCCAGACCTGGCCCTCCGAAATGGCGGCGTAGGCGTCGGCGAGGTTGATTTTGCCCTCGCGCAGGGATTTGACCTCGGTTCCGACCAGCTCGATACCGGCCTCGATTGTCCAGCGGATATCGAAGTTGTGGCGGGCTTTGCGGTTGCGGGCGACGATGCTGGTTTTCTGCTGATCTGCCATAGTGTCACAGGATAGATGTTGGCCGGAGGGCACGCAAATAAAAAGGGGGGCACACGTTCCCCGGTACGGCCCGGGCAGGTCATGTGCCCGGTGAGGCGTGTCGATATGTAGTAAAGAAACAGGATGGTATGGTCGACATACAACATAGAGCAGGACGCCCACTGCGAGGCCTGTGGGACCGAATATAAGGGTAAGAGAATGTCGCAGAAGATTCCGATCAGCCAGGCGAAAATCATGGTGGTCGATGATGAACCGGAAATCACCGAGATCGTGGAGACGTTTCTGACCGACGCCGGTTATACCGTCCTGGTTGAGAATTCATCCGCCCAGGCCGTTCAGAAGGCACTGGAGTTCAGACCCGATGTCATTCTTCTGGATATCATGATGCCGGGGGTCGATGGTTACGATGTCTGCCAGCAACTCAAGCAAAGCCCGGAGTTTGTGGGAACGCCGATCATCTTCCTGACCGGCAAGGATCGCAACGACGACATGGGCCGGTCGTTTAAGTCCGGCGGGGATATGTTCATCAAGAAGCCGTTCTCCTGCGAGCGCCTGATGGAGATCATCAATATCGTCCTGCTCTCTGCCGGATTCAACAAATAGCGGTTGATAATCGCTTACCGATCCGATCTCGCCTCCAGCCCGAAACCATGGCAACAGAATAGTGGAAACAAACTGCGCGCAATACTCGTTGTATAATATTGTGCGCTGCACTATAATTGGTTTGGAGCATCATGCGGCTGATCAAACGGTACAGAAACAGGCGGCTTTATGACACCCAGACGAGCCGGACGATCACGCAGAACGACTTGGTGCGGCTGATCGGTGATGGTGTTTCGCTGAAGGTGGTCGATTCGGACACGGGAGAAGATGTGACCATGTCGGTGCTGGGGCGATTGATCGCCCGGCAGGCGGAGACATTGGCCAATGATGATGAATCACAACGGTTATTCAGGCGGATCATTCAGATAGGAGGAACGAAGTCTATGTCAATCTTGAAGAACACAGTGCTGGCGTCGATTGGCGCTTTCCAGGTGACCAAGGAGAAGGCAGAGAAGGTAATCGACGAGCTGATCAAGCGCGGTGAAGTCTCTGAGAGCGAGCGCAAGTCGGCCGTGATGGAGCTTCTGGAACGAGCGGAGAAATCCACTGCCGGGTGGCGCGAGAAGGTCTCCAAAGAGGTGAAGAAAGCTGTCGACGAGGTGAACAAGCTCGGCAAAGAAGTCAAGGACTACAAGCTGGTCAAGCAGTCAGACCTCACGGGTCTTGAGGAGAAGATCAACAACCTGAACGCGTCGCTTCAGGCGATCGAGAAGCGTCTGGAAGAGATGTAGTCTTCTCGGCCCGGTCCGGGGATATTGTGGTTTGGAACGGGAGTAGCCGATGCTGCTCCCGTTGTCCGTTGTTGGTGTGAGTGATTACCCCAGCAGTGCGTTGAACTCGCCTTCGTCGAGGATGGGGATATTCAGCGATTCAGCTTTGGCTTTCTTGGAGCCGGGGCTTTCGCCGCAGAGAACGTAGTCCGTGCTCTTTGAGACCGATCCGCTGACTCGTCCTCCTGCCTGTTCGATGCGCTTCTTGAAGTGTTCTCGTGGTTTGCTGAGTGTTCCGGTGATTACGAACGTTTTGCCGGACAGGGGGCCGGTCGGTGATGCTTCTTTCAATTGTCTGTATTCGGGAAACACCACTCCCCCCGTGCGCATTCTGTCGAGCATGGCCCGGTTGGCCGGATTGGTGAAGAAATCGCTGATGTTGCGGGCGATCACCGGTCCAATCCCCTCGATCTGCTCCAGATCCTCAGATGAAGCCTCCTGCAGTTGCTCGATGGTACCATAGTGTTCAGCCAGAAGTCGGGCCGCGGAATCACCGACCCCGGGGATGCCGAGAGCATAGATGACCCGGGGCAGTTCTGTACGGCGCGAGCGGTCTATCATAGTCAGGAGGTTGTCGGCTTTCTTCTGGCCCATGAGTTCGAGCGTCATCAGTTGCTCCCCGGTCAGGAAGAACAGATCGGCAGGGCTTGAGACCAGAGCCTTGTCGATGAGCTGGCGGGCGAGTTTTACGCCCAGCCCCTCGATATCGAATCCACCCTTGCCGGCGAAGTGGAAGAGGCTGCCCTCAAGCTGTGCCGGGCAGGCGGCGTTAAGGCAACGGTGGGCAGCTTCTCCTTCGGGGCGGACGATGGGCTGGCCGCAGGAGGGGCAGGTGTCGGGGAACCGCACCGGTGGCGCGTCGTCCGGACGCTTGTCAAAAATGACCTGAGCCACCTCCGGAATGACATCCCCGGCGCGTCGTATCAGGACAGTGTCGCCGATGCGGACATCGAGACGACGCACCTGATCCTCGTTGTGCAGGGAAGCGTTGGAGACGGTCACGCCGGCGACTTTCACCGGGCGCAGCCTGGCGACCGGAGTGACGGTGCCGGTGCGACCGACGGAGAACTCGACATCCTCGAGCACTGTTTCGGCTTCTTCGGCGGCGAATTTCCAGGCGATGGCCCAGCGCGGTGCGCGCGAAATCTGACCGAGCGCGGTCTGCTGGGTGTAGCGATTGACCTTGATGACCATCCCGTCGATCTCATAGTCGAGGTCGGTTCGCAGGCTCCGAAGATCGTTGAAAACCTGCTCGACCTCATCCGGCGTGTTCGCCAGCCGGCCATGTTCATTGACAAGGAAGTGGTTGTGCCGGAGCAGCTTCATGGTGTCGCTGTGCTGCTTGAGGTTTTCGAGTGATGTGTCCGAGATGCCATAGGCGTAGAACAGGAGCGGCCGCGAGGCGGTGATGGTCGAGTCGAGTTGCCTGAGCGATCCGGCGGCACCGTTGCGCGGGTTAGCCAGCGGTTGGCTTCCCTGCTCCACGAGGCGCGCGTTGAGCCGTGCGAAATCGGATTTGCGCATGATGACCTCGCCGCGAACCTCCAGCAGGGGGTAGCGAGCGGCAGTGTCGTTCGACAGGCGCAGGGGGATGCTGCGAATGGTGCGCAGGTTGGGAGTGATGTTTTCGCCGGTCACGCCGTCGCCGCGTGTTGATCCAAGGGTGAAGATGCCGTTCTCGTACACCAGTTCCACGGCCAGGCCGTCGAGTTTGGGTTCGACATAGTATTGGACATCTTCGCCTGACTCTATTCCTTTGTGGACGCGGCGATCGAAAGCCGCGAGCTCCTCGGCGGTTGTTACCTTCTGCAGCGAGAGCATGGGGAAGCGGTGGCGGACCGTTTCGAACCTTTCCGAGGGAGGCGCGCCGACCCGCTGGCTGGGGCTGTCCGGTGTGGCCAGCTCGGGGTACTCCTTCTCAAGCTCAAGCAGGCGGTCAAAGAGCTTGTCGTATTCGGCATCGGAAATGACCGGGGCGTCCTCGACGTAGTACCGGCGGTTGTGGTACTCAATTTCTTCAGCGAGCTTCGCGTGTTCCCCGGCTGCCTTGTCAGGTATTTTGGTCATGGTGCCAAGGAAGGGCGGCCGGCGGTGCGTGTCAACAACCGTTCACGATGTTGACAACACAACCGGCGAATCAGCGCCTGGTGGGCAGTGGGTCCTCTTCGCGAATGAAGGGTCGGAGCTGTTTGCGGAAGGCGGCTATTTCCTGTCCGGCGAGGTCATCAGTGATATCGTTGACCCACAGGGCGGCCAGCCGATCGCAGGAGTCAGCCTGCAGCAGAACGTGAGTGGCGAGGCTGATAGTGCGATACGGGGCGCGATCCTCGAAGCGAAGGCACACAAGAGTGCGGCGGGGATTGGTGTGGATGGTGGGTGTGGCGATGCGCTGGCGGAAGTCGAGCCAGCGCACATCGGCTGTGCCATTGGAATCGGGGATGATCAGGGAGTCATTGACGGGCCAGTGGCGTCGGGGGAGAGACAGGGCGAAGAAGATCAGGCGGCCGGACTTGTCCATCTGCAGTTTCAGGCGGTCTGAATCGAGGAATGAGTAGAATCGCCGCGAGGGTTCGAAGGCCCCGATCTGAACATACAGGGCGTCCTCTTCCAGTTGGTAAAAACCCCGGCCGGGCGGGGCAGACTCGGTCGGGGTCGATATCCGAAGCTGAAGCGAGCGTGATGTCATGTCTCAGAGGTCTTCAAGCCGCTTCTTTGCCTGCAGGGCTTCCAGCGTTCCCTCGAATTCCCTGGTCAGGCGTTGGTAGATCGTGCGGGCCTTGTCCTTCTGCCCGAGTTCCTGATGTGAGCGCGCCATTTTGTACAAGGCGGCACTGAGCAGGTTGGAGCCTTGGAACTGCTTCGTCAGTTGCTCAAACTGGCCGATAGCTTCCTTGTACTTCTCCAGCGAGTAGTAGCTCTCGCCGCTCCAGTACAGGGCGCTCTCCACCTTCTCGTGATTCGGGCAGTAGCGAAGGAACTCCTGATATCCCTCAACGGCTTTGGCCCACTCATGCTGACGCATCAGGATGAAAGAATCATCGAAAGCGGTGTCGCAGTTAATCGGCGGCGGACTGAACCCCGGTGTGGTCGAGAATCCTGCATCACCTCCTGAAGGATAGGTTTGTGATCCCGGCGAACTGAACAGGCGTGAGCCCTGTTTGCTGGAGACCTCGTGCAGCATCTGCATGAGCTGGTCGTAGCTTTCCAGAAGACTGGCTACCTGCCGGTTCATCTCATCGACCGTGACCCGGATGTCATTGCGCAGGCGGATGTCCGCCTCGTTGCTGGACGTGATCAGGGAGTCCAGGTGCTCGACCTTCTGTTGGGTACGCTTGTTCGAGGCCTCGATCTGGTCAAGTTTGTAACTCAGGTCGTCGAACTGCCGCGAGCCGACACAGCCGCCGAGAGTCAGTACCAGACAGATAGCCGCCGTCGTGAAGACGGCGGTTACTGTGAATGTTCTTTGTTTGCCCATAATCATCACACTGCTGGTTTCAGAAGATTATACACGCACTACTGCGAGATAATCCGAAATTCAGCGCGACGATTCTTGGCCCAGGCCTCTTCGTTGCTGCGCGGGTCGAGTGGTCGCTCCTTGCCGTAACTGATAATCTGCAGGCGGTTGACATCGATGCCCAGTCCGACCAGATAGTCACGGGCCGCCTTGGCTCGCCTTTCGCCCAGCGAGAGGTTGTACTCCACTGTGCCGCGCTCGTCGCAGTGACCTTCAATCTGAACGATAACGTCCGGAAATTCCCGCAACAACTGGTAGTTCTTGTCCAGTCCGGCCCGAGCGAGCGGCTTGAGATTGGACTTGTCGAAATCGAAATGGATCGTTTCGAACTGAGATTCACTCAATTTCGGCGGGGGCGGAGGTGGAGGCGGCTCGGGTTTTGGAGTATCCACTACGACAACCGTATCGACAGGGATCTCTTCCGCGACTTCCGGCGTCTTGCCGCAGGAGACCATGATCAGTGGCAGTGCCACCAGACCGACAATTAACAGCAATCCAATCCGTTTCATGCTGGGGACATCCTCCCTACAGGTTATACATTATCGCGAGTTCTCTCTATTCCATTGTTGCACAATCTAATCGCACTCAAAGTGGCGGTCAATAAAAATCACATTTTCAGTAGTCTGATGGCTGAAATCCCATTGCCATCCAGTGTGGCGTCAGGCGAGTCACCGAGGTCTCATTCTAAGTTTCATCTTGGGATCGGTCCCCAGTCAGGATTGGAGCACTGCCCGTGCCGGGTAATGCGGCGCTGATTGCGTCCGGACAAGTCCATGGCATAAATGTCACGTGGCCCGAGACGGTTGGAGGAGAAGATGATGTGCTTGCCATCGGGCGAGAAATGCGGATTCTCGTTATGTCCCACCTGAGTGTGGATGCGGTAATCAAGTCCGGAGGTGTCGATCGAGGCCAGGTCGAACCGGCCGTGCTGGGTACGACTGACGAACGTGATGCGGTCACCACGAGCTGACCAGATGGGGGAGTCGTTGTAGCGTCCCTGGAAAGTCAGCCGCCGTGTCTCCAGGCCGTCGGAATCCATGATGTATATCTGGGGGCTGCCGGTGCGGTCCGAGGCGAAGGCGATGTGCCGGCCATCCGGTGACCACGTCGGGGCGGTTTCGATGGCAGGATGTCGAGTGAGTCTTTTAATGATGCGGCCATCGAGATCAAGCACGTATATCTCGGAGTTGCCGTCTTTGGATAAGACACAGGCGATCATCCTGCCGTCGGGTGAGATGGCGGGTGCTGCGACGATGCCGGGGAAACCGGCCACTTTCTCCATTTTCGCATTGAAGATGCCCACTTTGTACAACTGCGGTGGTCCTTCGAGGTAGCTGATGAAGTAGATCTCATCGCGGGTCGGGTGGAAGCACGGGGAGAGATTGATAGTGCCGGTTTTGGTGAGCTGGCGTTCATTGGCGCCGTCGAAGTCGGCAATGAACAGCTCCTTGGCGCCGTCGCCCATCTCGCGGGCATATACGATTCTGGTGCGGAAGATGCCGGGTTCTCCGGTGAGGGTGCGGACAATCTCATTGGCGATGTTATGTGCCAGATTGCGCCACTGGGTTTTCGGCATTTCCTCGACGCTTCCGGCGATGCGCTGCTGATTGTTGACATCGAAAATGCGCCAGCGCACGCGGATGTTGTTGACAGGGAACTCGGCCTCGAGCCTTACTGCGAAGCTCGCTCCGAGACGCTTCCAGCCGAGCAGGGTCATTTCGGTCATTTCGTACAGCTTCATGTAGAAGCTGTCGGCCTCGACTAAGGAGAAATCGGCGTAGAAGTCGACATCGTAGCGAATAATGCGGGTGACCCACGTCATGAGCGTGGAGTCATCGCCGGTAATGTACTGGTTGCCGATGAATGTCATATCCTCGACCGCAACCTGCGTGGGCTGGACATCGCCGGTACGCAGGGTGTCGAAGTAGATTTCATGGACTGGGTCGCTCTGTGCGCCCACCGGGTGGGCGAGCAGGGTCACCAGTATAGTCAGAATGAGGGCGCAGCCTCGGGATTTCATCGTGGGTTACCTCGGTTGATACTTGAAGGGTAGATTGATGCCAATGATCTCTTCGCGGAATTCGCGCGGCAGCGGCGGGAAGGGTGCGGACCGTTCGACAGCACGGAGGCAGGCATCATCGAAAGCGTCGATGCCGCTGGATTCCCTGATCTGCAGGTTGATGACGCGACCGGACTGAATGACCTGGAAATAGATTACGCAGACCAGGGTTCCCTGGTGGCTGACCGGGTTGCGCCAGTTGCTGCGAATCTTGCGGAAGGCCTGCGTAAACCAGTATGGGTAGTTGAAGGAGGCGTTGTCGATCGTGGCACCGGCAAACGGGGAGCCCTCGCCGCCGGTGGCGGATTCATCAAGCTCGGTCCCGGTGCCATCGGCGGTTTGTTCCTGGGCGCCTGCGGGTTCCTGTTCAGTGTCCCGCTGGACGACAGTCGGTTTGGGTTCGGGCGGCTTTTCAGCGGGTGGTTGCTGTTCTTCGGGCGCCGCTTCGGATTCGATGGGGACTTTCTCATCCCTTGCGACCGGTCGCTCCACCGGCAGTTCGATTTCCTCCTCGGCGGCGGCCCGGGGTATGGCCGGCGCCGGAAGTGGTTCCGGGGCGGCGGTCATCGGCATTTCGGATGGTGCGGTCAGAGACACCCGGATCACGTTCTGGATGGGGGAGGTCCTGCTGAAGGAAAAAGAGCCGGCCACAAGCAGCGTCGTGATTACCACCGCGTGCATGAGTACGGAGAGGATGATATCGCGTGTGAGTGTATCGGCGTTATTCATGTCACTGACGTTTGGTCTCCAGCGGGGTCGTGACCAGGCCAATGCTCTCGATCCCCATTTCCTTGAGCTGGCCGATGACGCCGATGGCGCGACCGTAGGCGACGGTGGAGTCTCCGCGCAGGAAGACGGAGCTTGTGTTTTTGGCGCGCATCTCCCGCTGCAGGGCTTCCTCGAACCGGTCGGGACGAGTGAAGATATCGTTAACATAGATGCCGCCGACCGAGTCGATTGTCACGACAACCCCCTCCGGTTGTTCTTCGATTGTGGCTGCTCTGGTCTGGGGCAGGTCGACCTCGATACCGGACTGCAACAGCGGTGCGGAGATCATGAATATGATCAGCAGCACCAGGACAACATCGACCAGGTTGGCGATATTGATATCCGACATGGCGCTGTAGCCGCGCATTGACCTGGGGCGGCGCATTTTCAGAGTTGCTCCTTTTTGAGTTGTGCGAGGAAGGCAAGGATGAAACCATTGCCCTGATCTCGCAGGACCTTGAGCTTGTTATTGGCCCAGTTGAAGGCCATCACGGCCGGAATGGCGGCACCGAGCCCGACAATAGTGGCCAGCAGGGCCTCGGCGATGCCGGGGGCGACTACTGCCAGTGAGGCCGAGCCTCGTTCGCCGATCGCCCAGAAGGAATCCATGATGCCCACCACTGTTCCCAGAAGACCCATGAACGGGGCGGAGTTGCCGGTTGTGGCAAGGAAGATCGTACGCTGCTCCAGCAGACCCATCTGCTCCGTGAGAGTACGCTCCATACCCATCTCGATGACATCGATATCAGATTCGGTGAGCTTGTGATCTGCCTCGGCGATGCCCCCGGCGGGGTTCTTCTGTTCCCGTATCTGCAGCAACTCGTCGTAGCCTCCCTGAAAGACCCGGGCCAGGTGTGAATCGCGCTGTCCCTTGGCCTGGCCGACCAGATCCGACAGTCGGCGGCTGCGTTTGAACTGCTGCATGAAGGCCCGGTTGGCGTCCATGACGGCCTTGTACTGGCGCCATTTGTGGAAGATGATAACCCAGCTGACGATGGACATGAACAGCAGGGCGGCCAGGATGATGGCCCCGAAGGTCGACGTCTGGGCAATAATCTGCCAGAGCGACCCGGTGACGGCGATGATCGGACCTACGCTTTCCATATCGATTTGTACACCCGTCCTTGGTTTCAGTTTGGCCTTGGATACGAATTGTCATCCGGCAAGCACCGGCGCTTTTATGTCATGAATGATATGCTCGACAGCGCGCGGCAATCAACAAAAACCACTTTTTCGTGCGGCCACTCGGCTGCGATATGTTAAACTTGATTGCGCCGGAAAGGTTGCGTTTCATTGTCGATTGATTGTGGGCGGGGGGACAGAGAGATCAGCGGGGATGATCCGGGACGATGCCGGCGTACGGAGGATTGCATGATGGGCCGCCTGATACGAACTGTACTGGTACTGTTGACAGCAGGGGTTGTTGTTGCTGCTTGCAGTACGCAGCAGGAAGAGCAGGGTAAGCCGCCGCTTGAGGTAAAGAAGGAAGAGGCTCGCGATTCGACTCGTCTGGATCCGGCGCCGGATTCGGTGCGAGGTCGATAAGGCAAAGCGGCCCGCCAAGGTTATCCCGGCAGGCCGCGGTAGTCGTTGCTATCTGTCGTTCGGTCTGTCAGCCCTCGATCATCTCCACATTGGCGCGGGGCACGACCACTTCGGAGCCATCATCGAATTGCACTTTGAGTACGCGCGCCTTCGATTCCGATTCCAGCACCTGCAGGGGGGCGGGCAGGTCGGTCACGGTGCCAAGATAGCCGAAATAGGGGTGGCGGATCACCCGGATCGGGGACCCGGTTGCCAGACCGCCAACGCCACTGGCGGCAAGGTTTTCAAGCTTCTTGTCGATTTCGGTCGGAATGACTACCTCGGGTCTTATGACGCCGGCGCGAATCTGGGTGGCACCGTTGATACAGGCCATTTCGCCCTCATGGCGCTTGAGCAGGTCGAAGGTTTTCTGGGCCATGCTGATCTGGCCGAAGCCTTCAGTCACGACCAGAGTGATACCGATGTCCTCGTTACCCGTGATGGCAACACCAATATCGTAACCGAGGAAGTCACGCAGATCCTTGTCGTCGAAGCCGCCCACAACAATGCCCCTGACGCCCATGCTGATGGCCTTTTTCAGGGCGGCCGCGGTGACCATTGAGCCGCCCACAATGACCTTGTCCTTCATGTCGTCGGTGATCAGGTTGTCCTCGAGAATGGTGGCATTGTCGGCAACAGCGATCCGCACGTCACCGAACGTTTCACCGCCGATCCCGAAAATCCCCTGCACAAACGAGGCATAGGTCTCCATGACTACACCCTCGTTCTCAACGACCTCGGCGACCGTTCCCTTGACATAGGAGGTCACCTCAACGGGTATTGGTTCGCCTCGCTGGAGAACCTGACCGGTAATGCTGGAGACGGACTCGATGGTACCGTTGATCGTGGCGCTGGCGGCCGATGAAAACCACTTGATGAACGATTTCTTCAGGGCAATCTGTTCGCCCTCTTTGATAGGATCGCCTTCCTTCTTGAGCATGACCATTGGCAGGTCTTCGGGCGGTACCCCGAGTTTGTTGGCCACATTGAGTGGAACCACGTTGCCGGGAAGGTGTGTACGGGCGACCACATCACTGGGGTTGAGCCTGTCGCCGACTTTGACGACCACTTCGCCCTTGAGCGGGAGGATGCGGTGCTTGCGGACAAGCAGGTTTTCAGTAACTTTCAGACCGGGCGTATATGCATGGGCCATGGAGCAGCTTTCCTCCTGTATGTGCTAACTGCGTTTCTTTCGAATCAAGTATGAGCGGATTATCACTACCAGTATCAGGGCGATGCCTACCAACACCCATAGCGTGGTGCGGCTGTCTGCGGAATCGGCGCGGTCAGGTTTGACCGTAGTATCGATATCCGCCACCCGCACAGGTTCTGAGGCAGCGGCTCTCTCCCAGTTATCCGTCGACATGGAAGTGAAAATCGCCCTGAAGGTCTCCAGGTTATCGTTGAACTGGTCTCTCGGTGCGTAGAAGAAGAAGTTGGCGGCACCGTGTTCGTAGTACTTCACCGCAATGACGTTGTACTTCTGACCTTCGCGGGGCGGTCCCATCGCCAGTTTGATGACGGTGATACCGCGCTCGTGATCGACATAGGGGACCTTGAACGCCATCCTGTCCCAGAATTCATCGAAGGGGATCTCGGCGCGGCTGGTGCGGTATTCTGCGGCCAGCTCGTTGGCGACCGAGTCGATCATCTCTCGCGTGTAGACCCGCGACGTGTCCAGTTTCAGAAGCAGATATGGTCCGTCGAAAAACGGGCTGTTGTCTTTATGGGCAAGGACGACCTCGTAGTCGAACAGGGTTCTGTCGACAGCTCCGCTTTGCTGGAGAAACCCGTCGACTGTCACATAATCCATCTGGACCCAGTCGTCGGGGTACGTCAGGTAGAACTTGCCGGCGTAGCTGACGTAGTTCGTCGCCATGACTGACGCTGTCATAACCAGCAGCATCATGGCCAGCATTCCTGTAACTGTGTATCTGTGTTGTCGCAACAACCGCATGTGCAGATGGACTCCTTCGGCCTATTTCTGTTTAAGGCGCTCGGCCGGGTAGATATCGAGTTCGCTGTACCACCGGGTCAGGTAATCGACCCGCTGAGCAGCATCGAGCTGCGACAGGTCGAACGGACGACCGCGCCCGTCGAGGATGATTCCGACGACACCGCCATGCACCTCGGTCTCGAGCCGGTGCCCTTTGCCGGCGCCGACATCGAAGTTGCGCTCCGGCTCGAAGATTGCCTTGGCCGTCATGGGCAGACCGTTGTCCTGAATGCCCAGTTTGAAGAGTTTCATTTCTAGCGCGTTGAGTGTTCCCTCGACCGGACCGTCGGGCAGATCGATCTTGTACTTCATGACCGGTGTGTCGGATTTCTTGTAGACTCCGGAGGGGGCGACGCAGGTTCCCAGATGGATCAGGCAGTCCTTCTCGAACACCTCGGTAGCCGCTTTGGGCTGAACCTCGGTCAGTACGCCGAGCTGGGGCATCATGAAGATGGAATCCACAGCCAGGCGGGTAACCCCCTCGGGGCAGAACGCATCGACCATCATCATGGCCGACTGTTGCCGTCTTGGCGCGTGGGAGAGAACCCCGCCGGAGCCGATGAGCATGTCGAGGCTCATCATGTTGACGATGGTGGCGCCGGAGCTGCTCTGATCGAAGGCGTCGGCAATCGTGCGCTGCTGCTGGACGCCCTTGAGCACGGTGGCGAAATTCTTGTGCTGGATGAACGCCAGCCTCAGGGCCTCGCGGGCAACAGCCTGTTCGAATATCAGCTCTTCCATTGACTGCGGAATGGTGGTCGGACGGACCATTTTGTTCTTGACGCGGTTGCGAAGGTCGCGCTCGTCCATGTTGAACGGAACCCAGCGCATCACCATCGGCAGTGTGGCTTCTGCGAACACATTGGAAATCGAATAGGACATACCAAGGTTGGCTGACACCGTCCGGTTGAAGACACCCTCCTCGGAGCCTTCCGGACGGAAGACGCTGAAGACGTCGGTGGTGGCGCCGCCGATATCGACTCCAAGCGCCTCGATGTTGTACTGCCTGGCGATGGTCTGGATGATCAGGCCGACCGCTCCCGGGGTCGGCATGATGGGAGCATCGGTCCACGACATAAGCTTCTTGTAGCCGGGGGCCTGGGCCATTACATGTTCCATGAACAGCTCATGGATTTCCTCACGGGCGGGACCGAGGTTTTCGCGTTCGAGTACCGGTCGGAAGTTGTCGACAATACGCAGGTCGACCTTGTCCTTAAGCGTCTCTTTCACCTGTTCGCGGGCGTCCCTATTGCCGGCATAGATGATCGGCAGCTTGTAGGAGGACCCCAGTCGCGGTCGCGGGTCGGCAGCGGCAACCAGTTCGGCGATTTCGACCACGTGGGTCGTGGTGCCGCCGTCGATTCCGCCGCCGAGCAGGATCATGTCCGGGCGAAGGCGCCGAATGCGCTCGATCTGCTCGTGGGGGAGGCGCTTGTCGTTGGAGGCGATCACATCCATGACGATGGCCCCGGCGCCGAGCGCGGCCCGCTCGGCGGACTCGGCTGACATCGATCGCACCACACCGGCCACCATCATCTGCAGGCCGCCACCGGCAGACGATGTCGATATGTACACATCGGTGCCGACATTCCCCCTGGATGGGCTGATAATCAGGTTGTTCTCATCGAGCAGCTTGCGTCCGGAAAGTTCCTCGACCTCCTGGACAGCATTGAGCACGCCCATTGTGACGTCTTCGAACGGAGCTTCCACAGTGGTCGGTGCCTCGCCGCGCACCTGCAGACGGTACTCACCGTTGTCGTATTCAATGAGAATGGCCTTGGTGGTGGTGGAACCACAGTCTGTTGCCAGGATTACTTTGATGTCGTCGGGATTATCAAACTTCGCCATGAACTGAGACCCTCTATGCTGATAAGCGAATCGTTTTTCTGCACTATCGTTTTGTCTTCTAACACATTACGCCCCGCAATTCGAGGCTGACAAGTTGACCAGTATAATACATGCCGAGCTGCTTGTAAATAGCCTTTTTGATCCAGAATGGTCCGGGTCGCACTGGTCGCATATTCGGTATGGCCGGCTGGCGTCTGGTGGTGGGCGGGTGGTGATTGTATCTTCGAGGCACTTGTCTCAGTGTGCGTCGGAAGTTGGATCTGTCGTGTTAAGGCTTTGAGCGACAGTGTGGTAGACTCCGGCGTCCGTTTTTTCCTTGACTTGGCCTGAGGGCGCGTGTTTATTGAACCCCGTTGCTTGTTGCAGGTTATCCGAACGCTATAGAAGCCTGAGAGATCGCCGTCTCGCGCAGCTTTCTTTGCACGGTTCAGCGGGCGTAAGAGTCTCTTTTTGGGCGCTGAAGCTGTCAGGTGAGACCGTGTGACAGCGCGCGAGCGCGCAAGATGACCGAACGCAGTTACCTGAGGACGCCGCAGTTTGAAGTTCGACCTTGGCACAGCCCGGCAGTTGAGGATCCTGTTGCTGCTTCTGGCGATGGCGCTTGCCACCGTGGTGAGTACCGGTGCCGTATCGGCGCAGGGAGAGCCGGTTGACCGGGTTGATCCGGATGTGACTGGCGAGCCGATGATCGATTCGGTCGCTATGTTGCCTGCGGACTCCATTCCCGACGAAGCCTATCCTGCCCCCCCAACTGATATTGCCGTCAAGGATACGCCTAATGACGATGGTGGCTCGATTGACATCTCCTGGTCGCTTTCGATTGATGATTATGAAGGTGGCAAGGTTGATCGCTATGTGATTATGCGGGCGCCAGCGGTGAATGGTCAGCCGGGCGAGTTTGTGGAAATCGGTGATGTGACCGGGCGGGCGAATAAGGTTCGCGACGGCAATGCAACCGAAGGAGAGGCGTTCTTCTACAAGGTGGTTGCGGTAAACAGGGAGATACGCGACGGCGTACTCATGTGGGAGGCGACGACAGAGTCTGAGGCAGCCGGACCGGTGGCATCCTCGGCCCAATGGTTTGACTGGCGCCGGCTCAACGTGTTTGTTGGTGTTATCTTGTTGTGTGCCTTCATCCTGTATTTCATAAATCAGGCTCAGAAAGGTAAGGATCTGTTCATTCGCAAGATCGCTGGTCTGGAGGCGGTTGATGAGGCCGTGGGACGCGCGACCGAGATGGGCAAGAGCATCTTCTATATTCCCGGCACTCAGGACATGAATAACGTGCAGACGATCGCCGGTGTGACCATCCTGGGGCGCGTGGCTGAGCTGGCCGCCACTTATGACACGTGGCTGGAGGTGCCGGTGTCACGATCGCTGGTGATGGTGACGGCCAAGGAGATTGTCAAGGAAGCGTATAGCAAAGTTGGTCGCCCGGATTCATTCCACGAGGATCAGGTGCACTATCTGACCGATGACCAGTTCGGTTATGCGGCGGGTATTGATGGTATGGTGGTGCGTGAGAAACCGGCGACCATCTTCTTCATGGGGGCGTTCTACGCCGAGTCGCTGATCCTGGCGGAAACCGGTAATTCGATAGGGGCTATTCAGATAGCCGGAACGGCCATGCCCTCGCAGTTGCCGTTTTTCGTCGCGGCGTGTGACTACACGCTTATTGGTGAGGAGTTGTTCGCAGCCTCCGCTTACCTGTCGCGCGAGCCGAAACTGCTCGGTTCGCTCAAGGGGCAGGATATTGGCAAGGCGGTTGTGCTGGTTTCGATAATCGTTGGAGTAATACTGGAATCGCTCGGTATCTGGGAGTTTTCGAAGTTGTTCCGGGTGATTGATTAGAATTGTAGCAGAGATATGCGTCGAGAAATACCACTTCTGATCACAGGCATTGTTGGTGCGGTTTTCGTACTGCAGTATTTTATTCCGCACTGGCCATTCTCGAAGATGAATGCCTGGTTCTCTGACTGGTTTTCGATCGTGGCGGCTTTTGCGATCTGGCTGGGTGCCTTGAATCTCATGAAGATATCACTGCAGAAGATCGCCGGTCGCAAGGAGGACTGGGGGTACGCTATCGTCATCATCGTATCCTTCCTGGTGATAGTGATTCCCGGTTTTGGCGGCGGTCAGGGGTATCGTGAGGCGGGGACCTTCTTTTCCTGGCTCTACGAATGGGTGTATACGCCGCTGTCTTCGACGATGTTCGCCATTCTGGCGTTTTTCGTGGCCTCGGCCTCGTATCGAGCTTTCCGTGCCCGTAATCTTGAGGCGACACTGCTGCTGGTGGCTGCCTTCTTCGTGATGCTGGGGCGGGTCCCGGTAGGTGATCTCCTCACCGGCTTCATGCCGACCGGCTGGCAGCTTTCTGATCTGGCCGGCTGGGTCATGAACTTCCCGCAGGCAGCGGGTCAGCGGGCAATCATGATCGGCATCGCTCTGGGCCTCGTGTCGACCTCGCTGCGGATCATACTGGGTATTGAACGATCGCACCTGGGAGGTGAGTAGCAGCTATGAGTACACGCACCTGGGAACTGCTGGTCGTCGCTGCCGTTCTGATCGTCTCGACGATTGTGTATCTGGGCAAGGTCGGGGGATGGATTGGCGGTGTGAGCTTCTCGCCGGCAGTATCAATCATTGTTATCATCCTCATTTTCCTGAGCCTGGTGTGGATACTCGTTCGCACGTTGAGAGGATCGCTGGTGGATCGCAGGATTGTCTTTCTGTTTGTCGGGTTGGCGGTGGTACTGCCGTTTTTCATGTCGATCACGCAGAAGATCAAGATTTCTCCCGAGGTGCAGCAGTTGTATGATGCCCTTGAGGCCCTGCCGCCCGGCTCGAAAGTGCTGGTGTCCTTTGACTATGATCCTCCCTCGGCGCCGGAGCTGCAGCCGATGGCGGAGTCGTTCCTTCGCTACTGTCTGCGGTCTGATCTGAAGGTGATCATTATCGGGTTGTGGCCGCAGGGTCCGCAGCAGGCGGATCTGGCGCTGCAGATTGCGCTGGAAGATCCGGAGATCCAGAGCAAGAGCCCGCAGTACGGAGTGGACTATGTCAACCTCGGGTTCCAGGCCGGTAACGAGTTTGTCATCCAGCGCATGGGTGCCAACATCGAGTCCATGTTCCCTCGCGACTATTTTGGCGCGGCCTACCGGGATTTGCCGCTGGTGCGTAATGTAAAGAATTTCTCCAATATAGACTATTCGTTCAATTTGTCGGCGGGTTATCCCGGGACGCAGGAGTGGGTGCAGGTGGCGGTTGATCGCTACGGTCTCCGGCTTGGTGGTGGCAACACGGCTGTGCAGGCGCCGATGATGTACCCTTATCTCAATGCCGGACAGCTTGTCGGTCTGCTCGGTGGCATGAACGGTGCCGCCGAATTCGAGCTGCTGACCGGCGTGACCGGCAAGGGCACCAAGTTCATGTTGTCACAGTCCTTTGCGCATATGATCGTGATTGCGTTTGTCATAATCGGCAATGCTGCCTTCTTCGCGAGTGGCCGCAGGAAACCATTGGAGCAGGGGAAGTAGGCGGTCATGGAGCATCTGGCAGTCTGGATAGCGGCGCTGTTGACCCTTGGGATCATCTCGTTTTTGTACAAGGATAACGCCTGGTACAAGCTCAGCGAGGCGATTTTTGTCGGGATTTCGGCCGGTTACTGGTTCGTGGTCCTGTTCTGGGACAACGTTCATGGCAAGTTCTGGACAGGTGTATTCCCGCCGGAGCAGTACGATGCCGCCGGCAATGTCATCACCGAGGCTCCGGATTACATGCTGTGGGTTGGCGCGGCACTCGGTATTCTGATGCTCATGCGCCTGATTCCGAAGATTGGATGGATCTCCCGATGGCCGCTTGCTTTTATCGTCGGCAGTACCTCCGGGCTGTATCTGATAAATTACTTCTCCTCGAACATGATGCGACAGGTGCAGGGAACGATCATGCCCCTGTTTGGCATGTGGCCAACCGATCCGACCACCGGAGAGACCGTGTTTCAGGCTCTGCCCACGTATGATATTGTCGGCAATGTGGTCATTCTTGTCGGCGTGTTCTCCGGCCTGGTGTATTTCTTCTTCTCCAAGGAGCATCGCGGCGTTTTCGGCGCGACAGCCAAGGTGGGCATCTTCTTCCTGATGGTCACCTTCGGAGCATCGTTCGGATACACTGTCATGAGCCGCATGTCGCTGCTGATCGGCCGCGTGGACTTCTTGTTTGGTACCTGGTTAGGACTGATTAAGTAGTGCGGTGCCGACAACCAGGACATACGCCCCTTCTTCTGCTTGCCCTGATTCTTCTGTTCGTCAGTACTGACGTGTGCGTCGCACAGAGCGAGCCGGATCCGGCTGGTTCGCTCATGGCGGATACGGCTCGTGTTACCGTCGCACCGCCAACTTCGGTCATTGTCACGGATCACAAGTATGATAACGGCGATGCGCTGGAGTTGTCCTGGGTACCCTCGATCGATGACCGTATTCCCGGCGGCAAGGTGGTTCGTTACCAGGTGTATCGCAGTGTCAATGAGGGTGAGTACCTGCCGATCCAGGAGCTACTGCCGGGCAGCAATTTCTTTCTGGATGAATCGCTGCACCGGGACAGCGTCTACTCCTACTATGTGACTGCGTATTCCCGCAATGATTCGGCGATGTCGGTAGCTACCGCGCCGGTCAGTCCACAGCGGGAGTGGCTGCACGTGGACCGGGCATGGCTTTTTGTGATCGCGCTGATCATTTCTCTGGCCGTGTTTTACTTCATCCGAGCTGCCCGCAAGGGGGAGGATTTGTTCATTCGCAAGATTGCCGGTCTGGAGGCGGTCGATGAGGCGATCGGGCGCGCTACCGAGATGGGGCGACCGATCCTGTACATTCCCGGTATCCTTGATATGGATGATGTGCAGACACTGGCGGCAATTACGATTCTGGGCCGTGTTGCGCGCACAGTAGCAGATTATGAGATACAGGTGCGCATGCCGGTCTCGCGTTCGCTGGTAATGACGGCTGCGCGCGAGACGATCAAGACGGCGTATCAAACCGCGGGACGACCCGATTCCTACAGCGATGACATGGTGCAATATGTGACCGATGAGCAGTTCGGGTATGTGGCTGCGGTTGACGGTATTATGGTCCGCGAGAAGCCGGCCACTGTCTTTTTGCTGGGAGCTTTCTTCGCGGAGTCGCTGATTCTGGCCGAGACCGGGAATTCGATCAACGCGATTCAGATTGCCGGAACCGCCCGCCCGGCGCAGTTGCCGTTTTTTATCGCTGCCTGCGACTTCACGCTCATCGGTGAGGAGTTGTTCGCTGCCTCGGCGTACCTGTCCGGTGAACCGAAGCAGTTGGGATCACTCAAGGGGCAGGATGTGGGCAAGTTCATCGCGATGGTGGTGATTATTATCGGTGTGATTGCGGCAACGCTCGCTCAGGCGTGGGAGGTGCCCTTCATGCAGCAGGTCTATGATGCGTTGACGTTCGTGTTCTCGACGCAGTAAGTGATGTTAAGTGACGCAAGCTATGATAAGCGATGCAAGTGACAATGGTGTAGTGCTCAAATGAGACGCGAAGTACCGCTGGCGATAACGTTCTTTGTCGGAACGCTTCTGATCATCTCTGTCTTTCTGCCACCGGCCGAGGGACTGGGTGAAGACTTCACGGTGTTTTTTGACATCATCGCCGTGTTCGCATTCTTTCTCGGCGGCGGTAACCTCGTGCGTGTGCACCTGACCAAGCTCAGCCGGCGGAAGGAAGACTGGCCGTATTCGATCGTTACACTGCTCGGCTTTGCACTCATGCTGGTTGTGGGACTGTTTAAGCTGGGCAATCCCGGTGGCATCGCCGCCTCGCCGACCACTGATGGTTCCTACTTTCAGAGTATTTTCGATTCTGTCCTTCTGCCGCTGGGAGCGACCATGTATTCGCTGCTGGCGTTTTTCGTGGCTTCGGCCTCATACCGTGCCTTCCGAGCCAAGAACCGCGAGGCCACCATTCTGCTGGTAGCCGCCTTTATCATTCTGCTGGGGCGCACGCCGTTCGGTATGGCGCTGACCGGATTCATCCCCGAGCAGTTCGATCTGTTTCAGGTGCCCAACCTTGCCGTGTGGATCATGAATTTCCCCAACCTCGCCGGTCAGCGGGCCATCATGATCGGCATCGGGTTGGGAGTAGTGTCGATGTCGCTTCGCCTGATACTGGGGATTGAGCGCACGTACCTGGGAGGGGATGAGCGATGACCTGGGCGCCGTTGGTTTCCATGAGCAACCTTGGGGTGGTGATCTCCCTGGCGGTCATTGGCGGCGGTCTGCTGTGGCTTTTGTACCGTTCTCTGCTGGCGAAAGAGGTGGACCGTCGTGTCATCTTCCTGTTCATTCTTGTATCGGTAGCGGCGCCACTGCTATTCCCGATGACATTCGAGGAACAAGCGACGCCGGTCGTCAAGGCGATATTTGACAAGATCGAGTCTTTGCCGGAGGGATCGCGGGTACTGATCTCCTTTGACTTCGATCCGGCTATGGCGCCTGAGGTTCAGCCCATGGCCAACGTGGTGACGCAGCATTGTATGGTCAAGGGGCACAAGGTAATATTCATGTGCCTGTTCGCGACGGGGCAGGCGCTGTTAACACAGTCACTGGAGCTGATTGTCTCTGAGCAGTTCCCGGACAAGGTTGACGGGATCGACTATGTCAATATCGGGTACAAGGCGGGCAACGAAGGCGTGCTGAATGTCATTGTCTCGGATTTCAAGAAGATGTTTCCGACCGATGTGAACTCGGTCCCTTACGACAGTATCGGTGTATTCAAGGGTATCCGGTCCTGTAAGGACCTCGACATGGTCTTCACGATTGGTGGCGGCAAGCCCGGAGTGAAGGAATGGGTCCTGTTTGTTGGCGATCCCGGTCGGGTGCCGGTGGCCGGGGGGGTGGCGGCTGTTGTCGCGCCGCAGATGTATCCCTACTACCCCAAACAGCTCTTCGGGATCATGGGCGGTATCAAGGGTGCCGCTGAGTACGAATCGGAGCTTCGCAAAACGTACCCGCAGTTTCATGATGTTGATGCCCCCGGGTTGCGCATGATGGGACCGCAGACGCTGGCCCATATGGTTATCATGGCGTTTATTGTCCTCGGTAATGTATCCTTCATCGTACAGAAGCGAAGAGATCGGCGGAGGAAGCGGTGAAGCGTTCCAGTGTAATCATCCTGTCGGTTGTTGTGCTGCTGTTTCTGGCAAGCTGGTTATGGAAGGCGAGTACGCTGTCCTCTGATCCGGGGATCGTCAATGCCTGGGGACAGGCGTTTGGGATAACGCTGGCAGCATTTCTGACGCTGGCTATTCTCTCGTTTCTGTATCGTGACAACCCGTTTTACAAGTTCGCCGAGCACCTGTTTGTGGGGGTGTCGGCGGCGTTCTGGATGGTCATGGGGTTCTGGTCGACGATTGTCGGCAACCTGGTACCGAGACTGTCTGAGGGGCTGTCGAGCTTTTTCAAGGTACCCTTTGATCGTTTCGCGGTGAACTATTTCTACTTCATTCCGGTCATTCTCGGTATCCTGCTGTTGCTGCGACTCTCGCGCGATGCCGGGTGGATAGCGCGCTGGCCGCTGGCGTTTATTGTGGGCACGACCGCCGGGTTGAATTTCATTCGTTATTTGCGTTCGGATTTCATTGAGCAGGTGTCCTCGACCTTTGTGCCGCTGCTGGTCGGTTGGCAGGGTTTCGGTCATTTTCTCGACAATCTCGACTTAAGTGCAACGGGTCAGCTGGCTCTGACAGTTGGCAACTGGGTCATTTCCCTCGGCGTATTCTGCGGCCTGGTGTACTTTTTCTTCTCGAAAGCACATACCGGCGTGTTCGGGGCCGCCTCGCGTGTCGGTATATGGGTTTTGATGATTACGTTCGGCGCGTCGTTCGGCTATACGGTAATGGGCCGTATTTCGTTGCTCGTTGGCCGGATAACGTTTTTATTCAAGGATTGGTTGGGTTTGATAAGCTAACGCCATCCCCTCATTCTCAAGGGAGAGCATTTATGAAATATCTGTTGTCAGCGGTGATTGTGCTGGGTCTTCTGGCCGGTGCCGTGTGGGCGCAGGAGAGTGATCAGCCGTCGACGGCCGCTGCGGATACGGCCGTTTCAGCCGACACCGTCTCTGTCGCTCCACCCGCTCCGGTCGGCAATCTCAGGGCGTATGACTCCGACAACGATCACGGGCACGCGGTTACGCTGGAATGGGAGTTGTCTCCGGACGACGGAGGCGGCGATAATTCGGTGTTGATGTATGAGGTCTTCCGCTGGTATCCGTACTTCTGGGATACGGTGCAGGAAGTTCGCGCCGAATTGGTGACAGCGCGTCAGCGACGTGTCCAGGGAACGCTCGATGTCGAGGGCGACCCCGATGATTACGTCAAGGAGTTGGTATCGAGGCACACGGAGCTGCTTTCCACATTACCTGAAGCGCACGAGCAGTATCCGGACGACGGCGAGTTCCGCCTTGTCCGTGCTGTCCCGGCCGGGACCGAGAAGTTCGAAGACCGGGGTCCCAAGGATCGACTGGCCGAGGATTTTCTGCCGGACTACTGCGACTTCTACTACCGTGTCGATGCCGTGACGATCGATGAGTCGGTTCGTACGCCGTCGCAGATTGTCGGGCCGGTGCAGTCGTATGGTCAGTGGTTTAATACCGGGCGCATAGTAGTCCTGTGCTTCGTGCTGGTGTTTGGTTTGCTGACGATCCTGTTTGTGCAACGTGCCCGATCCGGAGCCGAGTTGTATGTGCGGCCGATCGCCGGCATTGAGGCGGTCGATGACGCCATCGGACGCGCCACCGAGATGGGTCGGCCCATCCTGTATGTTCTTGGTCTGGGAACGGCGGCCGACGTGGCGACGATTGCGTCGTTCACGATTCTGTCTCGTGTGGCCAAGCAGGTGGCCGAGTACCAGACGCAGTTGATCGTACCAACCTACGACCCCATAGTGATGTCGGTGGCGCAGGAAGTCGTCAAGTCTGCCTATCTGGACGCCGGGCGGCCGGACGATTACTCTCAGGACATCGTCTACTTCGTGACCCAATCCCAGTTTGCCTATGTGGCGGCGGTCAACGGTGTGATGCTTCGTGAGCGGCCGGCGACAAATGTGTACATGGGTATGTTCCATGCAGAGTCACTACTGCTGGCGGAGACAGGCGCTATCGCGGGTTCGATCCAGATTTCGGGTACAGACCAGATGGCGCAGTTGCCGTTCTTCATAGTTGCCTGCGATTACACTCTCATCGGTGAGGAGTTGTATGCTGCCAGCGCCTATCTTGGTCGGGAGCCGGTTCTTCTGGGATCGCTGAAGGCGCAGGATGTGGCCAAGGCCGCCGTTGTTCTATTCGCGCTGATTGGCGTGATCGTTACTACGGCGGGCAGCTCAGTCTTCCAAAACCTGTTTAAAGTTACCGACTAAGGGGAGGAGGGTGAAACTATGAAACGACAACTACCCCTGGCGCTGGTGTTCCTATTCGGCGTCTTCATGATCTTCCAGTATTTCGTTCCCCACGAGAAATCTGAGTACGTCTATGAATTCCTGCTTGACTGGATCTATATCATCGGGATTTTCGCCCTTGCGCTCGGTATCTGGTCATTGTTCCGGGTCTCAGTTGAGCGCATCAAGCTGCGGAAGGAGGGCGCGACGTATTCGTACGTCGCCCTCATTGGGTTGTATCTGATGATCGCCTTCGGTTTCACGGCCGCTACGGGCGATGGTGGCGCCCTGAGCACCAGTTACTACATCTGGTTGCTGCTCGGCGTTGTCTGTCTGGCGCTGGTGATGAGGGCCAGGGCCGAGACTGCCTCCGGTCGCAAGAAGCTGCTTGCCCTGGGTACTCTGGTGTTCCTGGTCGGTTTTGTGCTGATGTCGATATTTGACGACTCCTGGGCGTACCACTTCTACACGGCCGAGGGTTTGTCCAACCCGATGTTCCGCATATTCTTCGATTACGTGATGATGCCCATTTTGGCAACGATGTTTGCCCTGCTGGCTTTTTTCATAGCGTCGGCGGCATATCGGGCATTCCGGGCTCGCAACCTGCTGGCGACGTTGCTGCTTCTGGCGGCGCTGCTGGTAATGTGCCGTTTCAATCCCTATCTGCCGGGAATCGACTTCATCGCCAAGGCCTCCAACTGGCTGATGAATGTCCCCAATCTGGCCGCGCAACGTGCGATCGTGATGGGGGTGGGGCTTGGCATGGTGGCGACGGCGCTCAAAGTGATTCTGGGTATTGAACGCGGATATATGGGGAAGTGAGGAGGACCATTCATGCAGTTTTTTGAACGACTGATGATGATGGATCGACGCTGGGTCTTCCTGTTCCTGGCGGCAGTGTGTTTCTTCACATACTACGTCGAGTACGATGTACCCATATATGTCGAGCCTGAGACGGAAAGGATTTACACGTTCATCGACTCGTTGCCGGAAGGTGATATCATCCTGCTGGCGATTGACTACGATCCGAATTCCATGGCGGAGTTGCACCCGATGACGTACACCATCGTGGAGCACGCCTGGCGCAAGAATCTGCGCCTGATTATCACGGCGCTCTCGCAGAATGGACCCGGTATGGCGGATCAGGCTATTCGCGATATCAGCGATTCGCTGGCGATGCCGGCAACATACAATGGGGTCGAGTATCCGGCCCGCGAGATAGTCAACGGCGAGGACTATGTTTTCCTTGGTTACAAGCCGTACTACGCGCTGGTCATCCTCGGCATGGGACAGGACTTCCGGCTCCCGTTCCCGAATGATTATTACGGGACCCCGCTGGATTCGCTGCCGATGATGAGGCGGGTGGTCAATTACGATCACGTGGCATGTGTCATATCGCTGTCCAGCGGAACGATCTCTGACGGCTGGATTTCCTACGGACAGGGGAGGTTTGGTTTCCCGCTGTTCTTTGGATTGACCGGCGTTATGACAGCTCAGTACTACCCCTTTTACGGTTCCGGCCAGTTGTCCGGGCTGATGGGCGGGATGCTGGGAGCGGCGCAATATGAGTTCCTGGCCGACAACTACGGTCTGGCCCGCGACGCCATGAAAGTGCAGTTGCCCGCGCATGTGATTATCATCCTGTTCATAATCATGGGTAACGTCGGGTACTTTGCTTCCCGCAGGCGGGAGAGATTGGGAGGTGTGTCATGACCTTTGGCATGTATCTCTGGATGACCTTCGGGATTTTTGGCACCCTGGCCATTTTCTCATTCCTGTACAAGGATAACCCCTTCTACAAGTTCGCCGAGCATCTGGTGGTGGGAGTGTCGGCCGGTTACTTCGTGATCATTCTGTGGCATAACGGTTTGACACCGAACCTCTTTCAGCGGCTCGCGGACGGTGACTGGTATTTCTTGTTTCTTAACTCCTCGAGGCCAGAGTACCTGATACCGGCCTTCCTCGGGGCACTGATGTGGACACGGTTCTCGCAGCAGTATTCGTGGCTCTCTCGCTGGCCGATGGCGATGTACATCGGTATCGCCACCGGTATGGCGGTGCCGCTGGAGATGGCCAACCGTATCAACAAGCAGTTGTTTGCCATGATGAACCCGATCGATTTCGAGCACTTCTTTGGAACAGCGGGGTTCGATTTGCTCGATCCGACCAGCGGGCTTTCCCAGTTGATAGTGTTTGTCGGTGCCATGTGCGCGTTGATCTACTTCTATTTTTCGAAGGCACATGAGGGCATCTTCGGCAGGGTGGCCAAGATCGGCATTTACACCCTGATGATTGGTTTTGGTGCCTCGTTCGGTTATACGGTGATGGCGCGAATTTCGCTGTTCATTAACCGTATTCAGGCGATTGAGGCCTGGCGAATGGTTGGTTTCGACAACACCAACGAGAACTATCACAGTGGCTTCCCGATCGTCTTCTGGGTGCTGATGCTGGGAATCGTGGTCTATGCGATAGTCGAGATCGTTCAGTACCGCAATCGACCGCCCGAGACCAAGCAACCGGCCGCTTAGCGATATAGGGTGATGTGGATAGTGATATGGCTGAGTGATGACAACCGCCGGAAGCGGTGAGTACTTCGAAAGCTTGGTAGTGTTGACACCGGCCCCATCTGGGGTCGGTGTTTTTTTGCGTCATTTTTTGTTGACAACGTATAAGGTAGATGACACAGTTAGGGCTCGATCCTGCTATAACTTGCCGGACGGATCCTCATGCAGGGGTTGAGAGGGGACCAAGGCGGTATTCATTGTGTTTTCCGGTGTTCGGGTATCGCTGGCAGACGCAGAATGTATGTCAGGCTGACACGCCTTCAGTCAGAAGCGCTCGATTGACAAGAGGTTACGCGGTGTATAGTAATAGCACTATAACTGATTGGAATAGTGATGATTAGTGCGATGGATAATTTTCCGTTGCTGTAAGCTCAGGAACAATGACGAGTTATAAAGGAGTTTTTTTCGCCACAGGAGAAATTTTCCCTTGACATACAGGAAAAGGTTTCCTATAGTTTTGAGCGGAGGAACTGACGTCTCTACGCAAGTGAGAACTGGTCGACGGAAAGGGTAGCCGTTGGCAACACAGGGAAAGTGAGGTCGGTAATGGCTCGGACTAAGGAAGTCCCATCAGCCAGTGCCAGTGCCAGGTCGGCGAACACAACCGAGGACAAGACTCCCAGGAAGAAAGGTAAGCTCTCCACGGCCGAGGCGCGCCGCGAGTACCAGCGTCGGTACTACCAGATGCACAAGGAAAAGGCGAAGGAGTACCAGCGTCAGTACAATTTAACACACAAAAAGAAAGCTCGAGGGAGGGGTAAATCGAGTTTCACCGCGCCGCGTGAGGTTGTCCGTACGACCTTCAACACGGGTGATCTGATGCATGCGCCGGTGGAGAAGACGCTCAAGATGCTGGAGAAGATCATCACCGGAGAGCGGTTATTCACCATGTAACCGATGGTCTTCGAACGGATTAGAAGGCGGCCCGGATGTCCACAGCGGCATTTGTGGCCGCCTTTTTGTGTTTCCTTTTTATATTGCGACGATTTTGGCTTTTTTATACATTCGCCCCAATTGGGTGAGAATGTTTAAAGCGAAGGGGACCATATTATGACCGCCAGGAAGGCTGCGACCACCTCCAGGAGCAAGGCCAAGTCGAAGAAGAAGACGACGTCGCGTGTGAACAAGAGCAGCAGGGCGAGGGTTGCCACCAAGAAGACGGCGACCCGGAAGTCCTCCGCTCGGGCCACGAAATCATCATCCGGCAAGACCACCGGCAAATCAACAACCAAGAAGACAACAACGAGAGCGAGTACGAAAAGCGTGAAGAAGAAATCAGGAATCACAGTACCGAAGGGGAAATACTATTACTATTTCGGCGGGGGAAAGGCCGACGGTAACGGACAGATGAAGGACCTGCTTGGCGGCAAGGGCGCCGGGCTGGCCGAAATGACGAACGCCGGAATTCCTGTTCCGCCGGGGTTCACGATCACCACCGAGGTGTGCACCCTGTATTATGAGAACAACCTTGCCGTTCCTGATGAGATAGACCGGGAGTTGGAAAAGTGGGTCGGCATGATGGAGAAGGATACCGGACAGAAGTTCGGCGATCCGCACAATCCGTTGCTGGTCTCGGTTCGTTCCGGTGCCAAGTTCTCGATGCCGGGTATGATGGACACGGTGCTTAATCTTGGGCTCAATGAGCAGACCCTTCACGGTTTGGCCGAGAAGACCGGCAACGAGCGGTTTGCGCTTGACAACTATCGCCGTTTCATCTCCATGTTTGGTAACGTGGTTCTGGGTATTGACAAGGAGGTGTTCGAAGAGGTCATTACCAAGAAGAAGAAGGATCGTCGCGTCAAGCAGGACAGCTCGCTGCAGACGAACGATCTGCAGGACATCATCAAGAAGTTCAAGCAGATCGTCAAGCGCAAGTCCGGCGAGGACTTCCCGGAGGATCCCTGGGACCAGTTGCGCATGTCCCGCGATGCCGTCTTCCGCAGCTGGAACAACCCGCGCGCGATTTCTTATCGCCGCATGTATGAGATCCCGTCGAACCTGGGAACGGCCGTGAATATCCAGACAATGGTTTTCGGCAACATGGGTAACAGCTCAGCAACCGGGGTCGGGTTCACGCGCAACCCCGCCACCGGTGCGAAGGAATTCTATGGCGAGTACCTCGTCAACGCCCAGGGGGAGGATGTGGTGGCGGGTATTCGCACGCCGCAGCCGATCATTCGCCTGAAGGACGAGATGCCGGAGGCCTTCAAGCAACTCAAGGAAATCACAACCAAGCTGGAGAATCACTACCGCGACGTTCAGGATTTCGAGTTTACGATTCAGGAATCGAAGCTGTACATGCTCCAGACGCGTGCCGGCAAGCGGACCACGCAGGCAGCGGTGAAGATCGCAGTTGATATGGTTAAGGAGAAGTTGATCACCAAGGAGGAGGCGCTGCTCCGGGTTTACCCGAATGATCTTGACCAGCTTCTGCATCCGGGGATCGATCCCAAGGCGAAGTACGAAGCCATAGCAAAGGGTTTGCCGGCCTCTCCCGGCGCGGCCTCCGGCAAAGTGTACTTCACGGCTGAGGAGGTAGTCAAGCACGGCGGCAAAGACGCCGCGATCCTGGTCCGTGAGGAGACGAACCCCGATGACATCGATGGTATGCACGCTGCTGTGGGCATTCTGACGTCCCGGGGCGGTATGACCTCGCATGCGGCTGTGGTCGCACGCGGGATGGGCAAGTGTTGTGTCTCCGGTTGTGAGGCTATTCGCGTGAATACTGCCAAGAAGCAGTTCCAGGTGGGCAAGCTGATTGTCAAGGAAGGCGAGGTTATCACGCTCAATGGCTCCACCGGCGAGGTCATCCTTGGCAAGGTCGACACGATCGATCCCGAGCTCTCCGGGGAGTTCGCTCAGTTTATGACCTGGGCGGATGAGATTCGGACACTGCGGGTGCGGACCAACGCCGACACCCCGGGCGACGCCAGGAAGGCGATCGAGTTCGGGGCAGAGGGAATCGGACTGTGCCGCACCGAGCACATGTTCTTTGCGGAGGACCGCATCCCCATCGTTCAGGAGATGATTCTCGCTGATACGACCGAGGGTCGTCAGGCGGCGCTGGACAAGCTGCTTCCGTTCCAGAAGAAGGACTTCAAGGAGATATTCACGGCTATGGCCGGCATGCCGGTGACCATCCGGACTCTGGATCCGCCTCTGCACGAATTCCTGCCGCACCGCGAGGAGATCGAGGCCAAGATCAAGAAGCTTGATTCCAAGGACGACGACTACGAAGAGGATCTGGCCCGGCTGAACAAGGTGCTGCAGCGAATCGAGGAGCTCAAGGAGCTGAACCCCATGCTGGGGCATCGCGGCTGTCGGCTGGGTATTTTGTACCCGGAGATAACCGAGATGCAGACCCGTGCCATTATCGAGGCCGCTTGTGAGCTGACACGGGACAAGAAGAAAGTGCTGCCGGAGATCATGATTCCGCTGATTGGTCATGTCAATGAATTGAAGCACCAGAAAGAGGTGGTCATGCGCGTGGCCAATGAGGTGATCAACAAGTACAAGATCAAGAAGCTGGACTTTCTGGTCGGTACCATGATCGAGATCCCTCGCGCTGCTCTGACGGCGGCGGAAGTCGCCGAAGAGGCTCAGTTTTTCAGTTTCGGGACCAATGACCTGACCCAAATGACGATGGGCTTCTCCCGCGACGATGCCGGTAAGTTCTTGCCGTTCTATGTCGAGCATGAGATTCTGCCCAAGGACCCGTTCGTTTCTATCGATGTCACCGGCGTCGGGCAACTGGTTCGCATGGGCAAGGAGGGCGGCCGCTCCGCTCGTCCTGACCTGAAGGTCGGTATCTGCGGTGAGCACGGCGGTGACCCGCAGTCGATCTATTTCTGTCACGAAGTGGGTCTGGACTATGTTTCCTGCTCGCCGTTCCGGGTGCCGATTGCCAGGCTGGCAGCGGCCCAGGCAACGATCAAGCAGCAGGGCGCGGCACCCAGGAAGAAGGCAAGCGCGCGCAAGAAGAAATAAGGCAGGGTCGGCTGCGGTCGCGCCAGGCGGCGCGTCTGTGTGCCAGCCTGCCAGCGGACAGGGCCGTCGGTATCTGTGGATGCCGACGGCTTCTGCTTTGTCCCTGGATCGGGGGTAACAGGTTTCGCTTGACATACCTTCCCGATTCCGTTGATTCCAGCCAGTATCGGCAAGCTGTGTGACCACTGCGGTCGGGCACGACCGGCTGCGACACATGGCCTTTACGATGAGAACCACGCCAGGCAAAGGGCCAGTATACACGCCATGAAACGAGAACTGAACGCCATTTTTCGACCCGAGTCAATCGCGGTGATTGGGGCTTCATCCCGCAAGAATACGATTGGGCGGGAGCTTCTGCACAACCTGATTACTGCCGAGTTCAACGGCAAGGTGTTCCCGGTCAATCCCAGGGCCAGTGTCATTCACTCTATCAAGTCCTATTCGACCATTCTCGATGTTCCCGATGCTGTTGATCTGGCGATAATTATTGTACCCAAGGAGCATGTTAATTCGGTGGCCCGGCAATGCGGTCAGAAGGGTGTCAAGGGGATTGTCGTCATATCTGCCGGCTTCTCGGAGGTTGGTGCGGAGGGCAAGAGGCGAGAGATGGAGCTGCTCGGATCGGTGCGGGAGTACGGCATGCGCATGGTCGGCCCCAATTGCTTCGGTGTGGTCAACACCGATCCCGAGGTGCGTCTGAATGCGACCTTTGGCAAGACCTTTCCGGACCCCGGCAGACTCGGCTTCATCACCCAGTCGGGTGCGATGGGTGAGGGGATAATGACAATGGCCAAGCAACTGGGCATTGGCTTTTCGATCGTGGCCTCGATTGGCAACAAGGCGGATATCTCCTCGAACGACATGCTCGAGTACTTCATGGATGATCCCAACACGGATGTCATTTTGATGTACATGGAGAATTTCGGTAACCCGCGCAAGTTCACTCAGATTGCCCGTGAGGTGTCGAAAGTGAAGCCGCTTGTGGCCGTGAAGTCGGGCCGGACGACGCTTGGGGCCAAGGCGGCCAGCTCGCACACCGGCGCGCTGGCCGGGCTGGATGTGGGGGTGGAGGCAGTGTTTGAACAGACGGGGGTTATCCGGGTGGACACGGTCGAGGAGTTGTTCGATGTCGCCATGGCCCTGAGCAAGCAGCCGGTCCCGAAAGGCAACCGCGTGGTGGTTGTAACCAACGCCGGCGGCCCGGGTATTCTGGCGACCGATGCCCTCATCAGCAATGACATGCAGATGCCCCCGCTGACATCGGCAACAGTGAAGCAGCTCAGGGAGCACATCTCGGCCGAGGCCTCTTTTGCGAACCCAATGGACATGGTGGCCGGGGCCGGTGGCAGAGAGTTCAGGATTACGCTGGAGGCGGTCAAGGGCGACAAGCGCTACGACACCATCCTGCCGATTTTCGTGCCACCGGTGACGATCGATCCCATGGATGTGGCTCGCAGCATTCAGGAGGCGCTGGCAGATACTGACAAGACAGTCATGGCGGCCTTTTTCGGTGCTTTCGGAGAGGGAATGCGCAGCAGCGCCATAGACTTTCTCAAGGAGCACGGTATCCCCACGTACTGGTTTCCGGAGGCAATTGCGAAGGTTCTCTCGCGGCTTGAGCGCTACCGTCAGTGGCGAGACCGGCCGCGTCCCAAATTCCGTAAGTTCAAGGTGGACACAGCCCGCGTACAGAGTATTGTCGATGCTGCCATTGGCAAGGGGGCAAAGGAGGTAACCATCGTGGGCGACGAGGCGATCCAGGTCCTGCAGGCCTACGGCATTCAGGCCGCCGGCTATCGTTATGCCTCATCGGCCCGGGAAGCTGTCGAAGTGGCCGAGGCGATGGATTACCCGGTGGTCATGAAAGTCAACACGCCCGCCATGCTTCACAAGACCGAGGCCGGGGCCGTCATGGTCGACCTTCGCTCCGACAAGGAGGTCAGGGACGCCTTTCGCGAGTTGCAGAAGCGAGTGAAAGACAGCATAACCTCCGATGAACAGTTCTCGGTCGCCATGCAGGAGATGATCGGCGGTATCGAAACGGTGATTGGCATGACCACCGATCCATCGTTCGGACCCTTGATGATGTTCGGGTTGGGCGGCATCTATGTCGAGGTGATGAAGGATGTCGCCTTCCGCATTCACCCCCTGAGCACATCGGGAGCGGCCGACATGATTCGCACGATTCGCTCCTATCCGCTGCTGACAGGGTTCCGTGGAGCGCCGTCCGTTGATCTGGCGACGATAGAGGAAACACTGCTGCGGCTGTCGCAGTTGGTGGGCGATTTCACCTGTTTCGACGAGATTGATATCAACCCGTTTATCGTATCGCCTGATACGACTAAGTGCAAGGCAGTCGACGCTCGGTTCATCATCCGGATGCGGTGACACTCTTGCGTCGGCTCAACGTATGTGCCATATATACGGTAACCGGGTAGACCCATAGTGTGGGAGAATACATGAGATACGAACTACGATCGATCGGTTTGTGGAGCGCGTTCAAGATCCTGTTTATGTTCAACCTGATCGCCGGCTTCGTCGTCGGCCTGATATACGCCCTGATGTTCTCATTTATCATGACGCTTGCCTCCCAGATGCCCGGCATGCCGATGCAGCAGCTTCAGTCGGTGGGTGTGTCAACCGGAGCCTTGGTGATCATTCTGCCGATCATGTTTTCGCTCGGATCGGCGGTTTTCAACACCATCATTGGCTTTGTCGCGGCCCTTATGTACAATGCACTGGCTCATCTCGTCGGCGGTCTGGAGTTGAATCTCCAGGTTCAGACCGAACCGCACCACGAGATGTCCGCTGCGAGACCCGCCACCGTCGGACCGTCAGGCCATGCTCATGGGTATACGGCACCGGCACCCGGAGCGCCGCCGCACCAGCATACGCCGCCACCACCGCCACCGTCCACACCGGCCGAACCACCACCTCAGAGACCGCCGTCGGAGCAGCCGGGGAGCCGTGACGATAACGACAGACCGAACCAACCACCAGCCTGACCCGGAGCAGTCACAGGGTAGCATACAACATGAGTTCAACACCTGTAAGAGTCCGTATCGCCCCCTCACCGTCGGGCTATCTCCACGTGGGGACAGCGCGCACCGCTATTGCCAATTTTCTGTTTGCTCGTCACTACGACGGCCGGTTCGTCATTCGTATTGAGGACACCGACAAGGAGCGCTCGCGTCCTGAACTGATCGAGCCGATCATTGAGGCCCTGCGCTGGCTGGGGATCGAGTCCGATGAGCCGCTGGTATATCAGTCGCAGCGACTCGAGCAGTACGGGCGATTTGCTCAGAAGATTCTTGATGCCGGTCATGCCTATCGCTGCTTCATGACGCCGGAAGAGATCGACGCGGAGCGCACTCTGGCCCGCGAACAGAGGCGGAACCCGGACTACCGCACGCCCTCACTGTCTCTGAGCGAGGATGAAATCCAGTCGCGGGTGGCCGCCAACGAGCCGCACACGATCCGGCTGAAGATACCCGATGGCGAGACCACTTTCCAGGACATGGTCTCGGGACATCTGAAGAAGGCCAATGTTGATCTGGAGGATTTGGTGTTGGCCCGTTCCGATGGCACCGCCACGTACAACCTTGCGGTGGTGGTGGACGATCATGAGATGGGCATCAGCCACGTGATTCGCGGCAATGATCATATCACCAACACCTTCAAGCAGATGCACATCTATCGTGCCCTTGGCTGGGAGTCGCCGGTTTTCGGGCATCTGCCGCTTATTCTGCGGCCTGACAAGAAGAAAGTGTCCAAACGTCTGGGCGACAAAGATGTTAATGAATACCAGACAGAAGGCATCCTGCCCGAGGCGATGTTCAACTACCTGTGTCTGCTGGGCTGGTCGCCGAAAGAAGACCGCGAGGTATTCACGGTCACGGAGTTGATTGAGCGCTTCACGGAGAGAAATTTCAACGCCTCCAATGCCGTCTTCGATGAGGAGAAGCTGTTGGCCATAAACAAGGCGCATATCATGCTCAAGAGCGATCATGAACTGGCGGTGATCGTGGCGCCGTTATTGGTGGAGGCCGGGCTGACGACCAAGTACTGGCTGGAAACCCGATGGGAGTACCTGCGCCATGTTGTCGGGCTGCTCAAGGAGCGGGTGACGCGTCTGGACGACTTCGCGCCTCAGAGCGGGTACTTCTTCCAGTCTGACTACACCTACGACGATCAGGCCGCTGCGAAGCATTTCACGCCGGAAGCGGCGGAGCACTTGCAGCAGTTGTATGAGCGCTATGAGTCACTGACGCAGTTTGATGCCGAGGCGCTGGAGCAGTCGCTGTCGGCCCTTGCTGACGATCTGGGTATCAAACGCGCGCGGTTGATTCATCCTGCCAGGTTGGCGGTATCGGGGGTTCCCGCGGGTCCCAGCCTGTACCACATGCTGGAAGTACTCGGCAGGCGGGCCGTACTGGAACGTCTGCAAAGAGCCATTGAACACATTCACAGGTATAGTTCGTAACACGTATACATGTTTGACAGACAGGATCACATATGACTGACGACAAACAGAAGGTCGCCGAGATCCTCAGGCGCGCCATCAAGGGCGAGGAGGATGGCTACAAGTTCTATGATCTGCTTTCGAAGAAAGCGACGAACCCGGAAGCCCGGCGGAAACTCGAGAACCTGCGCGATGACGAGAAACGGCACCGCGAGACGCTCGTTGAGATATTCCACGACGAGATCGGTCCGGACATCGGCGATTTGCCGGAAAAGGGGATCGGTGCCCTGGCGGAGGTTTTCCGCAAGGGACATCTGGAAGAGCGAAAGACGGAAATGGAATTCATCGATCTGGCGATCGAGGCCGAGCTGGCCGCGACCGACTACTATCATCAGCAGCGTGATGCAGTCGATGACCAGAACTGGAAGAAGGTTTTTGACCAGCTGGCCACCGAGGAGCACACGCACTTTGAGTTGCTTCAGGCCGAACGTGATGCTCTCTCTGGCAACTACTATTGGTTCGGTTATGATAGTGGCGCTCCACTGGAACATTGACATCAAACGTATCTGGTGTCATGATGGACAATTGGGATCGAGAAGGTTCTGCAGGAGGATGACAGATGGCTTGGGTCTGCAATGTGTGCGGATACGTTGAAGATGAGGGAAGCCCGCCGTCGACCTGCCCGGTTTGCGGTGCGCCTGAAAACGAGTTTCTGGAGCGGTTCGAAGATGATGACGATACTCTCCTGAACTCGGACGATGACGACGAACTGGATGATTTCGAGAAGGACCTGTTTGCTGATTACGATGAGTGAGTGCCTATGAACAGGGATTCATCCCCACAGGTTAGTCAGCGCCAGCTCAGGCCGGGGGATACCGCCCCGGACTTCACTTTGCCGACTCACAACGAGGGCGAACTGAACCTGGCCTGGTATCGGGGACGGCAGAATGTTGTGCTGGCTTTCTATCCCGGCGATTTCACTCCGGTGTGCTCGGCGCAGATTCCCGGGTATCAGCAGGTGCTGGGGACGATTGAGCAGTACAATGCCAAGCTCCTGGGCATATCCGTTGATTCGCTGGCCGTTCACCAGGCCTGGGCGAAATCCATGGGCGGTTTGGGTTATCCTCTGATGTCGGACTTCTACCCGCATGGCGAGGTGGCCAGGAAATACGGCGTGTTTGACGAGAAATGGGGCGTGGCTCAGCGGGCGGTGTTTGTGATCGACAAGAAGGGAGTCATTCGGTACATCGAGCGTACCATGTTCAGTGAGCTGCCCAGCAATGAGGAGTTGTTCCGCCAGTTGGCGGCGCTGCCGGACTGAGGACCGGCCGTCGCATTCGGTGAACCGCCACGAAGCCGCGCTGTTACATCACATACGGTGTATCAGCCTCCCTGGGATGGAATCGGATAACCGCCGTCGCTGCCGCAGGCGTGTTGTGGGGTTGCCACAGTCTGGCGGGTGACAGACCGAGTGACGGCGAGTGGTGATTCGACTTCGGGACTGCCCAGGGGTTCCGCCGTTGTGTGTGCTGAGCAGTTGATTCCAGGAGTTGCCTGTTGATGACGACGCGTTCGACAGCAAATGACGTTTTCGACATCACCTTTATTGGGGCCGGGCCGGTGGCCATGTATGGGATGTACTATGCCGGTCTGCGCATGACTCGGTTCAAGGCGATCGACATGCTCGATCAGGTCGGCGGCGGGTTGATGGCTCTCTACCCGGAGAAGTATATCTATGATGTCGCCGGGTTCCCCAGGATCCTTGCCAAAGACCTGACGGCCCAGTTTCAGCAGCAGGCTACGCAGTATCCGCACGAACTCTGTCTGGGTGAGAAGGTGACTCATCTGGAGCGCCGGGACGATGGTGTCATTGAGCTGACGACCACCCTCGGGCGCCATCTCTCGAAAGTGGTGATTGTCTGCGCCGGTCTGGGGGCTTACATCCCGCGCTCGCTGGACATTCCCAATATCAAGGAGCTGGAAGGGCGTGGTGTCTTTTATTTCGCCCGCAACCTTGAGGTCTTCCGGGGGAAGAACGTGTTGATTGTCGGGGGCGGGGACTCGGCCTTTGACTATTCGCTCATGCTGGAACCGGTAGCTTCGAAGGTCGTGCATATCCACCGCAATGACTTCTTCAGTGCACACGAAGACACCGTACGCCGTGTGCGCGAATCCTCGGTTGAGCTGAAGGTCCCGTTCTGGGAACTGAAGCAGATTGAGGGAGACGATTGGGTGCGCAAGGCAACAATCGTGCAGTCGCAGACCGGCGAGACAATAGAGATGGCCGTAGACGCCATCGTGCTGAACATCGGTTTCCTCACCAACCTTGGGCCGATAGAGAACTGGGGGTTGAAAATCGAGAAAAACGCCATTGCTGTGGACTCGCGGATGCGTACAAATGTTGAGGGCGTGTATGCCGCCGGTGATATTGTTACCTACGACGGCAAACTGAAGCTGATTTCCATCGGCTGCGGAGAGGTTGCGGTTGCGGTTAACAACGCTCGCAATTATCTCAACCCGAAGGCCAAGGTTAGTCCGGGGCATTCAACGGATCGGCATGAGCTGGTCATGAAGAAAGTGAAACGGAAGATGGCAGAGGCAGGCGGAACCGGCACCGCTGACGGGAAGACGCAGGTGCAGCAAACACCAGAGGAGAGCTGATGTATTTTTCGCTCCCAAGAGAATACCGCGAAGCATCGATCGAGCAGCTCAGGGACCGTATTCGGGCCGCCAAGTCCCGTCTGGGGAGCCGACTCGTCATTCTGGCACATCATTATCAGCGAGTCGAGATTGTCGAGTTCGGTGATCATCTCGGCGACAGCTACGCTCTTTCGAAGACTGCCTCACAGCAGGAGAAGGCCGAGTATATCGTCTTTTGCGGTGTCCACTTCATGGCGGAGTCGGCAGACATTCTGACCGATGAACGCAAGACCGTCTACTTGCCCAATCCCCTTGCGGGCTGCCCAATGGCCGACATGGCCGAGATGGCCGATGTGCTGGCGGCTTGGGAGTATCTTGGTGAGATCGGCAGCAGGGACAAGATCGTTCCCATATCCTACATGAACACGACCGCCGGGCTGAAGGCTTTCACCGGACGCAACGGTGGTTTGATCTGCACCTCATCGAACGCCAAGTCGGCCATGAAGTGGGCCTTCGAGCAGAAAGAGAAGATCTTCTTTTTCCCCGATGAGCACCTTGGTTACAATACCGGCATCTGGTACGGATTGAAGCCCGAGGAAATGGTGATCTGGGACTTCTCCCGCGAGGATGGCGGCCTGAGCGCTAAGGACATTGAGCGGGCAAAGATTATCCTGTGGAAAGGGCACTGTCACGTACACACCAACTTCACCGCGGACCATGTCCGCGAGGTGCGCTCGAAGTACCCCGATGTGAAAGTAGTCGTTCACCCGGAATGTCCCCATGAAGTTGTCAAGCTGGCAGATGCTTACGGATCGACCAAGTTCATCGTGGAATACTGCGAGAAGGCCCCGCCAGGTTCGACTATAGCCATTGGAACCGAGATCAACCTGATCAACCGGATGGCCCTCACGTATCCCGATAAGACCATATTTGAGTTGTCCGGGCAGACCTGCCCGGTGTGCGCGAATATGTATCGCACGACGCTCAATGATCTGGCCTATTGTCTTGAGAGTCTCGATGACATCAAACCGATCTCAGTGCCCGAACCGACCCGTTCCGAGGCACTGATAGCGCTGGAGAAGATGCTGAGGATCGCATGAGAACTGCCAGAGGGGGCAAGTGACTGCGATGCTTGACTTTCGTGCCGGGGAAGGTATATTCCGGCCAATTATTATCTGGCATTGAACTGAGTACAAACAGAGGATGACATTTAAATGGCAATCGATGTTCTTGTTCCGCAGATGGGAGAGTCGGTCCTTGAGGGCACCATTCTTGAGTGGAAGGTGAAAGTCGGCGATGAGGTCAAGTATGACCAGCCGCTGGTGGAATTGATGACCGACAAGGTGAATGTCGAAATCCCCTCGGAAGCTGATGGCACTATCACTCAGATTCTGGCGAAAGAGGGGGATGTCGTCCCGGTTGGTACTCGTATCGCGGTCATTGATGACGGCAAAGCGGCGGGGAAGAAGGCTGCTTCCGACCAGAAGCCGGCCGCCGGGCCACAGCCGGCCGAACCGGCCGCTCCCGTAGCGTCAGCCGCCCCCAAGGCTCCCGCCAAACAGGGAACGGCCCCGGCAGGCAAGGGCAAGATGTCGCCCAAGGTCAAGATGCTCATCCGCGAATATGCCCTTGATCCTGCAACCATCGTGCCGACCGGCAAGGATGGTTTGGTGACGGTTCAGGATGTTGAGGATGCTGTTGCCGCTCGCAGCGCCGATGCCGGCTTCACTCGTCAGACCATTCCGTCACCGGCGCCGACTACGGCTCCCGGCGCTTCGGGTGCGCCGGTCGCAGCGTCTGCGGCCCCCCAAGCACCGACTCCTGCTGAACCGAAGGTGAAGGTGCAGGTGCCCGTATTCGAGCCGCTGCCGGAGTCGCAGCGGGAACGCCGCGAACCGGTTGTCGGCATCCGCAAAATGATCTCGGATCACATGGTCCGTTCGGTGCAGACCTCGCCGCATGTGACGACGTTCGAGGACGTCGACATGACGGCGCTGGTTGACTACCGCGAGCGTATCAAGAGGGAGTTTCGCGAAACGTACGGCGCCAATATCACCTACATGCCCTTCATCATGAAGGCGGTGTGCATCGCGCTCAAGGAGTATCCGAAGCTCAATGCCTCCATGACCGAGAAAGAGATCATCTACAAGAATTACTTCAATATCGGGATCGCGGTAGCGCGTGAGGAAGGGCTGATTGTACCGGTCATCAGGAACGCCGACAGGAAATCAATAGTCGAGATCGCTGTCGAAATCGCCCAGATCGGCGAACGGGCGCGCAAGAACCAGCTTTCTCCTGATGATGTCTCCGGTGGCACTTTTAGTCTGACGAATGCCGGTATGTTCGGGGCGATGGCTTCGACGCCGATAATCAACCAGCCGCAGGTGGCCATTCTGGGTATTCACGCGATAGTGAAGCGACCCTGGGTCGTTGACGACGAAATCAAGATTCGTCACATCTCCAGTTTTGGGCTGTCGTTCGATCATCGCCTGATCGACGGCCATACAGCCGTGCAGTTTCTGCACCGGGTCGTCGGGTTCCTCGAGAGTCCCGCCGGTATGGTGCTGCATCTTCGATAGCTTATGAGCTTGCCGACCGACCAACGCTACGGCTGGGTTCTGCAACTGGGGCGTGTCGACTATGAGCGCGCCCTGTCCTGGCAGCGTGGCCTCGTGAAAATGCGCCGCGAAGGAATGGCGCGTGACACGATTATTCTGGTGGAGCATCCGCCGGTAGTGACGGTCGGACGTGACGGTCATGTGGAGAACTTCGACAAGACGAAGTGCACGCCGATCAAGGTCGAGCGTGGGGGAGACGTCACGTATCATGGTCCGGGTCAGCAGGTGGCCTACTTCATATTCAATCTGACCCGGCGCGGCCGCGACCTGCACCGGTTCATGGATGATATCCAGCGGGGTGTCATTGCCACGCTGAAAGCCTGGGGGCTGTCCGGTCGCAAGGACGATCAGTATACCGGCGTGTGGGTTGACCAGAAGAAGATTGCCTCGGTCGGTATCGCTGTCAAGAACTGGATTACGTATCACGGTGTCGCGATCAACGTGAACACCGATCTTGCTGACTTCGCACAAATCAATCCATGCGGGTTGCAGGCCGAGGTGATGACTTCGGTGAAGGACCTGACAGGGAACAATGTGCCGCTTTCCGAGTTCAGCAAGGTACTCATAGATGAGTACTCCCGTGTCTTCGAGACCATGTTCACCCCGGTCAGGCTCGAGGAGCTGGCCGAGGACGTGGAGTCACAGGCGGGCGGGTACACGATCTAAGGCACCGAAACTCACCACATATTGCCGCGCAGGCGGATAAGGGAGAGACTGAGATGGATCTCAAAGGCAAGGTTGCGTTTATTTCGGGGGGAACACGGGGCATCGGTTTTGAGGTTGCCAGGAAGCTCGCCGAGCGGGGTGCGGATATCGAGGTTGCGTATTTTCGCAGTCGCGGCGACGCCGAGAAAGCGGTGGAACTGATCAAGTCACTGGGTGTGCAGTGCTACGCCCATCGCGTCAACATGGGTAATGCTGAGCAGATTCCCAGTATCTTCGAGAAGATCAGGGAAGACTACGGCAAGCTGGATATTCTGGTGTCCAATGCGGCGCTGGGCCGTTATGGCGACGCCATGAAACTGGATTCCAGGTCATGGGAACTGTCCATGCACACTAACGCCAGGGCATTCATTCAGTGTGTGCAGTTTGCCTCGGAGATGATGCCTTCAGGGGGGCGGATAATCGCCTTGTCGTCGCTTGGCTCCACCCGGTACATACCCGGCTATGCGGCCATCGGTGCCTCCAAGGCGGCGCTGGAGAACATGGTGCGCTATGCTGCCATCGAGCTGGCCGAGAAGGGTGTTACGGTGAATTGCGTGTCCGGCGGCTTTATCGACACCAATGCCCTCAAGGTGTTCCCGAACTACGATGAACTGCTGCAGCGGGTCAAGGAACGGACGCCGTTCAAGCGCATCGGTACCCCGCAGGAGGTCGCCAATGTTGTCGCCTTCCTTGCCTCGGAGGAGTCCAGTTAGATTACCGGTCAGTCAATCATCGTCGATGGCGGGTTCTCATTGATGTAGCCGTGGCTGAGTGCCGAACCGGCGGTGGCAAACAGAAAGGCCGCCTGCCGGCGGCCGTCGCATTCGTCCTGCATTTCGTTCGTGTTGGGCGGTTACCAGATGCCGAGAATGTCTTTGGCCAGATCGGAGGCCATCTCCCTGGGATCCCAGGGCGGGTCCCAGACGAGGCTGACCTCGACCTCGGATACTCCGTCCATGGCGGACACCTCGCGATGCACCTCGGTCAGCAGTTGTTCGCCGAAGGGGCAGGCCGGCGTGGTCAGGGTCATCTTGACCAGCACCTTGCCGGAGTCCTCGACTGCGACATCATAGATCAGCCCCAGGTCAACAATGCCGATCCGTATCTCCGGATCATGGATCGGCTTGAGAGCATTCATGACATCTTCGGGTGTCGGTACAGCCACAGCAGAGTACTCCCTGTCATTCGGTGTTCTCGGTTGATGTGGTTTTGTTGGTGATCGTCCCCGCCTCCCAGTTCTTGATGCCCTGGATGAAAGTCACCCAGGCCAGCAGGGCGCACTTGACGCGCACGGGGAAGTTGCGGACACCCTGCAGGGCCTCCAGGTCCTCGGAGTCCTCGGGCAGATCGGCGTGCTCGCCCTTGAGCATCCTGCGTACGGCCTCGGCTGTGCGCTTGACCTCGTCGATCGATTTGCCCTTGACCAGTTCGGCCAGCATCGACCCCGACGCCACCGAGATGGCGCATCCTCGGCAGTCGACATGGACGTCTTTGACTTTCTCGTCTTCAATCTCCAGCTCCAGGTTCAGTTCATCACCGCAGGAGGGGTTGGAGCCGGCGCTGGTGATATCGATTCGTCCGATCGGTTTGTTGCCGCGGGGTGACCGGTAGTGGTCCAGGATTATCTCCCGATACATGTCGTCAAGGGAACCGCTCATAGTCCGAAATAACTCCTCATCTCTTTGAGCATGTTGGCCAGGTAGTCGATTTCAGCTTTCGTGTTGTAAATATACACCGAAGCTCGAGCTGTGGCAACCTTGCCCATCAAACGCATGAGCGGCTGGGCACAATGGTGTCCGGCCCGAATAGCGATGCCTTTGCTGTCGAGCCAGGTGCTGATATCATGCGGATGCAGCTGACTGTCAGTGAACGAGATGGCGCCTCCACGCTGGGCGGCGTCCATCGGCCCCTGGATGTCGATACCCTCTATGGCGCTCAGTTTGTCAAGCGCGTACTGTGTCAGTTCGATCTCGCGACGGCGGACGGCGTCCATGCCAAGATTGTCGAGGTAGTGCAAGGCGGCGTCGAACGCGACGACATCGGCGATGTTCGGCGTGCCGCCCTCGAACTTGTTCGGCAGTTCGGCCCAGGTGACCTTGTCGAAATGCACCTGGCTGATCATCTCCCCGCCGAGGATGAACGGGGGCATACGCTCCAGTAGCTCCTCGCGTCCCCACAATATGCCTACCCCGGTCGGTCCCAGCATTTTGTGCGCGCTGAAGGCATAGAAATCCACGCCGAGTTCGAGCACGTTGACCGGCATGTGCGGCGCCGCCTGGGCACCGTCGCCGAGCACAATGGCACCGACCTTGTGTGCCTTTTCTGCCAGTTCGGCTACCGGGGGCACTGTGCCCAGAACGTTAGACATATGAGTAATGGCCAGCAGTTTGGTGCGCCTGTTGATCAGCTCATCGATACTGCTCAGATCAAGATGCCCGCAGATCGTGATCGGTATCTGCCTGAGAACAGCCTGCTTGCGTTCCGCGAGTTTCACCCAGGGAACCAGGTTGGCGTGGTGCTCCATCTGTGTGATGAGTATCTCATCCCCCGCCTTGACATTCTGCTCGGCCCAGGTATACGCCACCAGGTTGATTGAGTCAGTGGTACCGCCCGTAAAAATGACCTCGTGTGGCTTGACGCCGCCAATGAACTGAGCCACGTGCTCGCGAGTATGCTCATACGCCTCGGTAGAACGCTCCGAGAGCGTGTGCAGACCACGATGGATATTGGCGTTGAGCTTTCGATAGTACTCGATAATGGCGTTAATCACCTCGCGTGGTTTCTGGGTCGTGGCCGCGTTGTCCAGATATACCAGAGGGTGCCCACCGATTCTTTGATGCAGAATGGGGAAATCGGCCCGTATCTTTTCCGAGTCGAGGCGCCTGGGTTCTCTGAGAGTGACGGCATGCGAGTTAAGGCCCGATGTATCAGGCTGGGTGGACATACACTACCTCAATGTATCTGCGCGGCGATCTTACTCACACCTGACCAGGATATCATCGCCGTCGATTTTCACTTCATACGTATCGATGCCGACCACGGCCGGCGGAGCCTCGACGGCTCCCGTTACGATATTGAACCGGGCGCCATGGCGCGGACAAATGACCTGGTGGTTCTTAAGGCGACCATCCGAGATGGGGGCGCTGTCATGAGAGCACTCATCGGCAAAGGCATAGAACCCGTCGGCTGTATGTGCCACAACCACGCGGTCATGGCCAATGGTGAAGGCCCTCATGCTCCCTTCAGGGATATCCGACATTATTGCCACTTTGACGAACCCGGCCATGATTACAGTCCCTCCAGTCGGCTGATGACATAGTCGTCAATACGCTGCCTCAGGTCCTCCGGTACTTTCGAGAGAGAATCCTCGAAGAAGCCGCGAACGATCATGCGCACAGCCTGCTCCGGGTCGATCCCGCGCGCTCCCAGGTAGAAGACCTGTTCGGGATCGATCGGCCCGATCGTGGCGCCGTGACTGCACTGCACGTCCTCGTTGAGGATCTCCAGTTCCGGGATAGTCTCGGCACGGGTACCGCGATTCAGGAGCAGATTGCGGTTCTCCTGGTAAGCTTCACAGGTTTTGGCGAACTGCTCGATTCGAATCAATCCCGTATAGGCCGACATTGCTCTGTCGCGCAGCACCACCTTCATGTCAATGTCGGAGTGCGTGTTGCCTCCGCTATGGTGGTGCAGCGTGTGGTTGTCGAAGTGCTGGCGACCGGTGCCGAAAAGAACACCGTACATCTGGCTGTCGGCCCCCGGTCCGTTGAGTGTGACGCCGAAGTTCTGCTTGGAGAGGTTGGCGCCAAAAGCCAGCGGGAAGGTCAGCATGCTGGCTCCGCGCTCGATCCGGGCCCGGTGAGTCAGGTAGGAGTTGGTACCCCGTCCCTGACGCTGCAGCATCACATAGCGCGTGCGGCTGTCCTGCCCGCCGAAGATCTCGACAGCGCCGTTCGAATATGTCACGCCCGAATCGATATCGTCTGCACCGCCGGCGTACTCGTCAATCACCGTGATCTCGGCATTTTCCTCGACCACGATCAAGGTACGGGGGAACTGCGCCGAGCCGGGGTTGCCCGCTTCGCGCAGTAAGTGCACCGGCTTTGACAACGTCGTGCCGCGCGGGACATAGACGAATATCCCGTCGTTGAACAGGGCGCAGTTGAGGGCCTCAAATTTGCCGCCGGTCTCGTTGACCAGCCCAAACAAGCGGGACTCGACTATTTGTGGGTGGCTTGCAATCGCGTCCGAGAGTGTCGATACCACCACCTTCTGGCGCTTCAACTCTTCGCCGGCGTGGACTGTGATATCGCGCCCGCCGTGACTGATCACCAGGCCACTGATGCTGCCCTCTTCAAGGTGCTTCATCTCCAGCTTCTCGACATCGTCGGCCTTCTCGCGAAACGCCGAGTCAACCATCTGATCGTGCCGTATTTCGAACACGGCCGGATCGGTGTAGCGCCACAGGTGCAGACCGCGCCGCGGCAGGGGCTGGCTGTTGAAGTACTCGCGCGCCTTTTCACGGCGACGCTTCAGCCAGACGGGACCGCGAAGCAGCTCCGGGGCCAGTTCCGGGATCTGTATCGGTGTATCTGTCGTGGTACCGACAATTGCTGCAGTGTTGCTCATATCAGCCAATAGATCCTTCCATTTCAAGTTCGATCAAGCGGTTCAGTTCAACCGCATACTCCAGCGGCAGTTCCTTCGTGAACGGCTCCATGAAGCCATTGACGATCAGAAGCCGGGCGTCATCCTCGGACAACCCGCGCGAGGTCAGATAGAACAACTGCTCCTCGGCCACCTTGGAGACGCGCGCCTCGTGTTCGACCCGCACCTGATCGTTGTCGATCTCCATGGTCGGGTAGGTGTCACTGCGCGCGTTCTCACCGATCAAGAGGGCATCGCACTCGACCGAAACCTTGGCGTTCTGGGCGTTCTTGTGGATCTTCACCAGCCCGCGATACGTGGCCCGCCCGTTGTCCTTGGAGATGGACTTGGACGTGACGCGAGAGGACGTGTTCGGCGCGGCATGAATCACCTTGGCGCCGGCATCCTGATGCTGGTCAATCCCGGCAAACGCCACCGAGAGGATTTCGCCTTTGGCGCCTTCACCGAGAAGCTGGATGCACGGATACTTCATGGTCAGCCGGGAACCGATGTTGCCATCGACCCACTCTACGGTGGCATTCTTGTGGGCCGAGGCACGCTTGGTTACCAGATTGTAGATGTTGCGCGCCCAGTTCTGGATTGTCGTGTACCGGATATAGGCATCATCGAGCGCCAGCAGCTCCACGACCGCCGAGTGCAGGCTGTCGGTTGAGTAGACCGGCGCCGTGCAGCCTTCGATGTAGTGGACGCGGGAGCCTTTGTCCGCGATAATCAGGGTCCGCTCGAACTGCCCCATGTTCTCCGCGTTGATGCGGAAGTAGGCCTGCAGCGGTACCTTGACGTCAACCCCCGGCGGTACGTAGATAAACGACCCGCCGGACCAGACCGCCGTGTTAAGAGCGGCGAACTTGTTGTCCATCGACGGAATGACACTGCCGAAGTACTTCCTGACGATCTCCGGATGTTCGCGCAGGCCGGAGTCCATGTCCAGAAAAATGATCCCCTGATCGGTCAACTCCTGTTTCATGGAGTGGTAGACGACCTCGGACTCGTACTGGGCGGAGACACCGCCAAGGAAGCTCTTTTCGGCCTCGGGGATTCCCAGGCGGTCGAACGTTTTGCGAATATATTCCGGGACATCGTCCCAGCTTTTTTCCTGCTTCTCGATCGGTTTCATGAAGTAGTAGATGTTGGCGAAATCGATCTCGTTGAGCAGAGGGGTATTGCCCCAGCCGGGGGTTGGCTTGGCCAGGAAGATATCCAGCGCTTCGTGACGAATATCGGCCATCCACCGCGGTTCGTTCTTCATCTGGGAAATCATCTCCACGACCTCGTGGCTGACTCCTTTGGCGCCCTTGTGGAAGTACTCCACCGGATCCCTGAACCCGTATTTGGCGCCGTAATCCTCATTGAGGCGCTGCAGTTGTTCGTTTTGCTGGTTGCGTGCTGTATCGGCCATAATTTACACCTCCAGTTTCTCCGCGACCTGCTTCTCAAGCCACTCGTAGCCGGACTCCTCAAGCTTCAGGGCCAGTTCCGGACCGCCCGACTGCACGAACTGACCGGCCATCATCACGTGGACCTTGTGCGGTTTGACGTAGTTGAGCAGTCGCTGGTAGTGAGTAACCAGAAGCAGGGCGTTGGTGTCGTTGTGGAATCGATTGATGCCTTCGGAGACGGTCTTGAGGGCATCGATGTCCAGTCCGGAGTCGGTCTCATCCAACAGGGCCAGCTTGGGCCGCAGCATGCTCATCTGCAGAATCTCAAGCCGTTTCTTCTCGCCGCCGGAGAATCCCTCGTTCAAGTAACGGGAGGCAAATGAGCGTTCGATTTCAAGCTCATTCATCGCCGTTGTGAACCACTTGCGGAAATCCGACATGTCGGCTTCCTTGCCGCGGTGGGATTGAATGGCGGCCCGCATGAAATTGGCCACCGTCACACCGGGGATTGCCAGCGGATACTGGAAAGCCAGGAACAGGCCTGCGCGCGAGCGCTCATCAGGCTCCATCTCCAGAAGGTCCTGACCATTGAGCCGCACTGTCCCTTTGGTGATCTTGTACAATGGATGTCCCATCAGGGCATTGGAGAGCGACGACTTGCCGGAACCGTTGCGGCCCATGATGGCATGAATCTCGCCGGGCATGATCGACAGCGATACGCCCTTGACCACTTCGGTGCCCTCAACCTCGACATGGACATCGTGAAATTCGAATATCGGTTGCTTGTCAGACATGGACTATTGATCCTTCTCTATGTTTACTTTCTTCATCTTCTTTTATCTTCTCGTATACTGAGGCCTATCCCTTCTCGCCGTGCGCCGTCTTTCCGACTGCGAGCACGACACCTGTCGGCGGGGGGCCAGACTCAAGCCGAGCCTGATCGTTGAGCACATCCTGCACCGTCCGCGCTCTGAGCTGCTCGGAGATGAAGCCCGCGAGACCATCGAGCACGTTGTGAACACTACACTGGTCCTCGTGCACGCATCGGTCGAGCTGACCGGTGAACTTCTCACAGTGATGAGGGTCGATCAGGGGGCCACCGAGGGCCGTGATCACCTCAAGCAGATTGATGTCTTCGGGCGAGCGGGCGATTGTGAAACCGCCGGTACGGCCGCGCTCCGCCGTTACCAGCCCCTCCTGGCGAAGAATCGACAGGAGTTTCGAGGCATAGGGGACGGACAGGCCTTCCTGTTCGGCGACCTCGGAGATCGACATCTGGCCCTTGGGGCCGCGCCGAGCCAGGGCCAGCAGGCATCGTAGCCCGTATTCTTCCAGTGCTGAAATGCGCATATCTTCGTTTCTCGATTCCGGTCGTGTGTTATGCCTGTCCTAATCCTCACATGATCGGTCAGGATAAGCAATTATTACCGTTCCGTAAAGTATTATTCTAAACATCGGGCAGAAAAACTGGTTCCGGAAATCGGGACTGGAAACCGGGAAAACGACACTTCAGGCGTGTTCAGCCGTCCGGCCGCTGATCAAACGGGTCGATTGTCCCCACAACGCTGCTGCGTTGGCCACCGGCAATGGCCGAGAGAACGCCCTGCGCGATCTGGTCGTCAGTCAACCCGCGCGAGCCATCGTCCGAGGCTGTCCATCCAAGGATAACCTCATGGTAGATAACGTGATCAAGCTGCTCGGCGAACTTCCGTGCGCGGAATGTGCGTTGGTCGTCATTCAGTGCCGGATCGGCTGCCGACCAGTTGAGGACATCCCAGTAATGACAGGTATGGTTGAGCGCATCAAGAAACTGGGCGATTAGCCCGGTTGCCTGTGGCGCCGACAGGTCGTTGATGTAGCTGATGACATGTGCGTACGGGCCGTGAACAGCCGCTGCGGCATCAAGTTTGTCGATCAGCAAGGCAGTATCGCGGTAATCATGGTGCACAGCGTTGAACCTCCCACCGACGGCATGGATGCGCTCTCCCAGCACCAGTAGTCCCTCGCTGTCGCGGGCGACGACTGTAACGGTATGTCGCTGGCGGCCCAGACCGACAGCCACCCCGGCCAGTTTGCCGGTCCCGCCGATGATGAGTGAGTGGGGCATATGAGTCCGTTTTCGGGTTGCATGATTATCGTGTCGCAAAGGTACGCAATTGATTCACTCATGGCAAGGTTCTGGGAAAAAACGACGGCCGGTCCTTGCCTGTATCGTTCTCAGTGGCTATAATCGTGGGATCAATCGCGCTGCCGGTGGCATCGATCACAAAGCGTGAGCAGACGTCGATGAGTACGAACTGATATAGACAAGGCAGGACGACTATGAAAGAACTGTTGTCGGGCAATGAGGCTATCGCGCGCGGCGCCTGGGAGGCCGGGGCGCGTATGGCGGTTGCCTATCCCGGAACGCCTTCAACCGAGATTCTGGAGACTATGGCGGCGCGCCATCGCGAGGTGTGCTCGCAGTGGTCGCCGAACGAGAAGGTTGCTTATGAGGTTGGGATCGGCGCCTCTCTGGGTGGGGCGCGGACCCTGGTCTGCATGAAGCACGTTGGTGTCAATGTTGCCGCGGATCCCTTCATGACCCATGCCTACACAGGCGTCAATGCCGGCTTTGTGCTTGTCACGGCCGATGATCCCGAGATGCACTCATCACAGAATGAGCAGGACAACCGCTTCTTTGCGCGGTTTGCCAATGTGCCGCTCCTGGAGCCGTCGGATTCACAGGAGGCGCGCGACATGACCATTGCCGCCTTCCAGATCTCAGAGGAGTATGACACGCCGGTCATCGTTCGTGTTACCACGCGCATCTCGCACTCTAAGGGAGTGGTGGCAGTCGGTGAGCGCATATCGGCACCGGAAAGGGTATTTGTCAAAGATGCCCCCAAGTATGTCATGGTGCCGTCCAACGCCCAGAAACGTCACGTGGTTGTTCGCGGCCGCCTGGAGAAACTCCGCCGCTTCACAGAGCGGACGCCGTTCAATGTTGTCGAAGGGAACGGATCGAAGGTCGGTATCATCACCGGAGGCGTTGCTTACCAGTATGCCAAGGAGGTGCTGCCCGGGGCTGACTATCTGAGGCTTGGATTCAGCTATCCGTTGCCGCTGGAGAAGATTGCGGCATTCGTCAAGTCGCACGAGACGGTCCTCGTGGTTGAAGAACTGGAGCCGTTCTATGAGGATCAGATCCGCGCCGCCGGCATCATGGTCGAGGGGAAGAAATTCTTCGGTCATCTTGGGGAGCTGTCGCCCTACCGGGTTGCTGAGGGCCTGAAGGCGGCGGGCGTCATCGATAAGGTGGAGGTGAGCAAGATCTCTCCGGTGGAGAATATGTTCCCGCGTCCGCCGGTGTTGTGTCCCGGCTGTCCGCACCGCGGCGCTTTCATGGCACTGCGCAAGCTGAAAGTGGCCGTGACCGGCGATATCGGCTGCTACACGCTCGGGTTCACCAAGCCGTTGAGCGCCATGGACACCTGCATCTGTATGGGCGCCTCCATCGGCACGGCTATCGGAATGGAGAAGGTGCACGGCTATGCCAAGGGAGCAGTGGCCGTCATCGGCGATTCCACTTTCCTGCATTCCGGTGTGACGGGACTGATGGACGCCGTCTACAACAACAGCAACGTGACGGTCATGATAGTCGACAACAGCGCCACCGCCATGACCGGCGGTCAGCAGCACCCGGCCACCGGACGCACACTCATGGGGGAGCCGGCGGGGACAGTTGATATCGGCCAGCTGGTGCAGGCGCTGGGGGTCAAGAACTACCGCGCCGTGGATCCGTACGATTACGATCAGGTGCTCGAGACGATCAAGGAGGAGATGGCCAAGGACGGGCCCTCGGTGATCCATACCAAGCGTCCCTGTGTGCTGATGCCCAAGCGCATCATGGAGGAGCCGTATGTGGTTGATCTGGAGAAGTGCAACGCTTGTGGCGCCTGTTTCCGGATCTCCTGCCCGGCGATTGCCGCTCACGAAAGCACTGAGCGCGGTCATCATAAGGCTGTTATCGATACAACGCTGTGCACCGGGTGTACGCTCTGTTCGCAGATCTGCCCCGAGGAAGCAATCATCCTCAAGAGCCACATGGTGGAGGTGTAGGTGATATCATGGAAAAAGATCGGTTCGATATACTGATAGTTGGGGTCGGCGGCCAGGGCGTTCTGCTGGCCTCGGAGATAATCTCGGAGGCGGCGATTGCGGCCGGCTTAGACGTCAAGAAATCCGAGGTGCACGGCATGTCCCAGCGCGGAGGGATTGTTTCCTCCCACGTTCGTCTGGCGCCCAAGGTGTACTCACCCACCATTCAGCTTGGCCGTGCGGATTTCATAATGGCTTTCGAACAGGCCGAGGGGCTGCGGGCCCTCAACTGGATGAAGCCCGAGGGCATCGCAATTGTTTCTACGACAACTCTGGTACCGGCCATTGTCACCTCGTCCAAGGAGTTCGAGTATCCTGAGGATGCAATTGACCAGATGAAAGCGAAGGCCGACAATGTGATCGTGGTCGAGGCCGACCGGATCGCCGGCGAACTGGGCAACCCGCGACTGGTCAATACCATTCTGCTGGGCGTTCTGTCGTCGTTGCTGCCGTTCGAGCGCGATATCTGGTTGCAGACGATCAGAAAGAAAGTCAAAGAGCGCTTTGTCGAAGTAAACCTAAAGGCGTTCGAGCGCGGCGAGCAGATCCAGCAGGGAACGGTGGCGACCTAAGATGCAAAGCCATGCCATGTCCCATCAGATGCTGATTATCAACCCTGGCTCAACCTCCACGAAGGTGGCGCTGTTTGACGGTACGAAGAAGCTTTCGGAGCAGGTGATTCGTCACGAGGGCGAGAAGCTGCGCCGGTTCGAGAATGTCGCCGATCAGTTCGAGTTTCGTCTGGAGGCGATAGCGCCCTGGATCGAGTCGCTCGATCTTGCTCCGGCTGCCGTTAAGGCAGTGGTTGGTATTGGCGCGCCGCTTCGCCCGATGGAAGGGGGATCGTATGCGATCAACGACCGCATGCTTGAGGAGCTTCAGAATCGCCAGTGGTCCAACCATGCCTCGAACCTGGGTGCCGTGCTGGCGTTCTATCTCGGCGAGCAGTTCAGCGTACCGTCAATGATTGTTGATCCCATTACCACCGACGACTTCACCGATCTGGCGCGTGTCTCGGGCCTCAAGGAGATCAAGCGCAAGTGCCGTTCCCACGCCCTCAATCTCAAGGAGGTGTGCCGTCGCCAGGCAGCCCGAGCCGGAAAGAAGCTTGAGGACGTCAACTTCGTCGCGGTACATATGGGGGGTGGGATATCCGTGGCTGCACTCGAGGGCGGCCGGGTGGTGGACGTCAACGACGGCCTCCTCGGAATGGGGCCATTCTCGCCGGATCGTTGCGGCGCCGTGCCGATTGGCGGCCTGGTCAAGCTGTGCTACTCCGGCCAATTCAGCGAGCAGGAGATGCTCGACAGGCTTTCCAGACACTCCGGATTGATGTCGTACCTCGGCGAATCGGACCTTCGCAAGGTGGAGCAGATGATCGAGGATGGTGACACGCGCGCGGAATTGTATTTTAACGCTATGGCTTATCAGATCGCCAAGGAGACAGGCGCTGTTGCTGTCGTTCTCAAGGGGCAGTACCAGGCGATCGTCCTCACCGGCGGGATGGCCCACTCCGAGCGGCTTGTTGATCAGATTGCCGAACGGGTGGAGTTCCTTGGCGATATTCAGGTGGTGCCGGGTGAGTTCGAGATGGAAGCGATGGCCGCCGCGGGACTGCGGTTCCTTACCGGCGAAGAGAACTTGAAGGAGTACTAATGACTGAGGCGCCCATACATTCGGCACAGGCCCTGATCGACGCTGCGCGACATATCGCCGACGCCGGCCGCAAGAAGCGGGTGGCGGTGGCTGCGGCGCAGGACGTGGATGTCATTGAGGCTGTGGCCCGGGCCGAGGCGGAGGGATTCCTTGACGGTACCCTTATTGGCGATGAAAGCAGGATTCGTCAACTGGCCGACGAACGCGCCGTCGCTCTTGAGAAGCTTCAGGTTATTGCACAGGATGACATTGCCAGTGCCGCGCATCGGGCAGTCAGCATGGCTGCAGAGGGCCGGGCCGATGTCATTATGAAGGGCTTCCTGCCGACCTCGGCACTGCTGCGGACAGTACTCGATAAGCAGTACGGATTGCGCGGCAGCGGGACGATTTCCCACTGCGCGGTGCTGGACATTCCCGGCTACCACAAGATGCTCAGCTTCACCGATGGCGGCATGGTGGTTGCACCTGATTCCGAGCAGAAGTACCAAATCCTCTCCAACGCCGTCACCGTGGCGCGCGCGATGGGACTCAGCCCCGTCAAGGTGGCCGTCTCCGGTGCGTATCATCGCGTTTCCGAAGCCGTCGCGCACACCGGAGCCGATCAGGAGCTTGTGGTGGCCCGCGCCCGCACAGAGATGCGCGACATCGAGATCACTGGTCCGCTGCCGCTGGATTTGGCTACCTCGGGCCGTGCGGCACAGGCCTATCAGGTGGACCATCCCGTTGCCGGCGATGCCGACATTTTTTTGGTCAACTCAATCGAGGAGTGCAACATCACCTGCAAGGCGCTGATCAATTTCGCCAACGCGGTTTTCTGTGGTGTTGTCGTGGGGGCACGTGTGCCGGTGTCGCTGGTCTCACGCACCGATACGGTCATGAACAAGAAAGCCTCGCTTGCTCTGGCATGTGTGCTGGCCGACTACTACGAGCAAACAGCTCACTGGAGCACAACAGGACTAACAACATGACCAGCGCCGATCAGTCCATAGGCGGTTTTGAGCAGGTCCGCGCCCTCGTCCGGAGACGCCTGCAGGACCGGGATCCGGTGCGCACCGCTCTGGTGGTGCCGTCGTCGGGCGAAGCGCTCAAAGCGGTTGCTCTGGCTGCTGCAGAGCGGCTCGTGGCACCGGTCATAGTTGGCGATGCCGCGCTGACACAGAAGACCGCGCAGGAATGCGGCGCCGACCTGAGCGGGGCCGAGTTCATCGATCTTAACCAGCCCGACATGGCCATGATGACTGCCTTCCAGATGGCGGCACGCGGCGAGATCGAGGCGATTGTCAAAGGGCGTGGTTCAACTGTGGACTTCCTGCATCACATGCTCAGCGACGAGGCCGGATTTGTTAGACGCGGTTGCCTTGTCATGCACGTTGCCGGAATCAGGCCGGCGCGCTACGACCGCATGCTGTTTGTTACAGATGCCGCCGTAGTCCCTCAGCCTGATCTCAAGGCGAAGGTGGCCATGCTTGGCAACCTGACCAATGTCTGTCAGGCCTGCGGTCTGAAATGCCCGAGGATAGCCGTGCTGGCCGCAGTCGAGGTTGTCTATCCGCAGATGCCGGCGACGCTCGATGCCGCCGTGCTGGACAAGATGGCTGATCGAGGGCAGATCACGGGGGCGTATATAGATGGTCCTCTTTCATTCGATTGTGCGGTCGATCGCCAGGCTGCCGAGGCCAAAGGGATTACGGACTCTGCTGTGGCCGGTCAGGCCGACGCCATGCTGGCGCCGAACATCGAAACCGCCAACGGTATCCTCAAGGGGATGATGCTATACGGTGACGCAGAGGTTGGCGGCGTACTGGTGGGTGGTATTGTTCCGGTGGTGATCAGCACGCGCTACGAGGAGCAGGAGGCGCGGTATCGATCGCTGTTGATGGCGCTGGCTCTGGCGACAGTGTAGACCCTCTCCTGCGGGCACGCCAGTTTTGACCGTCGGGAAGGCCCTGTCAGACCATTGGGGGGAATCTTTACTTGACTCAAGTCGTTTATTTGCCGTATTATCGGCGCATTAACGGCAAGTTCTCCGTCGCGAGGTTACCATGGTATATGCGGTTGTCCTGGCCGGCGGTCGAGGGGAGCGGTTCTGGCCGCTATCCCGCGCTGACCGGCCAAAACAGTTCCTCAGGCTTACATCCGACAAGATGATGTTGGAGGAGACCATTGACCGGGTCATGCCCTTGATTCCCCGGGAGAACGTGCGCATCGTCACCAATGAGTCGATGAAGTCCTTCATGCTCAACCATGTCGAGAATGTCACCGAGGCCCACATCCTGGCTGAACCGATCGGTCGCAACACCTGTGCCGCCATCGGTCTGGCGGCGGTACACCTGTATCACGCCGATCCGCAGGCCGTCATGGTGGTGCTCTCGGCCGATCACTTGATTCGTCCTGCTGAGAAGCTGCTGAAGATTCTGGATACGGCTGTCAATATTGCCGCTAATGAGGATCGGCTGATCACCGTTGGCATCGTCCCCATGCGACCGGAGACAGGCTACGGCTACATTCGCATGGGGGAGTTGTACCGGCAGCAGGGCGAACAGACCGTCTACCATGTGGCCGGGTTCACCGAGAAACCTCGCTCAGCCCTCGCCCATGAGTACTACTACAGCCACAAGTACTTGTGGAACAGCGGGATGTTCGTCTGGTCGGCGGATTCGATTCTCAGGGCGATTCGTCGCTGGCAGCCGGATGTCGGTGAGCATCTCGATGAGTATGCGCGCGCAGTCGGTACCGATATCGAGCTTCAGGCTCGGCGGGACTTGTACGATAAGGTGATCTCGATCTCTATCGACTTTGCGGTCATGGAGAAGGCCGACAATGTCCTGACTATCAAGGGAGACATTGTCTGGGACGACATTGGCGGATGGACCGCTCTTGAGCGTTACAAGGATCGGGACACGGAGAATAATGTTGTGATCGGCAAGGCGGTTCTGGTAGACACCTATGAGACAACCATCTGCAACGAAACCGACGAACTGGTTGCCACGCTTGGCGTCTCTGACCTCGTCGTGGTCAGATGCGAGGATATCACCATGATCATACACAAGACCAAAGCCCAGGATGTCAAGAAGATCCTGGCGGAACTGCGAGAAGATGACAGTTTGCGAAAGTACATATAGACGGCTGACAGTGCTTCTGGCGCTGGTCGTCCTGATGCTGATCGGTTGCGGGAAAGGAGGGCCGCCGGCGCCACCGCCCGAGGAACCTGCCACCGGTGAACCGCTGCCTGATCGCGGGTTCGATCCGTTGGGTCTGCCTCAGGATGACCGGGTGATGCCCAAGGTTTCTCCCCAAAAAGGGCTGACGTTCGAACAACAGCCATTCGTTGTGTCTGATCCGATGTCCATCGGGGGGGATACCGCCATGTTTGCGATGCCCGGTATTCCTGTGACGTACGATACGCTCAATTATCAGGCCTATCGCGTGCAGTTGCTGACCACCAAGCTCTATGGTGAGGCCCGTCAGGCGGAGCGAGTTGCCCGCGAGATATTTGACCAGCCCGTGTACGTCGACTACGAGGTACCATACTACAAGCTGCGGGTGGGCAGTTATGCCGATCGTGAGAGTGCCGAGCAATACCAGCAACGGGCCAAGTCGGCCGGATACAGCCATGCCTGGGTCGTTCTGGTGATGGTTGATGTCAAGCAGGCCAGGCCGCTATACGATCTGGATTCAGCCATCGTGCCGGACAGCATTACGGTTGACCCGGCAGATGAGGCGGGGACTTCTGATGACTGACCATTTCCACACAATTGCAGTTGATCCGCGCTATCCCGATCAGGCCGTAGTCGATGAAATCCTGCGGGTACTGGATGATGGCGGTATCGTCGTCTGCCCGACGGAGACACGCTATGGTCTGCTGGCGCGGGCTGATCGTGAGGACACCGTCATGAAGGTGTATCGGGCCAAGGATCGCGATCGCGACAAGCCGATCAGTATGTTCATTCCGCATACGGGTTTCGTCAAGTACTACGCCGTCGCGCCCCCCCTTGCTCAGCGTCTGGCCGCCCTGTACCTTCCGGGGCCGCTGACGCTGGTATTGAGAGTGTTAGAGGGTGCCAGGGTGCCGGTTGCGTGTGACGGCAAGGTCGGGCTGAGGATCTCCGGGTCGCCGCTGATTGCCGCCATCACCGAGCGCACCGACTACGCAATCACTGCCACCTCTGCCAACATCTCGGGCCAGCCAATACCGGCCACCATCGAAGAGGCAAGAGAGCAGCTCGGGCAGCGGGTGGATCTGTATGTCGATGGGGGACGGATCGAGGAACCGGAATCTACCGTCGTGGATTGCTCCGAGGGGTGTGTGGTGCTTCGTGAGGGCGGCATCTCGCGCGCAGAGGTCGAGGCTGTGGCACGAGGAGCGAAGGCATGAGTGGCGAAAGCAGGTACATGATATTGTTCGTGTGTACCGGTAATACCTGCCGCTCTCCGATGGCAGAAGGTGCGCTGCGGATGCTGCTTGAGAAAGAACGGCCCGGCCGGGCCGAGGTCGTCTCCGCCGGTATCGCCGGTGCCAGCGGATACCCCGCGACGGAGTATGCCATCGAGGCCGCCAAAATATGGGATGTGGATATCTCCGGACACCGATCCCAACCCCTGACGCCGATACTTATCGACCGCGCTGATTTGGTTTTCGCCATGTCACCCGAGCACATGCACACGGTGCTGAAGATGCGCCCCCAAGCAAAGGGCAAGGTGTTTCTGCTGAAGAATTTCCCGTTGTCCACCTCGCACGGCGAGGGGGTCGAGGATCCCATCGGACGCTCGCTCGACAGGTACAACGAGACATTTCTGGAAATCGGAGAACTTCTGGGCAAGCACCTCCCGGAGATTGTACAACGGATAGATGAGAAAACGAATGCCGCATAGAACTGTGTTACACAAGATTGTCCTTGGTTTAGTCATCTTCGCTGGTCTGGTACCCCTGGTCTATTTCGTGTCGGTAGAAACCGGTTTATCGATTGCTGTTGCCGAGGAGGCCATACCTGATGAGGCCGCTGTGACCGGCGCCATTGACCGATATGTAGAGAATGTCGCTTTCGGCGTGGGGGAGAGGCTCTTTTTTGATATCAATTACGGCTTCATCAACGCCGGCACGGCCTCAATGGAGATCCCGCGTCTGGTCGAGTTCAACGGCCGTCCCTCATACCAGATAGTCACGCGGGCGGAGTCCAACAAGCTCTTCTCGACCTTCTTCAAGGTTGATGACCGCGTGGAATCGATCATGGATGCCATCGGTCTGTTCAGTTGGCGGTTCGACAAACGCCTGCATGAGGGAAACTACCGCTCCCACCGTCAGTATGAGTTCGACCAGAAGAACCACACGGTCGTCTATAAAGGCGACACGATAGAAGTCCCTCCCTATGTTCAGGATGCGCTCTCAGTGCTGTACTACGTGCGCACGCTCGATCTTAAAGTCGGCAACTCGTACTTCGTCGACAACTTCACTGACGGGCGTCAGATGCCGCTGGAGGTCAAGGTACTCAGGCGCGAACGCGTCAAGGTTCCTGCCGGTACGTTTGATTGCGTTGTCGTGGAGCCGCTGGTCAATGCTGTTGGTGTGTTCAAGCACGAGGGCCGCCTGCAGGTGTATCTCACCGATGACCGGATGAAGATGCCGGTGCTGATGAAATCCAAGGTGATCGTTGGCTCGATCACGGCCGAAATGACCGGGTACGAGCTGGGCGATATTGAAGTGTTCTGACCCGATATGGTACCCCCACCAGACAAACTCAACCCCACAGACCTTTCCAATGTTCGCCGGTATTCCATTGCCTCGAGGCCAAGCCGAACTCATGTAGAGGCTTTCGGGCGCCCCTGCAGTTCGCCGGATGCCGCCGAGTTTCTGGCCTCACTCCCACACTTCCTCAAGGCTACGGACCTTCGTGATTTCATATCGCGCGTTGCGGCTGCACGCAGGCGCGGGTACCCTTTTCATTGCCTGATGGGGGCGCACACCATCAAGGTTGGTCTCTCGCCGATCATTATCGATCTGATGCGCTCGGGGATCATCACCGGATTGTCCTTCAACTCCGCCGGGATTATTCACGACACCGAATTGGCTCTCTTTGGCGGCACCAGTGAGGACGTTCAGGCAGGGCTGGGCGATGGGTCCTTTGGCATGGTTGAGGAGACAGGCAAATCGTTCGCAGCGATAACGGCACTGGCCGCCGAATCCGGGGTCGGTCTGGGTGAAGCCACCGGACGCTATATCAATGAGCAGAACGCTCCGAACCGCGAACTGTCGGTTTTCGCTGTTGCTCAGAAGCTGGGTTTGCCGGTGACCGTGCATGTCGGTATCGGAACCGACATAGTGGCGCAGCATCCCGATTATGCTGCTGCTGCTGTCGGTGCGGCCTCGCACATCGATTTTCGCCTGCTGTGCAGTGTCTGCGAACAAGTTGACCGCGGCGGTGTTATGGCCAATATTGGATCCGCGGTCATTCTGCCGGAGGTATTTCTCAAAGCACTCACAGTCGCGCGGAATCTCGCCGGCGGTGCCGCAGGAGGGCTGACGACGGCGAATTTCGACATGATTGTGCACTATCGGCCGTCGGAAAACGTTGTTCGACGTCCCACCCATCATGGCGGCAGAGGGTACACCTTCGTCGGACATCACGAGATCATGATACCCCTGCTGGCGTGGGGGTTGAAAGCTGAACTGAAGAACAAGGCGTAAACGGGAGATAGTAATGGCCAAGCTTGTTGAATGCGTTCCCAATTTTTCAGAGGGGCGTCGCCCCGAAGTTATTGATGCCATTTGCGAAGCTATCACTGCCGAGGATGGCGTTGTCCTGTTGGATAAGGAAATGGACCACGATCACAACCGGGCGGTGGTGACGTTTGTCTGTCACCCGTCGCTGGCGGTCGAGGCAGCCTTCCGTGGCTATCAGAAGGCGGCCGAGTTGATAGATATGCAGACTCACAAGGGGGAGCATCCCCGCATGGGCGCCTGTGATGTCTGCCCCTTCATTCCCATCTCCGACATGACTATCGAGGACGCCATCGAGTTGGCCAATCAGCTCGGCAAGCGTGTTGGGGAGGAATTGCAGATCCCGGTGTTTCTGTACGAAGACGCTGCCAGCAGTCCGAAACGTCGCAACCTGGCCAAGGTGCGCAAGGGGGAGTACGAAGGGCTGATCAAAGCTATTGAGAACGACCCTGCTCGCAAACCGGACTACGGTCCTGCCAAGATGAATCTGAGGTCCGGCGCCACTGCCATCGGCGTGCGCTTTCCGCTGGTGGCCTTCAATGTCTATCTGAACACCAATCAGAAATGGATTGCCGACAATATCGCCGATGCGGTCAGGAGCCTCAAGGGCGGCTACCGGTACGTCAAGGCGCTCGGGTTCGAGATCAAGGAGCGCGATCAGGTGCAGATATCCATGAACCTCGTCAATTACACCAAGACCCCCGTCTTCCGTGTTTTCGAGACGATCAAGTCCGAGGCGGCCCGGTGGGGCGTGATGGTCACTTCGTCAGAGATCGTCGGTCTGGTACCCAACGACGCCCTGGCCGACGTCGCCGAGTGGTACCTTCGCATGGAGAAGTTCTCCAAAGCCCAGATACTGGAGGAGAAGCTCAAGGAAGCCGGAGCGACCGCAGCGACGGCGCCGGAAGAGACGTTCATCGATGATGTCGCGTCTTCTGCTCCGGCACCGGGCGGCGGCTCGGTGGCGGCCCATGCCGGCGCACTTGGTGCCGCTTTGTCCAGTATGGTCTGTCGCCTGACGGTCGGGAAGAAGGCCTACAAGGCCGTCAAAGACGAGCTGTCCGAAATCCGCGACAAGTGCGACACCCTCCGCGAAGAACTGACCACACTGGTCAAGACCGACGAGGAGGCGTTCGACAAGGTTATGCAGGCCATGAAGGCCCAGACCGACGACAAGGCGGCATTGATCGAACAGGCTACCAAGGGCGCGGCCGAAGTACCTTTGACGGTGATGAGGAAGTCCCTCGAAGTACTCAAGCTGGCCAGGCCGGTGGCCGAAAAGGGCAATGTCAATTCTGTCAGCGACGCCGGGGTGGCCGGCTTGATGAGTCTTGCGGCGATGGAAGGTGCGGCGTACAATGTCCGCATCAACTGCCAGGGGCTTGAGGACAAGGCGTTTGTCGACAATATGATCACGCAGGCCAATACCCTGCTGACCGAGGGCCGCAAGCTTGCCGACGAGATTCGCGCGATTGTTGACAGCAAAATCTGATTGGCGTTACTATGGGCGCCCATGTTGATCTGCACATGCACACCCGGCACTCCGACGGTGCCTGCTCAGTGACCGAGGTGCTGGACATGGTGCGCCTGCGGAATCTGGCAGCATTTGCCATCACTGATCATGACACGCTCGCCGGCTACCGCAAGGCGGTCGAGTTGCTCAACGGACAGGAGTCGCAGGCCAGGCTTATCTGTGGCGTGGAGCTTTCTGTTGACATGGGTGAGGGCGGACATCGGGACATCCATCTGCTGGCCTACGGGATTGATCCTGACCACGAGGGGCTGAACGATGCGCTGCAGTCTTTTCGCGACGAGCGGAACAGGCGGGGGCAGATGATGGTAGAAAGGCTGAACCAACTCGGCATGGATGTCACCTATGAGCAGGTTCAGAAACTGGCCGGATCGGCTGCGGTGAGCCGACCCCATGTGGCCGAGGCCCTTATGGAGCGGGGATATGTGTCAACCCCGGTTGAGGCCTTCCATCGCTGGATTGCGCTGGGCGGCCCCGCTTATGTGCCGAAGCGAAAGTTCTCACCCGAGGAGGCGATCAGCTTGATACACGACGCCGGCGGCGCCGCCGTGCTAGCCCACCCCATGATCGATCACGCCATCGATCACCTTCAGACATTGACAGATCTCGGTCTTGACGGCATCGAGGCCTATCACAGCGCTCACAGCAGAAGCGACACCGACAGGTTGACGCATCTTGCCGGGCAATATCGCCTGATTATCACCGGAGGATCGGATTTTCACAGTCGCGAGGGTCGTTACGGTGCGATCGGATCCCAGAAAGTTCCCGTTCGAATACTCGAGCAGTTGGATACGCGAGTCAATCAAATCAGAGGACAGAAGTGAAACAAATGTTGCTGGCCGGGTTGGGTGTCGTGCTTCTGGCAATGGGTGTCATGGCACAGGAGGAACCGCTTTCGCAGGAAGAGCAGATCAGGATCATCACGAGCTACATGTACATCAGGGGGCAACTCGACCAGATGCCACCGCACATGGCAAGCGCCGACCCTCATCACCATGAGCATGACCATGACCACGACCACGATCACGAATCAGTGATCATAAAGTGCGGCACGCCGATCGTGCTGGCTTTCGAGCTGAACAAGCACCGCCTCGACAAGGAGTTGCTGCTTCAGCTCGGCGCCCGGCTCTATGCCCGGCCGACCGACAGGGTCGATGCCTATCGTGACAGCGACTCCGGATGGTTCCGTATCCACTATGCGACTTCCGGGCCTGATACTGTCTATCGCGCCAGTGTCGACACCGATGGCAACGGCCATCCCGACTACGTCGACACCGTGGCCATGGTTATGGATTCAGTGCGCATGTTTTTTGTCGATTCGCTGGGATATCCGGTGCCGCCCTCTGATGACTTCTATCCCTCCGGTGGCAGTGAGCATTATGATGTGTACCTGTACAATATCGGCCCCGGTTTCTACGGTCTGGCCTATCCTGATTCGGTCCGGATCGACGGCAGCCTGCGCGGCACCTCCTTTCTGGAGCTGAGCAATGACTACCAGCAGCTGCCCGGCTACGTGCAGCGTCCGCTCGATGCTGTCAGGGTAACTGCGGCCCATGAGTACTTTCACGCCATACAATTCGGCATGGATGTTACCGAGTTCGAGTACTACCCCAGTCAGACTGACGCGCCCGAGAAGCGCTATTGGATGGAGATGTCGGCGGTGTGGGCCGAGGAAGTGATGTACGATGACATCAACGATTACTACAATTATCTCCCGGCATATTTCAACGACCCCAGGATATCCATCCAGCAGCAGAAGAGCTATGTCGCCGATGTGCATCCATACGCGTCGGCCGTCTTTCCGATCTACATGACAGAGAAATACGACCTGGATGTGGTCCGGCAGATATGGCAGCAATGTATGCAGCGCGGCGCCGGGCCGCACTTCATGGAGTCCTGTGATTCAGTGCTCAAGGTGTACTCGGGACGTACGGATACGCTCGTTCTGGTGGATCACTTCCGGGAGTTTGCATTGTGGAACTACTTCACGGGCGAGCGACGTCACCTGGCGCCGCATGACAGTATCGGTTACTCGGAGGGGGAATTCTACCCTGAGATTCCGAATGGCGCAATGCTCACGATTGCCGACACGCCGGCAACTCTGAACTTCTCCCCCGAACACTGGGCAACTTCATATGCGCGGCGCGACAATGTGTGGGCGATGATATGGGACTCTACATGGTTTGTCTGCTATGACACTGATTGCGACAGCGCCGTCGAGTTGGTCGATGGGCTTGAACCCGGACTGGATACCGTGCTGGTGGTAGACAGCGTGTTCACTATCGCACTTTCGTTTTCAAGGTTCTATGAGCACCCCTGGGGGGTGAATGTCATTTACTATATGAGGAATCGTGATTCAACCGAAGTCGATGCTTTTGTTCTGCCAGCCAACTACGACGGCCAACAGGTATACTTCCTTGTCACGCCGGATCCTCGTCGATACCAGCGCATTGTCCTAAGTGTCTCGCCAGCGTCTACTGACCGCAGAAAGTACGATCCCCGTCGAATCAACAACGGTGTGAGTGTCTTCTATGCCACCTACGACTACTTCGACACCACTTTGATTCCGTCAGATGTTATCGATCCGGCCGCAGGTTACGCAGCACAAGTCGTACCTTATCCCAATCCGTTTGTCGTTTCGGATGTGGGCAGTGATCCACTGCGCATATCTGTTCGTTTGGAGTCGGGCAGAGATCCGGAGCAGATCATTAGTGCCGCCGATGCATACCTGGAGGTTGACATCTTCACGACCGCCGGGGAGTGGATATGGGGATATCGCGCGACAACCAGCGGCGAAGTGCGTGGCTCCGAGGCCGAGTACTCACTGGAGTGGCCGCTGGTTAATCAAACGGGAACCCAGGTGGCCTCCGGGGTCTATGTCGTCCTTTGCCGTCTGTACCAGGATCAATCCCGCGCCAACGAACTGGTGAACCAAACCGGCAAGGTGGTCATAGTGCGATGACACTCACGCCCCAGCGACTCGGCCGAGTGGCGGTATTCGCTGCCCTGGTCTATGTGCTCTCATGGGCGACCGCCTGGCTGCCAAACATAAACCTGTCGTTCTTTCTCATATTCTCGGCCGGTCTGCTCTGGGGGGCTGCGGCTGGTGCGATGGTGGGCGCGGTCGGCATGGCCCTGTGGACTGTCTTCAATCCGTATGGTCCCGCAATGATCCCGATTATGCTCAGCCAGGTCGCTGGAGCCGCTCTGTGTGGCATCGTCGGTGACTCCTTTCGGCGTCTTGGTGGCATGCGATCGCGCGGAGCCGCACGCCTGGTTGCCCTCATGGTGACAGGACTGCTCTGCACCGTGGTGTTCTACGTTCCGGTGAGCATTGTCGATGCCTGGCTGTTCCAGCCGTTCTGGCCACGACTGGTCGCCGGGTTGACGTGGTCGAGTGTCGCCATCATCAGCAATCTCGTCATTTTCCCGTTGCTTTTTCCGGTCACCCATCACCTATTTAAGCGAGAATGGCCAGACCAACCCTCATAACCTGTCTGATTCTGCTGCTGTGCGGCTCAGTGGTTCTTGCCGAAGAAACCTCCGACAGCACCCCTGTGGCAACCGACTCTACCGTCATCGATACAACCGCTGCAGATACGTTACTCTCTGAAGATTACGCTCCAATCTTCGATTCCTTACTGCTCTCCGAAGACGAGATTGATTCACTTCGAGTGGCCGACAGCATCTACCTTGCTGACTCGCTGATGAGCGGGGGTGACACTCTGACCTCTGCCGAGGAGGCGCGGCGGCGTTTCGAAGAGCGCTATGAACAGCATCAACAGACACAACCCGTCCCCTTCGTCTTCCTGTCTACGTATGACAGCCTCGTCGCCCGGTTCGCTTCCGAGCGTCTGAACTTCAGGACCGACATCGGCCGGTCATGGTACCATGATGCGGGGGACTTCTTCAGATTCGATCCCTCCCATTTCGTACTGAACCATCAGGCAACACCGATGCGCTCGACAGTGTCGCCTTACGGGCTGCAGGGGGACCGTCTGGAGGTTCTCATGAGTGACAGGCGCTATATGCCGTTCGAGCATATCGTTGAGCCTGACGGCATGATCGACATGAGCGATGTCATGACCGTCAATGCCGACGATGTCTTCGTCCTTCCGGGAGCCATGGGGCAGGTATTCGGCGCCCAGCAGGGTGTGGCGACCCTGATGACGCGCTCCGTACGCCCCGATAGCTACAATCCGGTCAGCGTGTTCAAAGGCGAGCAGGGCGGGCTGGATTACTCGCATGTCAGGGGGGCTTTGACCAAATGGTCCGCCAACGGCCGCCGGGCCAACGCTGCCGTCCAATATCGCGATGCCGACGGACCGTTTGCGGGGCGTTTCGACGACAGCTATCATCTGTTTGGCGACTACTACACGCCGATCGGCAAGCGGTATGCCGTCGGTGCCTCTGGCTTTGCGTACACTCGCGATGGGCGCTTCTATATCCGTCCGGAAGGCGGCGGGGCCGCATACTCACGCTATCGCTTCGACCGGAGGGCGTGGATGACACTGGACCGTCACAACGCTGACTACACTGCCCGCAGGGCGCTGACATATACCCATCTGCGTCAGGGGTCGTACGCCGATGGAGCCTACTTCGCTCGTTTCGACCACACCGGCCATGCAGTGACTCTGAGCACAGAGGCGGTAGGGGAGAGCGGGCTGCGGAAGGCCGAGGCCGGGTTTGATCATCTGGAGTACGCCGCCGGGCCTGTGCATCACTACCGCAACACTCTTCACGCTAATCTGACTTATGCCAATCTGTCAGAGGGCTGGCGGTGGGCCGTGAATGCCTCCGGCCGCTACAACAGCAACAGCGGCTTCATGCCCGCCGGAGCACTTGTCCTGCAGAAGGAAGCCCTGCGCTCGTTCATGTTGCTCTCCATCGGCTACGCAACGCGGGAGCCGTCTTTGCACCAACTGCACCTGCCAGAGACGCGTGTATCCATATATCAGCAGATCGACAGTTACGCAGAACAGGGCAATTCGGATCTTGAGAACGAGCGGCAGCTTCTTGCCAGCGCCATGCTGGCACTCGGCTCCATGCGGACCAATATCGAGCTGTCGGCCGTGGTCGGCCGGCTGACTGATGCCATCGAGTGGCGGCATCGCCGGATACAGGGTACCACCCAGTATAGCCTGTTCGAGCCGATCAACACCGACATTTCCTTTGTCAATACCACTGCCCGCGTGCGGCTGGCGCTTGGCAGCATGATCGATTTCCTCGGCGGCGTGAGCTGGCGAAAGGTGGACTATGACAGCATCGAGGCAAAGCCGTACCAGCCGGACTTTCAAGCCTTCTCCGGGCTGCAGCTTCACGTGTACTGGCCTCAGAAGGCGGTGCACTTGTACGGGTACGGCGAGCTGGTCTATTCCGACAACTACGACGGGTACGAACTGCAGAGTCTTGGTAACACGGCTGTGTTCAATGTGCGTCTGACGATTGGGCTGAGGAACTTCGAGTGGCACTTCGTCTTTCGTAATATCACCGGGCTGCAGTACCAGGCCCGGGAGTATATGACCTACCCGGGCCGGTTCACGTACTATGGCCTGACGTGGCATTTCTTCGATTGATGGAGACGCGAGGCGCCTGATCCGATTGCTTGACTTCCTCATGGTTGAGCTGTTAATTCACTTCCATTATGGAACTCACACTGTCGCGCCGCGCCGCCTACGATATGGTTGTCGCGAAGATCGGCGTCAACAACCTGCTCAAGCACATTTTGGCGGTCGAGGCCGGCATGCGCCGTCTCGCGGAGCATTTCAACGAGGATGTCGAGTTCTGGGGGCTGACGGGGCTGATTCACGATCTGGACTACAACGAGACGAAAGACGACGAGTCTCGTCATACCTACGTTACCCGCGAGTGGCTGAGTGATCATAAGCTGCCGGAAGAGATGTGGCAGGCTATCCATGCCCACCCCGGGCATATACCCTGTCGGACGCGTCTGGATTGGGCCTTGTACGCTGTCGATCCCGCCACTGGCTTCATTGTCGCCTGTGCCCTGATGCACCCGAAGAAGAAGCTGGAGGCGATCGATGAGGAGTTCATGCTCCGTCGTTTCTCCGAGAAGCGTTTCGCGGCCGGGGCCTCGCGCGAGAATATCGCCTCCTGCAATCAGATCGATCTGCAACTGGGCCAGTTTCTCCTGCTGGTGCGCGAGGGGATGCTCCGTATCAAAGATCAGCTTGGGCTGTAAGCCGTGACCGGCAGCACCTCAATCTGGCGCCGCGACATTCTCGGGTGGTCGTTGTACGATTTCGCGAACACCATCTACTCCATGAACATCGTCTCGCTGTATCTCAAGCGCTATATCGTCGAGGACCTCAATTACGACGACCGCTGGTTTGATATCCCGTTTTCGCTGTCGATGGCCTTTGCGGCGCTGCTGCTTCCTGCACTTGGGGCCATGTCTGACTATACGACCAAGAAGAAGCTGTTTGTCCTGTTGTTCACGATTGCCTGCAGTGGAGCAATCGGTCTGCTGGCGGTGGTGCCGCCGGCGATGATTCTTGCGACCGTCGTGCTGTTTGTCATTGCCAATTTCAGCTACGAGGCTGCGCAGCCGTTCTACAACGCCCTTTTGTACTCGGTGGCCGATGGCCCCCGGGCGCGCTACATATCCGGTGTGGGAGTGGCCTTCGGGTATGTTGGCTCGGTCGTGGGTATGGTGCTGGTGTTGCCATTTGTTACGGGTGGGCTATTCGGCCTCGAGATTCCCCTGATCACCGGCGGCGGAAAGGTCGCGGCGTTTGTCCCAACTGCCATTTTGTTTCTTCTGTTTACGTTACCGCTGGTGTTCTGGGTGCACGAACGGCCTGTTCAGAAGAAGGGAAAGCCCGGCCTCGTGCGGGCGTATCGTGACGTGTACGATGGTGTTGTCCAGACGAAGAAGTACCCGGGGGTACTGCGCTTTCTGATCGCCGACTACTGCTTCGAGGACGCCGTGATGACGGTCATCATCAACATCGGTCTGTATTGCTCAATCGTATTGTCTCTGGATGACACGCAGATCAACGCCTTCTTGATCATCTCCACCATCTCGGCCGTAGCTGGTTCTTTGGTCATCGGCAAGATTGCTCAGTTCTGGTCACTGAAGCGTCTGATACAGCTTATCGTGATTGGCTGGATCATTTGTCTGCTTTTGTTTGTTGTAACCGACAATATGGCTGTTGTCTGGGTGATCGGCTCGGTTGTCGGCATCCTGCTGGGGGGCTTGTGGACGACCACCCGGCCGATGCTGGCCGAACTGGTACCGCGCTCAGAACTCGGGCGGTTCTTCGGGCTGTTCGCCCTTTCCGGGCGCGCGGCGGCCGTGATCGGACCCCTGCTGTGGACAACTGTGGTGTACCTGTTCAACAGCGAGCGCGCGGTTGGGCGCGCGACAGCGAGGATGTTGGACCTGACCGAACAGCAAATGACAGCCCTGCCCTACAAGGCGGGAATCCTGTCACTGGTGGTAATGATGGCTCTTGGTTTGTACATATTCCGCAATGTCAGGCAACCGCGGGAGGATCGCCGTGGGTAGGAAGGTGGATGACTGGTACCAGTACTCCGGAGCGGTGCACATCCACACGACCGAGTCCGACGGTACCAAACCGCTCGAGGAGGTGATTGCCATCGGGCAGCGGGCCGGGCTCGACTTCATGATGTTTGCCGACCACATGACCCTCTCCAACCGGGAGCGCGGAGGCGAGGGCTTCTATGGCGAGACGCTTGTCGTGATCGGCTACGAACACAATGATCCGGCCGACACCCATCACTATCTGTTGTTTGGCACCCCCGGAGTGTACCCCGCCGACATGACGGCGAAGGAGTATGTGGCCGCCGGGGCCGCCGATGGTGCTCTTGGGATCATGGCCCACCCCGACGAGATCCGGGACCGACTAAAGGAGTTCCCCCCGTATCCCTGGAATGACTGGTCGGTCGAGGGTTTCACCGGGTTGGAGGTGTGGAACCAGATGTCCGAATGGATGGAGCGCCTGACCCGATGGAACAAGCTGCCGATGGCGTTCTCGCCACGCAAGTCGATGGTCGGCCCCACTGACCGCATCCTGCGCAAGTGGGACGAGTTGAACCTCACGGGCCGATATGTCGGTATCGCCGGGGTCGATGCTCACGAGTTCCAGATCAGGCTGGGTCCGTTCACTGTGCCGGTCTTTCCCTACAAGGTGCACTTTCGCAGCCTGCGAACCCATATCCTGCTTCGCGAGTCTATGTCGGATGACGTGCCCGGGGCCAGGGACCAGCTCTATCAGGCATTCAGGGACTGCCGGGTCTTCTTCTCCAATATGCGCTGGGGAAGTGCCGACGGGTTTAATTTCTATGCCGAGAATCGCAACGGACGGGCCACATGTGGGGAGGAGCTTGTGGTTACCGATGGTGCCCGACTGCATGCCACCCTTCCGCAGCGAGCGATCATGAAAGTTATCTGCAACGGCCGGGAAGTCTTACAGGCAGAGGGCACCACCCTGGACTACGGCGTCAAACAACCGGGAATCTACCGCCTTGAGTGCTGGCGCGGCAATCGGGGCTGGGTTTTCAGCAATCACCTTCGTCTTGTTTGAAACCACTGTGAAAATGAGGGCTTTTCGCTGCCATGTCACATGACACACCGGATAGACTGTCTGCGCTGGTCATAAACCTCAGCCCGGAGTCCGACGCGGGCGATAACTCGCCTGAAGCCATGAAGTTCGTCGTCATTGATCATGAGGGGCGGCTGGTGCTCGTTCATGGCTCGCTCAAGGAGTATCCGTATCATGCGAGTCTGATCCACGAGTACTGCGAGAGTCACGATCTTGCTGCGGCTTGGCTCAAGAAGCCTGATGTGATCGAAATCTATCATCCCGAGGTCGCGATACGCGGTGGCGGCTGGCTGGAGTTCGATCAGCACGCCCGCAGAGTCTCTATCTACGGTTTCTCGACGGCGTACGGCAAGTACAGCGCGTCTGATGTCAGGCACATTCTGCAATCAAGCGATTGCTTCAACGGCTACCGGATAACGCTGAAGTCGTGATGCGCATTATCCTCGTTCCCATTTTCACAAGACAACCCCTGGTCTGTACGCCCCTGATATGCTGTGGCGGCGTGAGAATCTGCTATATGACAACACGTTAGTTGCGTGTGCGGCGCTCCGTGCGACACCGGTAACTCCTGTCAGATTGTGCCGATTAGCTCAAATTCTCTTGACACAGCAACGTATTATAACTAAAGTTTCGGAATCATTTTGGCCCGCAAAAGGATGTGTGCTCGTGTTTGACGTGTTTTTCCCCATTTTGATGCTGGCGCTGATCGTCGGCGGTATTGCGGCCGCCTTCATCTTCCTGTCGATCGTGCTCGGCAAGAGGACCCGACTGGGTGCGAAAGGGGATCCATACGAGTGCGGTATCCCGCCGTCCGGGAGTACGAAAGACCCGGTGCCGGTGAAGTTCTACATGGTGGCTATCTCGTTTATCCTGTTTGACATCGAGGTGGTCTTTCTGTATCCGTACGCGGTCGTGGCTCGTCAGTTGGGCCTGTTTGGCTTCATAGAGATTCTGATTTTCATCACCCTGATCATGATTGGTTACTTCTATGAGCTGGGAAGGGGTGCCTTTAAGTGGGATTAGAAGAGAAGATACCCGATTCGATTATTCTGACCTCGCTTGACAAGATGGTCAACTGGGCGCGCAAGCGATCAATGTGGCCGCTGGGGTTCGGGCTGGCGTGTTGCGCTATTGAGATGATGTCGACATTCGCCGCCCATTTCGATCTGGCTCGGTACGGCATGGAAGTTATGCGACCCTCGCCGCGTCAGGCGGACCTGATGATTGTCGCGGGGCGCGTCTCGATGAAGATGGCCCCGGTCGTCAAGACGCTCTATGAGCAGATGCCGAACCCCAAGTGGGTGATCTCGATGGGAGCCTGCGCCTCCTGCGGCGGGGTGTTCAATAACTACGCCATTTTGCAAGGGGTCGACAGGATCATTCCCGTAGATATCTATGTGCCGGGTTGCCCGCCCAGGCCGGAGCAACTTCTCGACGGCATATTGAAGCTGCAGGAGAAAGTGGAACGTGAGTCGCTGAAAGACAAGCGCGAGGAGTGGGGTCGCGAGGCCGGCTGAACCGTGCCCATGAGGCGCTCGCCCCTGCGTTTTTTTGCAACGAGTTTGTGAACTTTGGAACAAGCACCTGACATCAAAGAGCGCGTTCGCAGCTTCATAATGGAGCAGTTCGGTGATGCCGTCCTGGATCACAGCGAGTTTCGGGGCGATGTCTCCTATACCATTAAGGCAGAGCGGCTTACGGAGATCTGTGAGGCTCTGCAAGGGGATGCCCGTCTGGATGTCAAACTGCTTTCGGATATCACTTGTGTTGACTGGCTGGGGGATGAGCAGGAAGAGAAGAAGGGCCGTTTCGAGGTTGTGTATAACCTGTACTCGATCGGCCATTGCTACCGGTTTTTCCTCAAGGTCCGTCTGGACACCGACGATTTGAAGGTCAGTTCGCTGGTTGATCTCTGGCCGGGTGCCAACTGGATGGAGCGCGAGGTGTGGGATCTGTTCGGCATTGAGTTTGTCGGCCACCCACAACTGACGAAGATTCTGACTCCCGACGAACTCGAGGGGCACCCACTGCGCAAAGACTATCCATTGACATGGGAGCAACCCCAGTTCAGTTTCAACAAGGATGCCCCCCCAGAGGTGATCAAGTAATGGCAGAGTCCAAGACCGTTACCCTGAACATGGGGCCGCAGCACCCCTCGACTCACGGGGTGTTGCGTGTGATTGTTGAACTTGACGGCGAGACGGTAGTACGCGCCGAGCCGGTGGTTGGCTATCTGCATACCGGTATCGAGAAGACGATGGAGTCCAAGCTGTACTACAAGGCCTTGCCCTGTACGGATCGCATGGACTACCTGGCGCCGATGTCCAACAACCTCGGCTATTGTCTTGCGGTCGAGAAACTGATGGACATCGAGATTCCGGAGAAAGTCAAGTGGGCGCGGGTCTGCCTGGCCGAACTGACTCGCCTGAATTCACACCTCGTCTGGCTGGGGACCCATGCCATCGACCTTGGCGCCATGTCGATGCTGCTGTATACGTTCCGTGAGCGTGAACTGATCCTCGATATCTATGAGGCCTGTGGTGGCCAGCGCATGATGACCAGTTATATCCGTATCGGAGGGTTGGCCCACGAGCTCCCGGCCGATTTCGACAAGAAAGTGCGCAGCCTTATCAAGGTTATTCGTGAGAAGCTTCACGACTACGAAACACTGCTGACAGACAACGAGATATTCATCAATCGTACGCGGGATGTAGCCGTTATCTCCGCCGAGGATGCTATTGCCTGGTCGCTGACCGGCCCCATGCTTCGCGGCAGCGGCGTCAAGTATGATGTCCGCAAGGCCAATCCGTATTCGGGGTACGAGAATTTCGATTTCGAGGTCCCCATCGGCAAGAAAGGCGATGCTTACGATCGTTACCTCGTGCGGCTTGAGGAGATGCGCCAGTCACTGAATATCGCTGAACAGGCACTTGACGGTATGCCCGAAGGACCATACCGCGCCCACGTACCGGGGGTGGTGCTTCCGCCGAAGGAAGATATTCTGTACAAGATGGAGTCCATGATCTTCCATTTCAAGATCATTACCGATGGGTTCACGGCGCCCAAGGGTTCGGTCTATCAGGCGATCGAATCACCCAAGGGAGAAATCGGCTTTTTCATCACCGGTGACGGTACCAACCGCCCGCGCCGGGTGCGAGTGCGCCCGCCATCGTTCATCAATCTGGCGGCACTGCCCAAGCTGTGTGCCGGGCGGCTGTTCAGTGATGTCGTGTGCGCCATTGGTTCAACTGATATCGTGCTCGGGGAGGTGGATCGATGATCCTGTCTGAAGAATCGGTCCGGCTGATGCGAGAGAAAGCTCAGCAGTACCCGCGCCGTAAATCGGCTATATTGCCGGCGCTGACGATTGCTTACCGGCAGGTGGGGTATCTCGATGGCGCGATCTACAGGGAGATTTCCCGAACCATCGGTGTGCCGTATGTGGAGATTGCCGAGGCGGCAACATTCTATACGATGTTCCCGAAACAGCCGGTGGGCAAGTATTTGATCCAGGTGTGTCACAACATCTCCTGCGCCCTGATGGGCGCTGATTCGCTGATCGAATACCTTGAGCAGAAGCTCGGAATCAGGAAGGGTGAAACGACCCCCGACAAGATGTTCACCCTGATTTCCGTGGAGTGTCTCGGGTCGTGCGCCACCGCTCCCATGATGCAGATCAATCACGACTTCTATGAGAACCTGACACCTGAAGAGGTGGACAGGATTCTGGATGAATTGAGGGCCAGGGCATGAGTTTCTATTCCCCGGTCAGGACCAATGCCGCCGAGGCGGCCTCAAGCGACAAGCTGCACCTGTTCAAGTACGTCGAGGATCCGGAGCAGCATACAGTCAAGCGCTACGAAGAGCATGGCGGCTACGCCGCATGGAAGAAGGTTCTCGCCGGCATGAAGCCCGAAGAGGTGATCGAAACCGTCAAGAACTCCGGTCTTCGCGGCCGCGGCGGGGCCGGTTTCCCGACCGGTGTGAAGTGGAGCTTCGTGCCCAAGGCATCCCCCAAGCCGCGCTATCTGTGCTGCAACGCTGATGAGTCCGAACCGGGTACCTGCAAGGATAGGGTGCTCATGGAGCGTGACCCGCATGCCGTGATCGAGGGGATGGCCATCGGTGCCTATGCCATCGGCTGCCACCTCATGTTCATCTATATCCGGGGCGAGTTCGGACACTGTATCGAGCGAATGGAGCAGGCCCGCAAGGAAGCCTACGAGGCGGGACATCTCGGCAAGAATATCTACGGCTCCGGTTATGACCTCGATATGATCGTTCACACCGGCGGTGGTGCGTATATCTGTGGTGAAGAAACCGCGCTGCTCAATTCCCTGGAGGGAGAAAAGGGGTTGTCTCGCATCAGGCCGCCGTTCCCCGCAGTGGAAGGGCTGTATGCCTGTCCAACCATTGTAAATAATGTTGAGAGCCTTGCCTCCGTGCCACACATCATCAACCGAGGTGCCGACTGGTACCGGAAACTGGGTACCGAAAAGTCTACCGGGACCAAGGTATTCTCCTTGTCGGGTCATGTAAAACAGCCCGGTAACTACGAAGTGGAACTGGGTTTCCCGCTGAAGAAACTGATCTATGATGAGCAGTACGGCGGCGGCATTCTTGGGGACAAGAAGCTCAAGGGTGTCATTCCCGGCGGGGCCTCGACACCGTTTCTGAAGCCGGACATGATCGATGTTGGGCTGGACTATGAATCGCTGGTGGAGCAAAGCTCAATGCTTGGTTCCGGTGCGATCATCGTTTTTCATGAGGATACCTGCATCGTGTGGGTGATCCTCAAACTGATCCATTTCTTCCGGCATGAATCCTGCGGCAAATGCACACCCTGCCGGGAAGGCACGGGCTGGCTGGAGCAGATCATTCGTCGTATCGAGGCCGGTGAAGGCCGTAAGGGCGATCTGGAGACGATCGAGGACCTTTGCGGCAATATCCTCGGGCGCACAATCTGTCCGCTGGGCGACGCTGCGGTGATGCCGATCCAGTCGGCTCTCAGGTTGTGGCGTGAGGAATGGGAGTATCACATAGAGAACAAGAAGTGTATGGTGAAGTCGCACTTCCCATTCAAGTAATAGTGCTATGCAGAAGACGACCAACGAACAGCTTGCAGAGAAAAGAGCCGGCGGTGAGGTGACCCTGACCATCGACGGTCAGGAAATCACGGTCACGAAGGGGACAACCGTCCTTGAAGCGGCTCGCAAGCTGGGCATCCATATTCCCACGTTCTGCTGGCATCCCAAGGTCAAGTCGGTCGGTGCCTGCCGCATGTGCTATGTCCAGATCGAGAAGATGCCGAAGCTGGCGGTCTCGTGCGCCACAGAGGTGATGGAAGGCATGGTTGTGCATACCGACTCTGATATGGTGAAGGCCGGTCGCAAGGCCGTGATCGAGTTCATTCTTGCCAACCATCCGCTGGATTGTCCCACCTGTGACAAGGGGGGCGAGTGCGATCTGCAGAACCTCACCTTCGCCCATGGTGTTGATGACAGTCGCTTCGCGTTTCGCAAGATGCGATTCACCGACGATACGGTGACAACGACCTTCGATGATGTCAAGATTGGACCGGAGATCGTTCTCAACCGCAACCGTTGTATCCTCTGCTACAAGTGCGTGCGGGCCAACAAGGAGGCGTTTGGCGAATATGACCTGGGCGCCTTCGAACGCGGCAACATCACCGAGATAAACTCCGCACCGGGCGAGGCGGTTGATAATCCGTACTCGGGGAATCTCGTTGAAATCTGCCCCGTGGGTGCCCTGACCAACAGCGACTGGCGCTACAAGATTCGTGTCTGGTTGACGACAACGACGACGTCGATATGCAATTTCACCTCTTCAGGCACCAATATCCTGTTCTGGAAGGACCCGCACAAGAATCACATCTACCGCGTCACCTCGCGTTGCCATGACGATATCGATGATGGTTGGCTGGCTGACCTCACACGTTATGGGTACCAGATCGTAACCTCAAGGGAACGGCTTACCAAGCCGTTGATCATGAAGGGTGGAAAGCAGGTTGAGGCGACCTGGGATGAGGCGCTGGGCCACATTCATAAGCGTTTCAGTGAGATCAAAGAGAAGAAGGGCGCTGTCTGTATCAGCGGACTGGCGGAGCCGAATCTGGATAACGCCTCGCTCTACGCCTTCCAGAAGTTTTTCCGCACGGTGCTGAGAACCAACAACATCGACTTCCGAAGCCACTATCGGTATCTGCCCGAAACTCCCGACAGCATGTTCACTGCGTTGTGTGCGCAACCGTTCAGGATTCGGGATATCGATGACTCCGAGGTGATCCTGGTGTTCGGTTCCGATTTGATCAGGGAGCACCATAACGAGTATCTCAGGATTCGCAAAGCGTGCAATTTCTTCGGTGCCCGTGTCTACTCGGCGACTCCTTACGCGGTCAAGGCGGCGGATGTCGCCACTTTGGAGTCGATGTACAGGCCCGGAACTGAGGAAGCCTTCCTCAACGGGGTGTGTCTGGCGGCCGTGGAAGACGGGTTGGTGGATGCCAGAGTGGGTAAGGAGTTCCAGGGCAAGCTGAAACCGGGCACGGCTGCCGCCTGCGCCGAGCTGGCCGGAGTCGGGGTGGACGATCTGAAGCTGCTGGCGCGCGCGCTGGCCGAGGGGAAGAAGGTCACTGTCATTGCCGGTGAGATCGTGGCTCGTTCGCGGGCGCGCGAGACTATTGCGGCGGCTCTGTGCAATCTTGGTCGGCTGTTCTCGCTGCCTTCGAAGGGGCAGATGGCGGTGTTGGCGCGCTATGCCAATTCTGTCGGCGCTGAGCGTCTGGGACTGGTGTCTGAGCCGTTTGCGCCGGTGAAGGCCGAGCTTGAGGCCATGTATGAGCAGTATCCTGAGTGTCCGGCCCGGACGACCGACAAAATGCTGGCGCTGATGAAAAAGGAAGAGATTACCGCCATGTTCTTGTTGGGTGGCAACCCCTTGGAGATGTATCCTGATCGGGAGTTCGTCAGCGAGGCCATCAGCAAACTCGACTTCCTGGTTGCCTGCGACCTGTTTGAAACTGAGACCACGCAGCGCGCCGAGGTGGTGCTGCCGTTGTGCAGTTGGGCTGAATATGCAGGCGACTATATCAATCTTGAGGGTCGCGTGCAGCGGGCCAATAAGGCGGTCAATGCCGTTGGCGAGGCCCGACCCGGAGTTGAGATCATGACGGCCCTGGCCAGGAGATTCGATCGGCCGCTGTTTGAGTCCGATGTGCACATGCAAAGTGAGATAGACCGTTTGCTCAATATCGAGGACGTACGTCCGCTTCCGGCTGACTTCGTGGAGGTGGTCGCTGAATCTCCGGAGATTGCCAAAGAGTATCCGTATCCGCTGTATCTGTGCGATGATCCGCATCACTCCGGGCACCTGTCGGAGAAGTCAGCTTCACTTGCCGCGTTTGCCGGTGAGGCCTATATTGAACTCTCTTCGGAACTGGCCGGACGGCTTGACGTGGCCGATGGCAGTTCGGTGCGGGTCGAGTCTGAGATCGGCAAGGTGATTGTACCGGTCAAGATATCGGAGCATCTGGACAGCGAGGCCGTGTTGATGCCGCGGAACTTCTCGGGCAGTGGCGTGAACGCACTGATGATGCGCAAGAAGCGGGTTGATAGTGTGAAGATTACGAAACTGGATGAGTAGCGCATATGCTGGAAGTGATCATCATAACCCTGCTCAAGATTATCGCCGTACTGGCGGTGGTGCTCACGGGCTGTGCGTATTCCACGTATCTGGAGCGCAAGGTGGTTGCTGTGATGCAGCACCGAATCGGTCCCAGCTATGCCGGCCCCTATGGGTTGCTTCAGCCAATGGCTGACGTTGTCAAGCTGATGTTCAAGGAAGACATTGTTCCTGACCACGTGGAGCGCTGGACGTATGCGCTGGCTCCGGCGATCAGCTTCATCCCGGCGTTGCTGACATTCGCGGTGGTGCCTTTCGGAATGGATATGACCATTTTCGGACGCGAGATCAAGATGGTTCTGTCCGACTTGAATGTCGGTGTTCTGTTTGTTTTCGCGATTACCTCTATGGGAATTTATGGCATCGTGCTGGCCGGCTGGTCGTCCGGATCGAAGTATTCGCTGATGGGCAGCATTCGCTCCTCGGCGCAGATGATCTCCTATGAGGTGGCCTACGGATTGAGCATCGTGGGCGTATTGCTGATCGCCAACACCCTGTCGTTGCGCGAATTGATCGCACAGCAAAGCTCCATTTTCGACTGGTTCATTTTTCAGCAGCCGGTCGGGTTCTTGCTGTATCTGACTTGCGCCATTGCTGAAACAAACCGGGCGCCGTTTGATCTGGCGGAGGCCGAGTCGGAGCTGGTGGCCGGCTATCACACGGAGTATTCCTCGATGCGTTTTTCGATGTTCTTCATCGGTGAATACGCCAACATGCTTGCGGTCTCGGCGGTTGGGGCGGTGTTCTTCCTGGGCGGGTGGCAGGGTCCGTTTACGGAATCGGTACCGATTCTGTCATTTGTCTGGTTTTTCCTGAAGGTGTTCGCGTTCATGTTCTTCTATATCTGGTTGCGGGCAACATTCCCGCGGTTCCGGTATGACCAGTTGATGAATTTCGGATGGAAGGTTCTTTTGCCACTGGCTGTCGTGAACACGGTTGTCACGGCGTTCTTTGTGGTAGTATAGATGTGGATAGTTGCGAGCAACAACTGAGGAAATCGAGGTAGGGTAGCGATGAAAGACATCATGAAATCACTGGGCAACGTGTTCATTAAGATGCCCCAGGGATTCTTCGTGACGCTGAAGCACGTGTTCAAGAAGCCGGTCACGCTCGACTACCCGCGTCAGAAGAAGCCTATGACACCGCGGTATCGAGGGCGCCACTATCTCGAGCGCTACGATGATGGCACCGAGCGCTGTGTGTGCTGTGGCCTGTGCGCCGCCGCGTGTCCCGCGGATGCAATCTACATGGAGCCGGAAGAGACCGAGAAGGGCGAACGCAAGGCGCGTGTCTATGAGATCAACCTGCTGCGGTGTATCTTCTGCGGCTTCTGCGAGGAGGCTTGTCCCGAGGAGGCGATCTTCCTGGGACAGGACTACGAGTTTTCGAGCGATAACAGGAATAATTTCATCTGGACCAAGCAGGACATGCTGGTGCCACATCCGCGCAAGGACAACCCCTTCAAACGGATGTATCGACGGGTGAGAAAAGTGTACGGAGTTCCGGACAAGACCAGATGACACTGGATGCTGCCATATTCTTCATCTCGGCGGTTGTAGCCGTCTTTGGTGCGACCATGATGATCACCGTGCGCAACCCGGTTGCCTCGGTGCTGTATCTGCTGGTGTCTTTTGCGGCGCAGGCGGTGCTGTTCATCCAGCTCGGGGCGCTGTTTCTGGGTATGGTGCTGATCATTGTGTATGTCGGCGCTATTCTGGTGTTGTTCCTTTTTGTGGTGATGCTGCTCAACCTTCGCGGCGGCGAGGACCTTGGCCAACCATCTCCCCCCATCAGTCGGTTCAGCAAGTTTCTGATTGCGGCTTTGTTGCTGATGGAAATGGTGTTTGTGATCCGCGGTTCAACCGGAGCGACCGACCGGGCCGTGACAGGTATGATGGGGCCGGTGGTCGACACGTTCGGCTCGGTCGAGCAGGTTGGTATGCTGCTGTTCACAACTTATATGTATCCCTTCGAGCTGACCGGAGTGTTGTTGCTGGTTGCCATTGTCGGTGCGGTAGTTATAGCCAAGCGTGAAGCTGATCACGAGGCTGCGCAGAGGGCGCAGGCTATCTCGGAGCAGGGCGATTCATCGAATAAGGAAGTGAGTTAGGATGCCGGTAAGTGCGTTTCTGGTGCTGGCCGGTGTGCTGTTTGCCATCGGCACTGTGGGAGTCTTGATCTCGCGAAACATCATTGTGCTGTTCATGTGCGTGGAGTTGATGCTCAATTCGGCTAACCTGGCGCTGATTGCCTTTTCGCGGGCGCTGAATGTGGTCGATGGTCACGCATTCGTGTTTTTGGTGCTGACAGTTGCGGCAGCCGAAGTTGCGGTTGGTCTGGCGATGGTGATTACGATCTTCCGCAACCGTGAGACAATAAACATCGACCGTATCAGCATTTTGAAGTGGTAGGAAACTGAGCGTATGGCTGAATACATCTATCTGGTTCCGCTGTTTCCCCTGATCGGGTTTCTGATCAACGGGTTACTGCTGGGTCGCCTGCCGCGAGCCGCCGTGAACTTGATTGCCTGCGCCTCCGTGGGACTGTCGTTTGTCGTTGCGGTCATGCTGTTTATCGACCTGCGCTCTCTGCCTGAGGGCCAGCGCGTGCTGGAGCAGGTGCTGTTCATCTGGATACCCTCCGGGTCGCTGCAGGTCAATATTGGATTCCTGTTGGATCCACTGTCAGCGGTCATGATATTGGTGGTGACCGGGGTTGGTTTCCTTATTCATATTTACTCGACCGGGTACATGAGTCACGATCCGTGTTTCGGACGCTATTTCACGTACCTGAACCTGTTTACATTCTCCATGCTGGTGCTGGTACTGGCCGACAGCTTCCCGTTCATGTTCGTGGGCTGGGAAGGAGTCGGGCTATGCTCCTATTTGCTGATTGGTTTCTGGTTCGAGAAACGGTCGGCGTCCGATGCCGGCAAGAAGGCGTTTATTGTCAATCGTATCGGCGATGCCGGTTTCCTTCTGGGTATGTTCATCATTTTCTGGCAGGTTGGCTCGCTGCAGTTTAGCGAGGTGATGGCCAGCGCTCCGTATGTGTTTGAGGCCGGCGGGGCGCTGATCACAACTGCCTGTGTGCTGCTGTTTGTCGGTGCCACCGGCAAGTCGGCGCAGATCCCGCTGTACGTGTGGTTGCCCGATGCTATGGAAGGTCCGACCCCTGTTTCCGCGCTCATCCATGCTGCCACGATGGTCACTGCAGGTGTGTATATGCTGGCACGATCCAGCGCGCTGTATGTGATGGCCCCCGATGCCCTGGCGGTGGTGGCGATAGTCGGTGCCGCCACAGCGCTGTTTGCAGCAACTATCGGCACGGCGCAAAACGATATCAAGCGCGTGCTGGCGTACTCGACCGTCAGTCAGCTTGGCTACATGTTCCTCGCCTGTGGTGTGGCCGCCTTCGCCGCCGGCATCTTCCACTTGATGACGCACGCTTTTTTCAAAGCACTCCTGTTCCTGGCGGCCGGATCGGTTATTCACGGAATGTCGAGTATTCAGGACATGCGCCAGATGGGCGGACTGAAGAAGTACATGCCGATCACGTTCATTACCATGCTGCTGGCAACACTGGCGATTGCCGGTATTCCCGGTTTCTCCGGGTTCTTTTCCAAGGATGAGATTCTGTGGAAGGCGTTCTCGTCGTCGCATGGGCATCTGGTGCTCTGGATTATCGGGCTTATCACTGCCGGTTTGACGGCCTTCTATATGTTCCGCCTGATATACATGACGTTCTATGGCAAGGAACGGATGAGCGGCGAAGTCAAACATCACCTGCACGAGTCGCCATATTCGATGACGGTGCCGTTGATTGTCCTGGCAGTGCTGTCTGTTGCCGGTGGTTGGGTCGGCATCCCGCACGTCTTCGGCGTGACAAACCACTTCGAGCACTGGCTGGAGCCGATTATCGCGGGGCCGCATCACGAGGCCGCCTCGCATGCCCTGGCGGCGGCAGGTTCCAGCGCCGCGACCGAATTTCTGTTGATGGGCCTGACCGTGGTGCTGGTCTTGTTCGCCATATTCGGCGCCTACATGCTGTATCGGAAGCGGCCGGAGTTGTCGACCTCTCTGGCGCAGAGATTCTCCGGGCTGCAGACCCTGCTCGTGAACAAGTACTATGTCGATGAGATCTACGGTGCGGTCGTTGTCCGCCCGCTGGTTTCCGGTTCGGTGTTCTTGTGGAAGATCGTCGATGTGCTCATTATTGATGGGCTCATCAACGGTTTCGCCACGATCTATGCCGATATCTCCCAGTTGGTGCGTCGGGCGCAAACGGGACGCATTCGTTCGTACGCGACCGTGTTTGTGCTGGGCGTGGTGGCCCTGGTCGGTTACTTCCTGTATTGGTAGAAGAAGATGATTGGTGATATTTTGACATACCTGACCTTTTTCCCGGTGCTGGGAGTGGTGCTGTTGTTGCTGGTGCCGAAGGAGCGCCATGATTCCATCAAGTCGCTGAGCCTCATCATTGCCTTCGTGACCATGCTCATATCCTTCCTTGTGTATGCCCTGTTCGATCCGCTTGCCTCGGGGATGCAATTCGAAGTGAATGTTCCCTGGGTCAACAGCTTCGGCATCCACTACCATCTGGGTATTGACGGTATCTCGTTGCTGCTGATCGTACTGACGACCGTGCTGACGGTGCTGGCGATCCTCAGCTCGTGGAGCTCCATCAGGACCGGTGTCAAGGGGTTCTACATCAGTTTGCTGCTGCTGACTACGGGCATGATCGGTGTGTTTGTGTCGATGGACCTGTTCTTGTTCTATGTGTTCTGGGAAGTGATGTTGATTCCCATGTATTTCCTGATCGGTGTCTGGGGTGGCCCGCGCCGGGTGTATGCGGCTATCAAGTTTGTTTTGTTCACGATGTTCGGCTCGCTGCTGATGCTGGTCGCCATTTTGTATCTGGTCTTCAAGTATCAGGCTGTAGCCGGTGTGTACTCATTCGACATTCCGGCACTGATCTCAATGCCGCTCACTTTCACTGAGCAGGCCTGGCTCTTTGCGGCGTTTGCGCTGGCCTTCGCCATCAAGGTGCCGCTGTGGCCGCTGCACACCTGGTTGCCCGATGCTCACGTGGAGGCACCGACGGCCGGTTCGGTGATCCTGGCCGGTGTGCTTCTGAAGATGGGTTCCTACGGTTTCATCCGTATCTGTCTGCCCATGTTCCCGGATGCAACCGTCGCCTTCCTGCCGTACATCTGTGTGCTCAGTTTGATCGCGATCATCTACGGTGCGCTGGTGGCGATGGTACAGAAGGACGTGAAGAGTTTGGTGGCGTTTTCCTCGGTGTCACATATGGGGTTTGTGATGCTGGGGATGTTTGCCCTGAACCTGCAGGGGCTGGAGGGTTCGGTGATGCAGATGATCAACCACGGGGTATCGACGGGAGCGCTATTCCTTTTGGTCGGGATGCTCTATGAACGGCGGCACACTCGGCTGATATCGGAGTTTGGCGGCGTCGCCAAAGTTATGCCCGCCTTCGCGGCCTATTTCATGATCGTTACGCTCTCATCGATAGGGTTGCCGTTTACGAACGGGTTTGTCGGTGAGTTTCTCATATTGCTGGGTGTTTTCAAACTCAACACGTGGTACGGCGTTATCGCCGTTACGGGCGTGATCCTTTCAGCGTGTTATATGTTATGGATGTATCAGCGCGTCATGTTCGGCAAGGTGACCAATCCGGAGAACGCGAAGCTGACAGATCTGAATGCGCGTGAGCGCCTTATCATGATCCCGTTGGTTGTTCTGATTTTCTGGATCGGGGTGTACCCCAAGCCGTTCTTTGACCGTATCGAGCCGGCCGTCAAGGACGTGCTGGAGCAGGTCAGCCGGGCGAAGTCTGTTCAACTTGATCCGGTGACCTATGAGTTGACGCGTGTCGAGAGCACGAGCTCGACGAGCGCGACGACAACTGTAACATTTGCACCAGAGCAGGAGGAAACAACCCATGAGTGAAGTGACAATCTATGTAAAGGATGGCTGTCCCTACTGCGCAGCGGCCATGAAGCACTACACGGATAACGGAATCGAGTTCAGGGAAGTGAACATTCACCAGGTCTCCGGCGCGAAGGAGAAGCTCCTTGAGCTGTCGAAAGGACAGCGGATTGTGCCGGTGATTGTGGAGAACGGCGAGGTCAGGCTCGGTTTCGGAGGTGGATGAGGTTTTTAGACAGGCGGCGGTCGTCGCCACAGGCAACTGAATAGACAACGGGCAGGAATGAAGCTGAATGATAGATGAAGCAGTAGCATCGATAGACTTAGGACTGATCGGCCCCGAACTGGCGCTTCTGATAACATCGTTTGTTATCCTGCTGTTCGCGTTTGCCCGCTCCATGCAGCGAGGCGCGGCGGCGATAGCGTTTGCGGGGTTGGTGGTAGCGTTGGTGCTGTCGATTAACCAGTGGGGACATCAGGCCTCGGGGTTTTTCGGCATGGTCACGTGCGACAAGTACGGTGCCATGTTCAAGATCATTTTCTGCGTCTCCTCACTTCTGGCGCTGCTCCTGGCGGTGCGGTATTTCTCTCAGCGGGGGATTAATCGTCCGGAGTTCTATGCCCTGCTGTTGATCTCGACCATGGGGATGATGGTGATGGCCAACACCTCCGATCTGGTGGTGATGTTCCTTGGTCTGGAGATAATGTCGGTACCGCTGTATGTCATGGCGGGGTTCGCCCGCCGGTCGCTGGAATCGAACGAGGCCGGTATCAAGTACTTCCTGATGGGAGCCTTCGCCAGCGGTTTTCTGCTGATGGGCATTGCGTTTGTATTTGGCGCCTCGGGCACTACTGATCTGCGTCGGTTGGTCACCGATTTCAATTTCATCGTGAGCAATTTCAACCTGTTCCTCTCGCTGGGAGGAGCGCTGGTGCTGGTCGGGTTTGGCTTCAAGGTTGCCGCCGTGCCCTTCCATTCATGGGTGCCTGACGTCTATCAGGGTGCGCCGACGCCGGTGACGGCCTTCTTCTCGGTGGGACCGAAGGCGGCCGGGTTTGCGGTGCTGTTTCGGATATTCACGTTCGGATTCGGTGATTTGGAGGTGCTGGCCAGCCTCTTCTGGATTCTGGCGGTGCTCACTATGACAGTCGGCAATGTGCTGGCGCTCAGGCAGGACAATATCAAGCGCATGCTGGCGTATTCGTCCATTGCCCACGCCGGCTACATAATGGTGGCACTGGCGGTGGGCACTCAGACAGCGGTCTCTGCGGCCGTGTTCTATCTGGTTGCTTACGTGATGTTCAATACCGGAGCGTTCGCCATTTTGACGCTGCTTGAGACACGAGCAGGCAGCAAATCCAATTTCTCTGAGCTGGCCGGGTTAGCCAAAGCGAACCCATATTTGTCGGCAGTGCTGGCGCTGTTCATGTTCGCTCTGTCGGGCTTTCCGCCCACTGTCGGTTTCTTTGGCAAGTTCTATCTGTTCTCGGCAGCTGTGAACTCCGGGTTCATCTGGCTGGCGATAATCGGCGTCATGAACTCGTTTCTGTCGGTGTACTATTATCTTCGTGTAGTCAAGGTGTCCTACTTCGATGCGCCCGATGGTGCCTGGACGCCGGTGCCGTTCTCGACCGCGATACTTGTGGTTCTGTTCGTGACGGCTGTCGGCACGCTGGGGCTGGGGTTCTTCCCCGGGGAGTTGCTCAAGCTCTCGCAGATGTCGCTGATCGCGTTTCTGTAATCACTGCAGACCGTATTGAGTTTCTGCCAGATCTGCAAGGCCGGGTGTGACGCCCGGCCGTTTCAGTTCTGCTTTGGGTGAACATGCTGCGTTATCGGTGTGTCGTCCTCAGACCTGACCGAGCCTGAGCTTGTTGCCGTTGATGTCGGGGACCCTCATGGCATACTTGCCGGAGAAGCAACTGGAGCAGAAGGTTGTGCGCGGCAGTGACGGCATCGACAGCATGCCGTCGATTGACAGGTAGCGCAAGGAGTCCGCCCCAATGTATTCCTCGATCTCCCTGATCGACATGCGATTGGCAATAAGCTCCCGATGCGTGGGCATGTCGATGCCAAAAAAGCACGGGGAAATGATCGGCGGGGAAGAGACGCGGAAGTGCACCTCTTTGGCTCCGGCATCGCGAATGAGCTGTACCAGTTTTCGCGAGGTAGTGCCGCGAACGATGGAATCATCGACGACGACCACGCGGCGGTCTTCGAGCACCCCCTTGACGGGGTTGAACTTCAGCTTGACATCCAGATCACGTATGTTCTGTTCCGGGTCGATGAAAGTGCGACCGACGTAGTGGTTACGGATCAGTCCGATCTCGAAGCGCAACCCTGACTCCTCGGCATAACCGAGTGTGGCCGTATTGGCGGAGTCGGGGATGCCGATGACGATATCGGCCTCAACGGGGTGCTCGCGCGCCAGCAGGCGGCCGAGGCGCCTGCGAATCTTGTCGACGTTCTCCCCGAAGACTTTCGAGTCCGGGCGGGAGAAGTAGATATATTCGAAGATGCAGAAGGCGTGCCTGGTCGGCTTGAGAGGATGCATGGAGTTCAGGCCCTTACCGTTGATCTCGAGCACCTCGCCCGGTTCAATATCGCGCACGTAGCGGGCCCCGATGATGTCAAAGGCACACGTCTCCGATGCCACCACCCAGGCGCGTCCCAGTCTGCCGAGGGCGAGCGGTCGAAAACCGTGGGGGTCGCGCGCTGCTATGATGGAATCCTCGGTCAGAAACAACAAAGAGAAGGCGCCCCTGACCCGGCGTAATGCCTCGCAGATGCGCTCCACGCGTGTCCGCTTCTTCGACAGAGCCGCCAGATGCAGGATGATCTCGGTATCGGATGTCGTCTGGAAGATGGACCCGCGCGAGTCGAGCTTCTGTCGCAGCTCGAACGAGTTGGTCAAATTTCCGTTGTGGACAATGGCGAGGTTGCGCGAACGGTTGGTGATAATGAAGGGCTGGATATTGATGAGCGAGGAAGCGCCGGTGGTGCTGTATCGGTTGTGGCCGATTGCCACCTTGCCGGTCAGTTTGGCCAGGATCTCTTCCTGGGCGAAGACCTCACTGACCTGCCCCATGCCTTTGTGGAGGTGAATGACACCCTTGTCGCTGCTGACGATACCGGCTGATTCCTGTCCCCGATGTTGCAGCGAGTACAGCCCAAGGTAGGTAAGGCGAGCTGCCTGCGAATTGCCATAGATGCCAAAGACACCACACTTGTCGTGAATAGCCGGTTCCAGCATTGACAGTCGCTCCTTTCCGGTCCGTCGGACGGCAAAAAGCCAAATCTACACTTTTTACGGAGAAAGTCAACGGTCGGATGGGCGGTGCACACCATTGACTGCAAGGCTCTGCAGGCCGGTACTCAGGACCGCCGGTGTGCAGATGATGAACAGCGAAAAGAACTGGCTAAATCCTTGACTTTCCGCTATTTTTCGCCCCTGAGGCCCGGGTGCGATGGTTTCCGGTGGTCTGAGCATATCGGGGCACCCTGTTTGCTCAAATAGCTGCAGATGTACACACTTGTCGTGATTATGTTATAATGAGTGACGATTCCTCCAGATACCAGGTGCTTGCCGCCCTCGCCCGTTCCGCAGCCAAAGGTGAGGACTACACCAGATTGGCTCAGCGGGCGCTGGAGCAGACCTGTCGCCTGGTGTCGCTGAAGGCGGCGGCAGCGTTTCTCTTCGATGAGAATCTGGAGGTGACTCTGCAAGTGGTCCATACCGAGAACGATTCCGTCCGAGAAACGCTGCTGGAACTGGAGGAGGATCTGTTCTCGGGTCTGCGAAGAAAGCGTCGCCTGGCGGCCGCCTACTTGTCGTTTGCGTCCGATCCACCGCAGCACTCGTTCACCCTGCCGCTGTGTTACGGCGAGCAGACGTTTGGGGCTGTCATCGGTCTGCAGGAGGGTGAGCGCACGATCGTTGCCGAGGATGCTTTCCTTGACGCGTTTACTTCACTGCTGGCGCTGCAACTGGCTGCCAGCGGGCGTGCCGGCGGAGACGCCGCCGCCGGCAGAGAGAAGCTCGATCAGGAACGGCTCGCCGCTGTGGTTGAGATGGCGGTTACCGTCAATCACGAAATCAACAATCCGCTCACTGCGATTCTTGGCAATGTGCAGCTTCTGTTGCTCAAGCGTGACGACCTCGATCAGGAATTGCAGAACAAGCTCAGGACTATTGAACAATCGGCCATGAAGATCAAAGACGTCACCCAGCGGCTGATGCGTCTTAACTCGGTGCGGTCGACCAGCTACAATGGCGATACGCGGATGCTCGATTTGCACGACCCTGAAGTGGATGACGAAAAAGCGGGCGACACCGAGTAGTTCGGTATCGCCCGGCGAAAGACTCTGTTTCATCTGCCCGGCCTGATACCAGGCTACCTACTCAAACTCCAGCTCAAGCGGGTCTTCAGGGACATCAGCGGGCGCTTCATCCTCTTTGCTTTCCGGGGGGCGTGGCTGATACCGCTGAGGATCAAGCAGCCAGTTGAGCAGATCACGCACGCTCTCGGGATACCTGTCAAGGATGTCGATTCCGTGTGCGTAGTCGGGGTAGCGAATGACCTGTACGTGATCCAGTTTCCGCTCGAAGTAATCAGCGGAGGCAGCCGCAAGCAGGTCCTCGATGGCGGTCATAACCAACATATCTCCCGTGAATTGCTGCATTGCCGCAAAGGGTTTCATGCCCGCGTATTCTTCTCCGGGGGAGAGCATGGCGATTGCCCGCACCGGCAAAATATCCAGATCGGCAGCAGCCATCACGGCCGTATTGGCGCCGATCGAGGACCCGATGAAAACCGTATTGGCAGTGTCAATCAGAAGGTCGACCTGATCGTTTCTCATGAACTGGCGGAGCATCTGAGCTATATCGAGCGGCATCTGCTGGAGGTGCTCGTTACGCATGTTTACGTGCGATACTGAGAACTTGCCGAGCTGGGTCGATCGCCCGTGTCCGCGAAGGTCAACAACCAGGATGTGGGGATGCGCGATCGGCTTGGCCTTCTTGTCGAGGAAGCGCCGGGAGATGCTCTGAATCAGCCCATTCCAACTGGTGTGATCCTGTGCCCGCTGGTGCAACAGCACCCACAGCGGTGCCGGATTGTCGGCTACCGGCGAGGGGGTGAGCCAGCCGTACATGACCAGCTCATCAGCAGTCTCAAACCGCAGTTCGATCACATCATCGGTCTGCCGAGCCGATACGCTGACAGCCAGCAGCACCCATACTGCCAGCAGCGTCGCCCACAATGATGCTCGTCTGTTCATACAGCTTTCGACACTCCATCACAAGTGCGGGATGATGCCCCGGGGCAGCACCCAATTGGACACTCCGACGAATCAATGAACGTGGACCTTCCACGGTGCAGCCATCAGCTCATTATCAGATATAGGCTTCCAGGAAGGCGTTCAGTTGACTCTCAAGCTTCTGTGCATGGACTCCGTACTGGTCCATGTCCTTCGTATCGCAGCACTTCTTCATTTCGGCCACGGTCGCCCTGATTGACTGCAGGTCGGTCCAGACCTTGTCCTTCACCTCGGACAACTCCTCTGGGATGTCGTTCTCGGAGAGTGCCTCGCACCTGGCCGAGAGGGTTTCGGTCGATCCGATGATACCATCCTCGTTGTTCCGGGGCAGATGACTTTCGATAATGAGGTTGGCCGTGATAATGATACCATTCAACTGCGGGAAGTGCACCGGCAGGAGGCAGGAGGCGGTGTGCTCGAAGGCATCATGCACCGCCGGCATCAGTTCGTAGACCTTGTCCTTGTTCCTGCTCTCGCAGGCGGCAGCGTATTCATTCACCAGTTGGGCGAATTCGGTGCGGGCCTTGACAAATTCCTTCTTGCGGGCAGTTGTCTTCAACTCCGGGTTCATAGCCATGATAGCCTTCATGTGCTCCTTGAACTTCGGGCCGACGGCCATGAGTGCGTCGTAGTCCTTCTCCGGCCAGGCAACGTGCCACGCGGGGGCCATTACCTCATGAAAGGTCTCAAAGGGTGTGTGGCCCGCCTCCGCGGCACGGTGAGCGGGGCAGCCTGCTTCCTTGTGCAGGGGGCTGGCGGCAAAGGCCAGGGCGCCAAACAGGAGCAGTCCGATCAACATACTAACAGTTTTCATCATGGTTCCTCCATAATTGCAGCAGAGTCTTTGCGAATGATTAGATTTCTGTTTGTCGATTGTTAAATGACATTGGTTTCTTCGACCAGGCTGCCCTTGCTGAATCGCTCCATCGACAGGGGAGAGATGTCAACCGATGGCTGCTTCCCGGTAATCAGTTCGGCAGCTACCTGTCCGGCTGCCGGCGCGTGCATGAAGCCGTGCCCGGAGAAGCCGGTGATATGCATCATACCGCCGACTGATGGTTCCCAGCCGATCACGGCATGGTGATCCGGGGTACTCTCATAGAGCCCGGCCCACTGATTGGCTATCTCGGCGGTCTCCAGTTGCGGTATGCGATACAGACCTTTCTCCAGCATGGTGTCTGTGTAGTCGGGGTCAATTGATACGTCAAACGACGGTTCCACGTTCTTATCAGCCCAGCCGAGCAACAGCCCCTTCGATTCCTTGTGGTGATACAGCCCGGAGGCTACATCGACAACCATCGGGAAGAACGGCTTGACGAAATCCAGTTGGCCGGTAGTGACGCACTGGCGTCGGATCGGCTCGACTGGCAGATCCACACCGATCATTTTCGCGATCAGGGCGGAGTGCGGACCGGCGCAGTTGATGACGAGGTTGGTGCTGATATCACCCCTAACGGTTGATACGCCGGTGATCTTTCGGTTGCTGACGGTGATGCTGTTTACTCCGGCCTCAAGCTCGATGTCCACACCCATGTCGCGGGCAGCATGCTCGTAACCGGACAGGAATTCATGGGGGTCACCCAGCCCGTCGCGTTTGCAGAAGGTGGCCAGCAGGACATCATCGAGGCGAATGTGAGGTGCATACTGCCCGATATCCTCGGGCTTGAGCAACTCGACATCCAGTCCGAGAGAGCGCTGCAGCTCATATTGCTTCTTGTAGGTGGCGACATCGTCCTCGTTGGTCAGCAGGAACATGTAGCCAACCTGATCAAAGAGGGCATCGGAGCCGGTGTCTTCCTTGAAACGCTCAAAGGCATCGATGGAGAGCATGGACATCTCGATATTGACTTTGGTCGAGAACTGGGCGCGGATACCGCCCGCAGCCTTGGAAGTGGCGCCGGAGCCGGTGAACTGCTCCTTTTCCACAAGGACAATGCTTCCGTAATTCGCCCGCGCCAGATGAAAGGCGACCGACATACCGATAATGCCGCCGCCGATTATGACTGCATCAGCCGTTGATCTCATGCTGTCCTCGATATCTAAAGTCAAGCGTTGCCACGTACCGAATTCTCACGCGGAAACTACACAATATGGGCCTGAAGTCAAGTCGTTTCATGGGTTTGCCCGCTTTGGGACGTGGCTTCAGGGATCGACTGCAGTGCCCTTTTGATCTTGCATACCGGTCAGAAGGGTATACATTGCCGATCGTAATGCAGCTACCGCGGATAGAAAGCTTCGTCAAGCGGTTTCGTCCTTCGGAAACCGAAATACTGATCGGCCTGTCAGTTGTGGTCGGGTTGGCTACGGCTCTGGGTGCGATAGCATTCATTGCCCTGATCGAGTACTTCAATGACTTCTTCTTCGGCCTGACGGACCAGATACTCGCTGAAGCCGTCGGCGAGCAGCCGCTGAAGATCTGGTTGCCGATCATTCCCGTGCTGGGCGGTCTGCTGGTGGGGCCGATCGTGTACAAGTACGCCTCCGAGGCCAAGGGACACGGTGTTCCGGAGGTCATGAATGCTGTCGCGCGTCTGGGCGGCATCATCAGGCCCCGTGTGGCGGCGGCAAAGACGCTCGCCTCGGCGATCTGTATCGGCTCGGGCGGGTCCGCCGGTCGAGAGGGACCGATCGTCCAGATCGGGTCGGCAATCGGGTCGAGCATCGGTCAGGCGTTTCGCATGTCCGGTAACCGGATCAAGATACTCGTCGGGTGCGGCGCGGCTGCCGGGATTTCCTCTGTGTTCAACGCTCCCATTGCGGGCGTGATCTTCTCCATGGAGATCATCCTCGGCGACTATGCCATCACGACGTTTGCGCCGGTGATCCTGTCCTCGGTGGTGGCCTCAGTGGTGACCCGCACCGTGCTGGGTGATCATCCGGCGTTCGCCGTACCGAGCTACTCGCTGGTGTCGGCGGCTGAAATCCCGCTGTACATTCTGATGGGGGTGTTGCTGGGAGTGCTGGGGGTGGCTTTCACGCGGATGCTGACCATGTTTGAAGACTTCTTCGAGAGGCTGACGATCCCCAACATGCTCAAGCCCGCGCTTGGCGGGTTGCTGCTGGGGCTGCTGGCCATTTTCTACCCCCAGGTGCTGGCCGACGGCTACGAGACGATTCGCCTGACCCTCTATGGGCAGATGAGTGTCGTCTTGCTGGTGGTCTTGATCGTGGCGAAGATGGTCGCGACGAGCTTCACGCTGGGGTCAGGCAACTCCGGAGGCGTTTTTGCGCCGTCGTTGTTCATGGGGGCGGTGGCCGGGGGGGCGTTCGGGTCGCTTGTGCATGTGCTGTTTCCCGCGCATACGGCCACGCCGGGCGCCTATGCGGTGGTTGGCATGGCGGGGATGGTTGCCGCTGCCACTCATGCTCCCATTACGGCTCTGCTGATCATATTCGAGATGACCTCGGACTACCGCATCATTCTACCCTTGATGGTGACGGTTGTCTTTGCGGCGCTGGTGGCGCGGCGGCTCTATCGTCACTCGATATATACCGCCAAGCTGGCCAGGCGCGGGATCGAGATACAGGGCGGGCGAGACATCAACGTGCTCAAGTCGCATACGGTCCGCGAGGTGATGGATGAACAGTTCAGCACGATCGCGGCCTCCATGACCCTGCCTGAGATCCTGCGCAGCATAGAGGAGTCGGAGGACACCTACTTTGTGGTGACGGGCAGCCGGGGGCAGCTCAAAGGCGTATTCTCGTTTCAGGACCTTCGTTCGGTTCTCAGTCATCCGGAACTCAGCGAGCTGATCGTGGCCCAGGACCTGGCGCCCTCGCACACTACGGTGATCCACCCTGACGACAGTCTGGACGAGGCAAATCGCCTGTTCGGCTACAAGGGGCTTACCATGATCCCGGTGGTCAGCCGGATCGATGACGGCAAGGTCATTGGCGTACTTCGCCGCGACAGACTCACCGACTACTACAACAAGCGCCTTCTGGACACGCTCCAGCAGTAGACTCCCGGCGTCAGGAGTGACAACTCTTTGTTGATCACGCCCTCGCGGGGGAGTAGATTTCAGCATGGTCTCTGAATTCCGCAGGCTCAGACAGGACCTTGAGTGTCACCGTGCCGAGGTTGATGGTCAGGTCGTGTACAACATCAAGGACCCGATCACCAAGAGCTACTTCCGGGTTCGGGAGCCGGAATACTGGCTCATTCAGCAGTTCGATGGCCGGACCGACTTCGAGACAGCAGCCGCTGAGTTTCGCAAGAAATACAGCATGAACCTAAGCGCTGAACAGGTGGCGCAGTTTGCGCAGGCGCTGGAGAAGCTGTACTTTCTGGAAGGTTCGCGCGCCGAACAGGCGACGTCGCGTTCGAGCTATATCGGCGGCGATGGCAGCTCGCTGTTCTCCCGGCTGCTGCTGATCAAGATCAAGGCCTTCAATCCCGAGCGATTGCTGGACTGGCTGGTGCGGTTGTACCGTCCGTTTCACTCTCGCTTCTGGTTCGTCCTGAGTGCGCTGTTCATTCTGCTCGGGGTCGGCGTGCTGTTCGCCAATATAGAGACCTTCAGCGTCAACCTGTTCGAGATCTTCAACCTCGCGTCGGTAGTGACGATCGTACTGGGGCTATTCATCATTGTCTCCCTGCATGAATTCGCGCATGCCGTGGTCTGTCGGTTCTACGGCGGCAAGGTGCAGGAGATCGGGTTCCTGCTGCTGTTTTTCCAGCCGTGTTTCTATTCTGACCTGAGCGACGCCTGGTTGTTTCCACGCAAGTCGCAGCGGCTGGCGGTCACCTTCGCCGGACCGTACATGCAGTTCCTGTTACTGGCGATAGCCGTAGTCCTTTGGCGTCTCACCGTGCCGGGGCAGCCTTTCAACGAGTTGATGCGGATAATCGCGATCGTCTGCTGGGTGACCATTCTGTTCAACTTCCTGCCGCTGATCAAGCTCGACGGCTATTACCTCTTGTCGGACTGGCTGGATATCGCCAATCTGCGTTCCAGGTCGTTTGAATACTTCTCCAACGTCTTCAAGCGACGGGTGCTCGGCTGGCCGATCGAGCCGATTGACCTGCCGCGGCGACAGCGACGGATTCTGGTGGCATACGCAGCTATCGCCGGACTGTACACGGTGGCGCTGCTGGGGTATCTGCTGGTGCTGGCCGGCCGTTTTTTGCTTGCGAAGGCGGGAGTCCTGGGGTTGCTTGCCTTGGTGGCGGCGCTGCTGCTGAGCATGCGCACCTACCTGGTGGCGTTAGCCAGGGGAACCGTTCAACATTTCAGGTATATGAAAGCACTGCTGAAAAAGCCCGTTCGTCTGACCACCTATGCGGTGATAGTGATTGTACTCGTGGTATTGGCGCTGGTGGTGCCGTTTGATCACCGGGTGTCCGGAGAGGTTGTGGTGCGGCCGACGGCGCGCTTCAGTGTCCTGTTCAATGACTTTGGACTGCTGGAGAGCAGGTTCGAGGTGGGTGGAGCGGAGCCGCGCAATACCAGTACCTATTTGCAGATGACCTCCACTGATATGGCGCGACTGGAGGTGCTGCCGACGGTGCAGGACGGACAACACGTGCACGTGGGGGACACGGTTGCCATAGTGATCTCGAACCAGGTATCCAGCGAGATCAGGGCAGCGCAATCGGAGCTTCGAAGGCTGGAGCAGCAACTCGCCCTGCTGAAGTCACCGCCGAAACGAGAGGAGGTCGAACGTGCACAGGCGGAAGTGAACGCGGCTCAGGCGAGGCATGATCGACTCAAGCGGGAATGGGAACGTGTTCGACAGATGCACGCCAAACAGCTCTCCACGCAGGAAGAACTGGAGATGGCACAGTCGGCCTACGAAGTGGCCGTAGCGGAGCTGGCCAACCGTCAGTCCGAACTGGACCTGCTCAAGGCTCCGCCGAAGCCTGAGGAGGAGGGGGTGCTCCGCGCCGGAATCGAGAAGCAGCAGGCACAGATGGACTTTCTGGCCAGTCAACTGGACGCGCAGGTGATCCTGTCGTCGATTGCGGGGGTGGTGAGCATTCAATCCGGCCAAGGCGAGTTGCTCCACGTGGTTGACCGGAGCACCGTCGAGCTGAAAGTGCCGATCAGCGACTTCGACATCAGCCTCGTGAGAACCGGGCAGCCGGTGACAGCAAAGGTGCGGTCGTTTCCGGAGAGCATTTTCGAGGGCTGGGTGGTGCATGTGCCACAGGGTGCCACAGGGACCGCCGGCGGCTCCGAGTTTGCCGTGACGGTTGCGGTCGACAACCAAGGCGAACTGCTGCGTGAAGGCATGACCGGCTACGCCAAGATACATGTCGGGGAGGCGTCGCTGACGAGGCTGCTGCTTCGGAAGGTGACATCGAATCTTCGGGTTGAGTTCTGGTCGTTGTGGTAATCCGTTCCCTTTCGGGAAGAAATTTCCTTGTATAAACATCCGAAATCGCTTTCTTTGGGTTATGGATGCCGTTGAACGGATATGATTTACGCGGGCTCTATTGACCAGGCGATACGAATGATAGTAGTTTAGATGAGGGTGACGCACCCGTGTATTCATGGGGGAGAAAGCTCCTTCCATGGGAATGGAAGGTTCCTAATGGTCAAACATAGGAGGTGTTACGATGAGTGACTACAAGTTGACCATTGAAGTGCTGGAAGCCCGTATAGCGCCTATTGGCTTGAGCCAGGGCGGGCAGCTTCGCGGCGGCCCCTGGGGTTAATCGGGTCGCTTCCAGATCAGGGCAGGTGCAATCAGGCGCCTGCCCTTTCTTTTTTGGAGAGCTTCGTCGACAGACTCCTGATTTCTTCGGCAAGGAAGCGGATGGTGCGTTTGCTCATGAAGCAGTCACGAAGCTGTTCATTGGCGATGCTTGACGCCATCTGCTTGGCCAGGTCCAGGGCCTTGCGGTAGCTCTCGAACGCCTGTTCCCAGGCGCCCTGGGCACGCTGTAGTCTCCCTGTCAGCAGCAGCGCCGTCATGGCCTCAGGCATCAGGCCACGCCGATTCGCGGCCGCAAGCGCCTGCTGAACGTGCCCGGAGGCCGCAGCAGTATCACCCTGTCGTATGTCGTACTCGGCGAGGACAATGTTCATCCACGCGAACTCAAGGTCTTCCAGCATGTGCTCCATTTGCGATCGGCACTCGTCGACTACGGGCTGAATGCCCTCGGTGGATGGCTGCTCGCGTCGGAGCCATTGGTCGATCAGGCAGAGGTGCATGAGGAGTTTCTCGCGCCGGAGACCGAGTTCGTCGGCGAGCGCAATAGCCTGTGTTCGTGTCTGCTCCTCCGTACTCATGCGAACACGGAGCATAAGGGCCTGGAGCTGCTCTCCCTTGTCATTGATCGCCAGCGCCAGGTCCATTGCCCGATCATTGAGCGATCGAGCCGTCGCATGATCGCCAAGTTGGTAGTGACACCACGCGCGATTGTTCCACTCGACAATTTGCAACCGACTGTCATCAATCCGAGTAAGTACGTCCGCAACACCGTCCAGACAGCGCAGGGCAGCGTCGAATCGACCGGTTCGCCGCAGCACCGTTGCCATCAGTCCGTTGAAGACGCCTTCGTGGGGGATATCCCCGAGATGTCGGGCCAGTTCGAGTCCCTCCCGAAGGCGTGACAGTGCCTCTTTCATCTGCCCGGCAACGATCATGAGAGTAGCGAGGTTCTCCAGGTTGAACAGAATCTCTTTCTGACTGCCAATGCGGCGGTTGATTCTGAGCGACTCCGTGAGGGCCTCAACAGCTCGGTGCTGCCGACCCCAAAGGTAATAGGTGTAGCCAAGATTATTGAGGGTGCGGGCCATTTCGCCGAGGTGCCCTATCTCCTTCTTGAGCCGAAGCGACAGATTGAAGATGCGTTCGGCTCTCTGGTAGCGTCCCGATACGACGTATATCGATCCGATGTTGCTTAGTGTCGAGGCCACCTCGAAAGTCGCCTTCAACTGCTTCTGCATGTGAAGGGCCTGCCGATAGTGGTCGAGGGCCTTTCGGTAGTCGGCAGCTACCCAGTAGATGTTGCCGAGATTGTTCAGGGTGTGAGACAGCTCGAGCTCCTGCCCGAGGCGTTGGTACAGCTCGCGCGCCCGGCCGAGGATGGTGACGCCGTCATCGAACTGCTGGCGAGCCTTGCACACGTCTCCAAGGCACTTGTAGGCTTTACCGAGTATGACATCCTCATCGTGTCCGTCGTAGCAGGCGACGACCCGGTTGTACGCGGCCTCGGCAGCATCGAGTCGTCCGGCCTCATGGTGAATGATGCCCTCAAGCAGCAGGCACTGCCGAATCGCGAAGTAGCCCTCTGACAACTCGGCGACATGACGCAGGCGACGCAGAATGTGCAGGGCGGTCTGCGGTTGCTGCGCGTTCTGGAGTCGTGTGGCGGCAAGGTGGGTGGCCTGCTCCGCGCGGTGCAGATCGCCGCACTGCAGATACAATAGCGCGGCCAGATCGGCCTGCTCGGCGTCCTCGGCCTGTCGGGCGAGGCGGCAACTGAAGCGTCGGATCGTACTCGATTTCAGGCAATGCCGCAGCAGTTGCAGCAATGGAGCGATGGGTGTCTGGCGCTGGCGGTCCGGCAGTATGCCCAGCCGTACGGCGCTTTCGACGGTGCCGACCACAGCCGCTTTGGCCAGTTGTCGGCGGCGCCCGAACCCGGCGGCCGTGAAGCGGGCCAATGTGCGGCGGCGGAGTCGGCACGGCCAGTACGGGCGCCCGCTCAGACGGAAGCCGGTTCCGTCGTAGGCAAGGAAGCCACGAGCGTGATTAGCTGCCAGAAGCAGGCGCAGGGAAGGCGTATCATTCATTGCCAGATCAATCAGCCCCTGCTGCTCCGGGTCGGAAAGACCGGGTACGCTTTGTGTCGCATGATGAAAATGCGCTGATAGTGGCACAAAATGACCGGGTTGCAGGGCGCGTCGGTATGGGTATCGCGTCCCCAGCTCTTCAAGGCCGGCGCATACCTCCCAGGCGGATGTGGGGCGACGTGATGGATCGCGGTGCATCAGGGCGGCAATCAGCTCGGCCACTTCGGCGGGGATGTTGGAGTCAATCTGATGCAGGTTAGGCGGATTCTCCTCCCGAATAGCCGCGTTGACCTTGACCGGATCAGTCTCGCGAGAGAGATAGGGGTGCCTGCCTGACAGCAGTTGATAGCCCATGACGCCGAGGGCAAACAGGTCTGAACGAACTGAAGAGGACTGACCAGCGAGTTGCTCGGGAGCCATGTATCCGACCGTACCAAGGCCGAGGCGGCTGCTCTCCGGTTCGTCGAGTCTGCGGCCAAATGACAGATCGAAGAGTTTGGCCCAGAACAACCGGCCGTCTTCCGCAGCCGTGAGATCTCGAGGCAGGAAGACGTTTTGTGGCTTCAGGTCACCGTGAATCACCTGCCGTGCATGGATGAAATGCAACGACAGGGCCACTGCCGAGAGAATGTTGAGTGCTCGCACAAGGGGGAGGTCGCGGCGGCAGGCGTCCAACGTTGAGCCGTCGCAGTATTCCAGAACCAGAAACGGTTGGTCGTCATCTCGGGCATCGAGAATCCTGACCAGACCGGGAAACCGCTCCTGGCCGATCAGTAGCTGTTCGCGCTGAATGAGGGTGCAGAACTGACGAATGGCCGGTTCGGAGGTATCGCGAGGCTGCTTGAGTGCTGCCAGGCGATTGAGTCGGGCATCCCATACCAGGGAAACATCGGCGGTGCCGCCGCGTCCGAGCACGCGGCGGAAGTCGAAGCGTCCTGACAAGGCCGAGTCGGTCATTTGACTTTGGCAGCCGTCTTCTTCCGGGGCTGGAAGCGGGGGATGAGCAGCCGGAACACTGATCCAAGTCCCTCGCTGGACTCGACCTGAAGCTCGCCGTGATGCTGCTCCATGATCTTCCTGCAGTTCGTCAACCCCAGTCCGTGACCACCCTTCTTAGTGGTGAAGTGAATGGTGAAGATCTTGTCGAGCGTTTCCTTACTCATGCCAGTGCCGTTGTCGGAGACTTCGACGTTCACCCGCTCTGCGTCTTCATCGTAGCTGGCCGTGATGCTGATCTGGCGCTTGAAGTCCGGGTTGTTCTGCTCGCTGTTGATGGCTCGCTCCTCGATGGCATCAGCAGCGTTGTTCAACAGGTTCATGAGTACCTGTTGTATCTGGCCAACATCCATCTCGACTGTCGGCAGGTTGTTCGGCAGGTTGATGGTGAACATGGTCCGCTTGAAGCGGGGCTGCACGCGCAGGGAGAACAGGAGGTCTTCGACAAGGTGGCGGAGGTCGTAGTTGATGAATTCTGACTCCGGACGCGAGAAGTCCATGAGGTTGTCAACGAACCTCTTGATTTTGAAGATGTTGTCGACAATGGTCTTGCTGTTAAACTTGGCTTTCTCGAACTTTGCCTTTTCAATGTTGATTGCAAGCAGTTCGGCATTGTTGGAGGCGATAGCCAGGTAGTTATTCAGCTCGTGGGCGATAGAGGCCGCCATCTCACCCTTGGCGACCAGCTTCTCACTGAGGATCACGTACTTCTCCATGATCACCTTCTCCGTGATGTCCTCAACCGTCATGACCAGGCCGTCATCGCCATTCGGCAACTCAGGAAGAGGGGAGATCTTGATGGAGAGCGCCTTCTCGACATAACCGGTATTATGGAAGTACCGGGAGTCTGAGAACTCCTGCTGCGTTGTTCGGGCGGTTTCGATCATGTGCTCCCAGCGACCACGCTCGAACTCCGGGATGAGGTCGACGAACAAGGATCGTTCCTCGTCGGGACCATTCAATCTGAGACTCTGGAGGTTGAGGTCGAATATCTCGAGTGCGGCGGTATTGATCGTCAGGATGCGTTTGGCGTCATCGACAACGATGATGCCTATAGGTGATTTGTTGACGATGGATTCATTGTATAGCTTCAGGTTGCGCATGGACTCATACAGGCCCGCATTGTGCAGCGCAATGGCCACCATCTGGGCATACAGCTCGAAGAGGTACAGATCGGACTTCAAGAACATCTTGGCCTGGCTGGAGTTGTCTACATAGATAACTCCGATGATCCTCCCGGCGACCTTCAGGGGCACGCACATGATCGACCGCAGGTGCAATTCGACAACGGATTCCTGGTGAGCGAAACGTTCGTCCTGTTGGGCGTCGGAAGTGTAGACCGATTTGCCGCTGCGAGCGACATCGGACGCGATAGAAGTGGAGATGCGGAAATCGTCGTCCTGCATTTCCTCCTGGCAGAGGTTGTAGGCGGTCTTGACCTGCAGGTGGCCCGCCTCGTCCAGCAGCATCACGAGACCGCGCTCGGCCTGCATCAACTCGATGGCCTTGCGCATGACCAGTTCCAGGACATCATCAAGCACCAGCGATGAGGTGGTTGCCAACGTGGCCTCAAGGAGCGCTTTCAGATCGGCCGTCGTCTTGGCCGGTTCACCTGTTGACTGTATACGCGGGTTGTCTTCGGCTACCTGATCCAAAGTTGCTTCGAGATCTGCAAAGATGTCGCGTGCTGCTGTGTCATTCTTTGTCATGCTGGTACTTCCGCTGTTCTGTTTGGCGGTTGGTGCATTCGCCATGTCCGCCTGGTGTCAGGGCCACACCTGGACAACACCGACCACCCCCTTATGGCGGCCGTCGCAGGCTCCATTGTCTATATCCTCTATCGGCTGCAATCGCCTATTGTTTGAGGGTTTAGGTCCTGATTGGCGTGGTTCTGGCGGGAGCCCGACGGCGGAAGGCGATGTCTACAGGAGGAGACAGCAGCGGTGCTCTCACGGGGTCGAGAGCGCCGCGCGCGCTCATGCTGCGTCAAATCTCGTCAGAGTATAGTGCTCGGGAATCCGCTCACACCCCTGCTTGCAGAGGCGGGATTCTATGCATTGTTAAGTTATTGTACTATTAAAAGATATGCCTTATGCGGACCCAGAATTGGAGAGCATCATCCTCTCCACGATCAAGACGCTTGCTGAGGCTGAATTTCAGCGCTTCGGCGAGGGTCACGGCAACTCCGGCGCTCTGTTTAAGCTCGATATCGCCGTCCAGTTTGGCGTCGTTGGCGATCTTGCCGGCATCGTACAGGGTTGAGAGAGCTATCTCAGAACCGGGAATCTTGAAGCGGTACTCGGCATTGAGCATCCACAGGCGGGTTCCGTAGTACTCCTTATGGTCGTAGCCATGAAGGGTCCCAAGCCCGCCCAGGAAGAACCGCTTGTGCATAGGCAATATCCCGTCGCTGCCGGAGTATCGGGCACGCAGCAGGAGCATTGTATGGCTGGTGACAGCCTGATGGCGGCACAGATTCATGGAGTAGCGGCGAAAGTCGAAGTTGGACTCGAAGTCAGGCGATGACCATTCCAGATCGAAACTTGCCTGCCAGGCCGAGGCTTCATAGGGACTGATGTGGTCCCGGGTGTCATAATCGATTGAGAAGAGGACAGAGGCATTGTCGCTTGTGTCAAGGGCCGTGATTCCCTCCGAGTGCAGAGGCTCATCAATCCAGTAGAAATTGCGGCGGAAGGTCTTGTCGCCCCCGAAGAGCGACCACAAGTTCGCTTTGGCCGGGAACCAGCGCGTCGTTTCGTAGCGATACCCAAGGGTGCCGGTGAGGTTTTCAACCGGCGTCCATGACACAGCGATCAGGCCACCTTCGGACTCATAGTAATCCTTGAAGTCTTCTGTGACCAGCAGGACAAAGGGGAGGTTCTCCAGCTCGGAAATCAGCCACTCATCATCATTGGCCAGTTTGCGGAAGTAGCTGATCTCTGTCTTCAGGGGGTGCCGGCCGGCGATTATGGCCTGGGTCAGACTCAGGTCCCAGCGTGTACGTTTGGAGGCGAAGGCGTAGCCAAACTCGCCTTTGACCGCCGGCAGGTAGGGATCATCCGGCTCGTACCCGAGGTTGCCGGAGAGACGCAGGCCATCGACGCGGTTGTAGTTCATCGACATGCCGTAGATCGTGTTCTCGGCCCGGCGCTGGAAGCGTGGAGAGGATATCCGCACTCCGGATTTGCCCGAATACAGCTCGCCGTAGACGGTGGCGTTGCGTTCAGCGGTGACTTCGCCGAATACGCTCACAGCATCTCCGCGCACCACGGCGCTCTTGTCGATGCGGATATCTCCGGCGAGGCTGATTATGTCGCGGCCAACCTCACCGGCAACGTTGACATCCCCAGAGACGCTGAAGATCATGCCGCGGATGAAGTCACGTTCGGTGACCACAACATTTCGTGCCGGTTCGATCCGGTTGCCCCGGCGCAGGCGCTGGATGCGTTGCGACTGCTCATCGCCCGTGAAGAACTCAATTACGATCATTCCGTCGCGTTTGACTACCCGCGAGTCAGTGATCAGGTCATACGGGAGGATAGTGTCGCTGATGTGCAATCCGACCTCATCGAACAACACCCGGCCGTGCAGTAGTAACTGACCGTTCTGATGCCTGACCTCTTTCTTGGCGAATTCAAGGAGGACCACGCGGCTATCAAGCGAGGTGCGAACGACAACATCGTGCTTGTCGAAGGAGATCGAGAAATAATCCTGCTGGACCCGGCTGACAACGTACTCCTTGTAATCCTGCTGTGCCAGGCCGGTAGTTGACAGAGCCGTCAGTGTCAGAACGATCAGGAGCACTGTGCGCACGTGGGTCATGGAAGGCAGCCTTTCTTTGGGTCTGGGGTACATTAAGAAAATCGGCACCCATGTGTCAAGATTGAGCATTGGGGTAAACGACGATGAGGCCATTTCGACACAGTCGGCACAGTGTGTTCGACGTCGTATTAGACGTCATGGGCCTGTCGAGTGTTTCCGGTACGGCCCACATCAGGGGTTAATCGGTCTTCTTTCGCAAGCGGTCAATGTAATCCTTGAGGGCCTGGCGATGCGATGCAAAGGCGATGTTGTCCGGCAGGTCATCGAAGCTGAAGAAGCGAACCTCGGCGGCATCATCGTCGGCACTGAGTTCTCCCCCGATCACCTCACCGAGGTAGAGGATCAGGACGGCATTGGTACGGGGATCGTCGGTTCCGGAGTAGACCTCGAAGAAGCCCGCGAGTCGAATGTCCAGACCGGTTTCCTCGCGGACCTCGCGCACGGCGGTCTGGCTGGGATGTTCCTGCCATTCCATGAATCCGGCAGGGAGGCACCACCAGCCCACTTTGGGGGGGTGGGCGCGTTTGACCAGCAGAATCCGGTCATCGGAGACGACCATTGCGCCGGCGGCAGGTGCCGGGTTCTGATAGAACACGAACTCGCAGTCTGCCGACGGGCAGGCCAGCCGCAGGGTGCCATCGAGCCTCTGCTCAGTCAGCGGGGTGCGGCACCGGGGGCAATAGCGGTAGCCGCTGTGCTCGCTCTTGAAACGGAACAGCTTGTCAGCATCGAAGCGACTGTGGCGGTCTTGCATCAGTCGGACGCTCCTGCGGCGATAATGTCGCCGTTTACTTTGATCGCGATAATGGTGGTATCATCGCGCGGCGGGTTGGTGGGGTCATGTCGCTGAACGTCCTGGACGATCCCGTAGAGTATTTTCTCCGGGTCGAGTTGGCGATGCTCACAGACAAACCGGTGGATGCGTTCCTCGGTGTACTCCTGTTCGTCGTCATTCATGGCTTCCGAGACACCGTCGGTGAAGAAGAAGAGGACGTCATGCGGCTTCAGCGGAATCTCCTCGGACTGGTACTCCATATCGGGCAGCGCTCCGATAATCGGGCCGCCGGTCTTCAGCAGCACGGTGGAGCCATCCTGGCGGACAAGCAGCGGGTAATTGTGCCCGGCATTGGCGTAGCGGAAGACGTGTCGGTTGCAGTCCAGCTCGCCATAGAACAGCGTCACGTACTTCTCCGATGACGAAGAGTGAACCATCTGTCCGTTGACGTTTCTGAGCATGGTGCTGATAGCGGCGCCGTTGTTGACCTCCGAGCGAATCATGGCCTGAATCTGGGCTATCATCAGCGCTGCCGGCATCCCCTTGCCGCTGGCGTCGGCAATAACCATGCCGAGGCGGTTATCCGGCAGGGGGATGAAGTCATAGAAGTCGCCTCCGACGGTGCGTGACGGCACTGAGTAGGCGCAGATATCCATAAGATCGAGTTCTGGTGGCTGTGATGGAAGTAAGTCAAGCTGAATCTGCCGCGCCATCGTGACCTCTTCCTGCAGCCGCATACGCTCCAGGGAGTCGACATACAAGCGGGCGTTGGTCAGTGCCGAGACCATCTGGTTGGACAGCACGCCGAGCAGGTTGAGGTCTTCAGAGGAGTACTTGTACCCGGCGGCCTTTTTGGACAGCGCCAGAAAGCCGAGCAGGTGCTTGGCGTCCTTCATGGGCACGATCAGTTGTGACTGGCGTTCCTCAAGGAGCTGGGCCAACCGTGAATCGGTGCGGTAGTCCACCAGAGACTGGTAGAATGTCGGCCGGTCCAGCAGATTGATCCCGCGTAACATGAGGTCCTCGCGAGCGATCACGCGACGTGTAGGGCTGTCCTCGGTGGGCAGGACGGCGTACTCGCCGAGCTCGTCGTCGAACATAACGAAGGTCACTTGCTCGACCAGAAGAGTGGTCTTCATCGTGTCCGCAATGATCTGGCGGAGGCGCTGCGGGTCAAACACGGAGATGACCTGGCGGGAGAATCGTTCCAGCGCGTTGCGATGATCGGTCCTCGTGCGCATGAACAGCGCTCGGATGACGTTGTCAAGCCAGGTGTTAATCGGCTGGAACAGCAGCAGGACAATGATAATGAAGCCATAGGAGACAACGTGTGCCTGCGGACCGAACAGAGGTGTGAGAAGCTGTTCAGACCTGAGGACCACGATCACGAAAACGCCGACCAGAAGCGCCGAGGTGAGCGTGTAAACAAACGACTGCCTGAAGACCAGCCTCAAATCGAGGAACTGATATCGGATAGCCGAGTAGGCGAAGAAACCTGCGCCCAGCATCAGCCCGACAAGGAGAATCCAGCGGGCGGTCACATCTGAGAGCGAATCATCCCAGAACAGCTCACCGATGGTGACCATGACCCAGACGCCCAGCGAGAATCGGAGCGCCCACATGAGATTAGCGGTTTGCTTGTACAGGCGCGGGTTCGAGACAAGTGACTTGTTGCTTTCGAAGAAGTAGCCGGCGATAAGCACATAGCCGACGTAGACGAGGCTGAAGATCGTGACCTGATAGGTGCGAAGAATCCCGAGGAACAACTGGAGCCATCCGGTAACGCGGGCAACCGGCTTGAGGATGAGGGTTGTGAAGCCCGTTTGCTCCGGGTCCAGTTGGAAGACCATCAGCATATCGACCGCGGACTCATAGAACAAGAGCAGCATCAGGTGCACCACCGGTGGCAGGAAGACCAGGTACTGGATGCGGCGGTTTCTAAAGGATGAAAAACGGTCAACCGGAAACGTCCACGAGAAGATGAGCAGGAACGGGAAAAAGAGCGTCCAGAGCGGATACAGGTGGTATAAGGTGGTATCCTCGAACTGGACTATTGTCATGTCCGACTGGAGAATCACGTCGGCGAGTGAGACAAACAGCGGACCAAGTCCCCCGAAAAACAACATCGCCCCCGTCAGCCGGTTGAGCCGGTTGGCGAAGTTGTCCCTCAGCACGGTCACCGCCAGAAAGATCAGGAAACCGCCGACGAGGAAGTACAGAAGGGTTGATACCAGATCGAGATTCATCGGTCCTCAAACAGCATGTGTGCCGAGTCGGCCTGCATCGAGCACAGGTTTGATCCTTACAGATTCTTGGTGATAGTCACCACTGTCCCGTCGGGTGTGGTTTTGATGTCGACTTCGTCCATGAGGTTACGGACGATGAAAATACCACGGCCCGCGGCCTTGAGCAGGTTCTCGTCCGCCAGAGGATCATCGATCTCCGTCGGGTCGAAACCATGCCCGCGGTCGGAGACGCTGACCTTGACAGTATTGGCCAGGCGGCCGACTGTCACCTTGACCAATCGCTCACCGTCGCCGCCTGCAGGTGGATCATTGCCGTGTTCGACGGCGTTGTTGACAAGCTCTGAGACGCTGATCGCGATATCGGCGACAGTGGACTCGTCCAGGCCCCACTCGCGCAACAGGCCCTCGACGAAGTTATCGACGTCCACCAGGTACTTGAGGTCCGATGGAACGGTGATACTGTTACCGGAGATAGCAGGTTTACCCATGGTGAGACGTTCTCCAAAAAAACAGGCAGGTCGCAGTTGGCCTACCCGGATGAGTTGACTTCCGATGAGAGTGGCAGAGCAGCCCCGGGGCTACTCAAATGAAGCAATGGCATCATCAACCGAGTCATAGGCCTCGAATACCGTTACCAGTTTGGTGATTGTCAACAGTGACTGAATCTTGTCCGTGACATTGGCCAGCTTGAGCATGCCGCCGTTGTTGCGCAGGGTAGTATAGCTGGAAATGAGAATGCCCAGTCCGGTGGAGTTCATCCAGTCGACGCCGGACAGGTCAATGACAATTCTCTTCTTGTCCAGCTCAATACACTCGTGCAGCTTTTCGTGCAGCAGGCTGGCGTCGGGACCTCCCATGATCTTTCCCTTCGGCTCCAGAATGACTACCCCGTCTTGTTCACGGTCGCTTAGCTTCATGATTGCAATGCCTCCCAGAACGGGTTATCACAACATTGTCAGTTATCAGATACCACTACCTGTGGTATCCCTTACACCGGCACGCATGACCTTGGCTCAACTCTCATGGCTTCAGTCATTACGTACGTCAGATACTACTGTCGGGTTGCCAGTAGGTCCGCCGCCGTGCGGGGGACCGGCCTAAGCACAATACACCCAAACAGTTAATTAGCTCAAAAGGGAAGTACAGGTCAAGTTGATTCTCCGACAGACGAAATCAGGGCAGGATCGCGTTGCCGAAACGGCCACCCTGAAGCGAAGGTGGCCATACGGCGGCAAAAGCCTCTGGTGCGATTCTTGTTGTGATTGCCGGTCAGTGTTTCTCAGGCAACGACCTTCGGTTTGGGCATGTCGACCGGCTGGTAGACCAGGGCCTTGGTCGGGCAGAACTGGGCGCAAACCGGTTCGCCGCCGCAGAGGTCACACTTGACGATCATATTGTGTTGCTGATCGTGGACTGAGCAGCCGAAGGGGCAGGCGGCTACGCAGGCCATGCACTTGACGCACTTGTCCTGATCGATCTCCATTGCGCCGGTTTGCTCGTTGCGACTGATAGCGTCGACAAGACACGATTTGGCGCAGGCGGCGTCCTCGCACTGCAGGCAGGTAACCGGCACCCACATTTCCCTGACAGGACCGGGGAGGGCAAAGATCCGCGTTTGACCGGGTTTGCCGTTCACCGAGTGGCGGAACGAGCAGGCCAGTTCACAGGTGCGGCAGCCGATGCACAGATTCGGGGTTACGATGAAGCGGTGTGTCATGACGCTTTCTCCTCTCGACGTGACCAGGCCGCAATCCGTCCCATGCCCTGGGCGGTATCTTCCCGATGACAGGCATCGCACAGCTCGAAGTAGCTTTCGGGAATGCCGCGCATCTTGCTGAGAGCGGTAGCGAATTCGCGCGTGATCGTCTTTCGCCCGCAGCGGCTGCAGGTGATCAGCTCAAAATCCTTTTCCCAGATCGTACGGCGGTCGCCTGCCTGAGTAAACGGAATTACGTGCGTGGGGCAGTTAAGGGCGCACGCAAGGCAGCCGACACAATCGGGTGGTGGCTGGTCGAGTGGTGGAGCGATCCGCCGCCCGTGCCCTCGCTCAACAGTCGATATGGCCGCAAAACCCATCTGGTCGCAGATGCGAGTACACAGGCCGCAGAGAATGCAGTTGTCGCCATCGACTTTCGGCTCGTAGCTCGTCCTATTGATACCAAACTGGGCGGCGAGTTGCTGGATCTCCGGTGAGTTGGGACAACGCGCCAGTTGCAAATCGATCAGCGTCTTGCGGGCCTCGATGACCTTGTCGGCGTGAGTATTGACGATGAGGTCGTTCTCCACCGGGTAAAGGCACGAAGTGACATACCCCTTCCAGCCATTCCAGGAATCCTTGGTGATCTCCACCAGGCACAGTCGGCAGGCTCCAAAAGGTTCGACCGCTTCGTGGTGGCACAGCGCAGGTATGTCGATCCCCATGCGCCGAATCACCGTCAGGAGCATCTCACCTTCGGTGGCCTGCACCCGGGTGCCGTTTATTGTTAGATGAACCATCCTGCCTCCTTATGCCACTTTGATCGCATGACGGTTGCAGACTGCGAAACAGGCGCCGCACTTGTTGCACTTGGCCTGGTCTATCACATGCACCTCGCCTTTCTTGCCGGTGATGGCGTTGACGGCACAGGCCCGAATGCAGGCCATACAGCCATCGCACGCCTGCGCGTCGACCTCATACGTGATGAGGGCCTTGCAGACACCGGCCGGGCAGCGCTTGTCCCGGATGTGGGCGAGGTATTCGTCTCGAAAATACTGAATCGTGCTGAGGAACGGATTAGGGCCGGACTTGCCCAATCCGCACAGCGAGGCATCAATGATGACCGCTGAGAGCTGCTCCATCTTGCCCAGGTCAGACTCGGTAGCCAGTCCCTCGCTGATTTTGACTGCCAACAGGTAGAGCTGATACAGCCCTTCGCGGCACGGGGTGCACTTGCCGCAGGATTCCTCGACAAGGAACTTGAGGAAGTACTTGGCGACATCAACCACGCAGGTGCCCTCGTCCATGACAATCATGCCGCCGGAGCCCATCATGCTGCCGGCTTTGGTCAGGGTGTCGAAATCGACAGAAAGATCGAGCTTGCTTTCGGGCAGGCAACCGCCGGAGGGACCGCCGGTCTGGACGGCCTTGAAGGGGCGGTTATCGCGAATGCCGCCGCCAATGTCGAAGACGATCTGGCGCAACGTGGTTCCCATGGGGACCTCGATCAGGCCGCTGTTAACGACCTTGCCGACGAGGCTGAAGGCCTTGGTGCCGGTCGATTTCTCAGTGCCGATCCTGGCGTACCACTTGCCGCCGCGTTCGATGATGACCGGGATGTTGGCGAAGGACTCAACATTGTTCAGAACGGTGGGTTTGTCGAACAGGCCCTTCTGCACCGAGCGGATGTACTTGGCGCGCGGTTCGCCAACCTCGCCCGCGACGGAACGCATGAGGGCGGATGATTCGCCGCAAACAAAGGCGCCGCCACCGCGGCTGATCTTGATATGGAAACTGAAGTCGGTTCCGAGGATGTTGTCGCCGAGCAGACCATAGGCCTCAGCTTCGCGGATGGCTTCCTGCAGGAACTGTACCGCCAGCGGGTATTCCTCACGGACGTAGATGTAGCCCTCGCTGGAATCGACGGCATAGGCACAGATTGCCATGCCCTCGAGCACTGAGTGCGGGTCGCCCTCCATGATGGCGCGGTCCATAAAGGCGCCGGGATCGCCCTCGTCACCGTTGCAGATGACGTAATGGGGGCGTTCTGCGAGTCTGGCGCAGGACTCCCACTTGCGGCCGGTCGAGAACCCGCCGCCACCGCGTCCGCGCAGGCCGGAGGTCTTGACCTGTTCGATGACCTCGGTCGGAGACAGTGTGGTCAACGCCTTGGCGAGGGCCTGGTAGCCGCCGGTGGCGATGTAATCACGAACATCACATTGATTGATATGGCCGAGATTGCGCAACGCGATCCTCTTCTGGTGTTTGTAGAAAGGGATCTCGCGGTAATCACGGTAGGTCTTCTTCTCGATCGGGTGCGTGTAAAGGAGGTTATCGACGATCTTGTTGTTGCGGAGTGTCTCCTCGACAATGCGTTCGACATCTTTCTTCTTCACGCGGGTATAGAACGTGCCTTGTGGTTCCACCACCACCAGTGGTCCCTGTTCACAGAAGCCGTGGCAGCCGGTCTCCTTCATGGCTTCGACGTCGAAACCCTTGATGCGCTTCTTCTTCAGTTGTGCCTTGAACTCGCTGACAATCTCGGCGGCGCCATTGGCCAGGCAGCCGGGGCCGCAGCACACCATAAGCTTGCGGGGGTGCTTCTGCTGCTCCTTCTGGCATTCCGTGCGGAGTTTATCGAGCGCTTTCGGGGATGCTATCCTGGTGATTGCCATCTCAGCCTCCCCTCAGGATCTTCTTGGTCTGGTTGACTTTCACATCAGCGTAGTACTTGTCATTGACAATCACAACCGGCGCCATAGAGCAGGCTCCGACGCAGTTGACGACCTCGAGCGTGTATTTCATGTCAGATGTTGTCTGACCGGCGTTGATCCCCAGCTTGGATTCGAGCTGGTCCTGGATGAGCGCCGCGCCGCGAATATGGCAAGTGGTGCCCATGCAGATACGGATGACTTTTTCGCCCTTGGGGTTGAGGCTGAAGGCGTTGTAGAACGTGGAAACGCTGAAGACCTTGCTCAGGGGGACATCCAGATGCTGTGCGGCTTCTTTGAGGGCCTCACATGGCAGGAAGTTGAATTCCTTCTGGATATCCTGGAGAACGGCAATCAGCGACTGCGGCTCCCTGGGATAGCGAGCGAATATATCCGGGAGTTTGCTCAGGTCGTGATTCATACGGCTACCTTCTGTTTCGCAGCTTCCTTGCCGAGTTTGAGACCCTCGGCGAGGACCTTCTCGTTGATGGCCAGCACGTCCTTCTTGCGTGCCAGCTTGTCCTTAATGGTTTCCAGCAGAGCATCTTCGGACACCGCACCGGTGGCGGCGACAAAGGCGCCGAGAATGGCGATATTGGCTGCCTTGGCGTTGCCCGCCTTCAACGCCATGTCGTTGGCTGGTACATAAATTCTCAGCAGGTCGCTGCGTTCGCTCTTGACGTCGATCAGCGAGCTGTTGACAACGATGATGCCGCCCTTTCTGACGCGTGGCTCAAACTTGTCGAAGGACGGGCGATTGAACACGCACAACCCGCGCGGATTAGTGATGATCGGTGAACCGATGCGATTGTCCGACACAACCACCGTGCAGTAGGCGGTGCCGCCGCGCATCTCCGGTCCGTACGACGGGATCCAGGCGACTTGTTTTCCTTCAGCAATACCGGTATATGCCAGAAGCTGCCCCGCGGTCATGATTCCCTGACCGCCGAAGCCGGCGAACATGACTTCATACTGCGCCATCAGGCACCTCCTGTCGTCTTGCCCTCAGGAGCTTTGTGTACCCCCAGCGGATAATATGGCATGAGGTTCTCACGCAGCCAGGTGGTGGCATCGCCGGGCGTCATCCCCCAGTTCGTCGGGCAGGTCGAGAGCACCTCGACCAACGAGAAGCAGGTGCCCTTCACCTGGTACTCGAAAGCGCGACGGATTGCCTGCTTGGCCCCGATGATATACTCCGGAGCGTGGACCGACACGCGTTCGATATAGGCCGGGGTCACCAGCGCCGAGAGCAGCTCCGCTACGCGTATGGGAAACCCGACCTCGGCGACATTGCGCCCTGCAGGGGATGTTGTAGTGATCTGGTGGGGCATGGTTGTGGGGGCCATCTGGCCGCCGGTCATGCCATAGACGGCATTGTTGACGAAAATGACGGTGAACTTCTCACCGCGGTTGGCCGCGTGGATGATCTCGCCCATGCCGATCGAGGCCAGGTCGCCGTCGCCCTGGTAAGTGAACACGATCATATCCGGGCGCATGCGCTTGAAGCCGGTGGCCAGTGCGGGTGCACGACCGTGCGGCGACTCCAAAAAGTCGCAATTGAAGTAGTTGTACGCCAGTACGGAGCAGCCAACCGGGGCGACACCACAGGTCCGCTCCCGCACACCCAGATCATCGAGGGCCTCGGCGACGAGACGGTGAATGATGCCGTGGGTGCAGCCGGGGCAGTAGTGCGTTACCGTCTGGGTGAGCGACTCGGGCCGTTTGAATATGGTTTTGGCCTGTACTTCCATTAGCTCTATTCCTCAGCTTACTTGGTCTTTCGTGTCTTTCTGGCGGCCGAACGTCGGGTCGACGCTCCCGTCCTAACCCCGGCAGCCCTTGCCTTGCCGGCTGTTTTCGTCCCGGCGGCTCGGGCTTTCCTGCCTGTGGAGAGCTTCGAAAGAAGCTCCTTCAACTCCGAAGGATTGGGCACAATGCCTCCGGTATGACCGAAGAACTCACATGGCTTCTTGCCCATAACCGCCTTCTGGACGTCCTCATGCATCTGTGCAGTACTCATCTCCACAGACAGAACGGTCTTGATGTTCTTCTTTGTGGCCTCCTCGAAAATTTCCCTTTCGGGGAAGGGGAAAAGCGAGACGGGGCGGAACAGGCCGACCGAGATGCCCTCTTCCTGTTCAAGCTCGTCAATGGCAGTCTGGCAGATGCGCGCCATAGTGCCATAGGAAACGATGAGGACCTTGTTCTTGTCGCTGATCTTGTACTTCTCGAACCGGACCTCGTGCTCGCGCATTCGGTCGAACTTGTCGCGGAGCTTCCAGTTGTGTCTCTCGAGGGCGTCCGGATCCAGAAAGAGGCTCTTGATAATGAGAGAATCGCGCCCCTTGGCACCGGTAGCGGCCCAGTCTTTGGATGGCAGTTCGGGCTCCTCGAACTTGTCGGGGAACTCCACCGGCTCCATCATCTGGCCAATCATACCATCGCCGATCATCATAACTGGATTACGGTACTTGTCAGCCAGGTGGAAGGACAGCATCATCAGATCGACCGCTTCCTGGACCGTCGATGGTGCCAGGACCAGCACCCGGTAGTCGCCGTGTCCGCCGCCCTTGACGGCTTGGAAGTAGTCGGACTGGGCGGGTAGGATGCCTCCAAGACCGGGTCCGGCGCGCATAATATTCACGATCACACAGGGCAACTCGGCGCCGGCGAGATACGAGATAGCCTCCTGCATCAGGGAGATACCGGGGGAGGAGGAGGTAGTGAAGACGCGTTTGCCGGTCGAGGCTGCGCCAAAGAGCATGTTTGCGACAGCGACTTCGGATTCGCCCTGCAGAAATGTCAGGCCGACCTCAGGCATCCGCTTGGCCATGTATTCGGCGACTTCCGACTGGGGCGTGATGGGATAACAGAAATACCCCTCGGCGCCCGCGCGGATAGCAGCCTCAGCGATGGCTTCGTTTCCTTTCATCAGTATTCGTGCCATAGACGTGCTCCCCGGCCTTAGTAGGCAAACAACTGGTACTGGGTACCGTTGGAGTGAACTTCAATTGCGGCATCGGGGCAGGTGATAGCGCATATCATGCACCCGAGACAGCGCGAGGGGTCATGCATGCGCGCATAGAAGTACCCGCGGACTGTGATGTCTTTTGACATCGACAGTATCTGCTGCGGGCAGGCGCGGACACACAACTCGCATCCCTTGCAGTGATTCTTGTCTATCGTGATTCCTGGCATGAACAGAATCCCTTATATCTTGAACTGATCTTTGCCCAGTTTTGGACGTTCCCAGGGCTTGAGCAGGTTACGCTGCAACTCGAGCACCGGGATGGTGATATCCGACGCCGGAATCGTCCGGAGCACCTCCGTGACGCCCGCGACGAAAACGACCGGCAGGTCACGTCTGGCAGCCACTTCCCGGGCCTTCCTCAGGCCTTCGAGCACGGTGGCAGCGTCGGTCTGCTCCATTATGTGCGTATTGGAGATGATTCCGGTGAAGGCCAGTTTGCAGGAGGTCTCAATCCCGGTCATCATCTTCAATGTGCCGTCCACATCGGCTGTGAATGGCCGGTTGGCGTTATGGACGAGCAGCAACTCGAAAGTTCCCGGCTCGAACGCATCGCCCAGCGAGGACAGAATCCGAGCGCCGACATCGTCGCCACCCACATCGAGAATCACGGTACCCTCATGGCGCTGAACGGAGCCTTTGATTTCGGGCAGAATAATGGGGAGGTCGGCATAGAAGTGCCCGCCCCTCGGGTTTATCGTATGCACGCCCATCTGTTCGAGGGCTCTCTCAGCCTCACGGGACCGAAAATACGGGTTTACTATGTCCAGATCCGCGATGGCAACTGGTGCGGTCTGGGTAGTGACAAGCGTTTGGGCCAGATTGACAGCCACCTCCGACTTCCCGCTACCGTAACCACCAACAATGATCAGGATTGACCGGGAAAACGCGGGGGGATGAAATCTGGGTTTTGCTGTCGGCATGACCACCGTCACTTTCGGCTCCCCGTCGCCGTCAGGCGCCTGTTGCACTGCTGCAAGTTGCTGCTGCTGCGCAGATTAACTGTTGACATTTGGCCTCGAAGATGAATATTAGTCAGATGGCGGTGTGAAGTCAAGCGGCTTTTGTGAAAAAAATAACGATTTCTCCTGCGGCGATCGATGATGATATGATGTTATCTCGTTAACGCGCAATATGTTGACTAATTGATCCACGAGGTGTCCCCAGTCCATGATTACCAAAAACTCGCCTTGGGTGACCTTCCGGCTCATAGTGCTTCCAGCGCTGGCCCTAACGATCGGTTTGGTGGCCTGTGGCGGCGAACAAGACCCATCGACCGACGACAGCCCGTACGACGACTGGGAGCATATCCAGCGTGGCAATGTCAAGCTGTATTACGCTCCGGGACACCCGCACGAGAAAGACCTGCCACAGCTCACTGAGGGGTATGCGTCGGCGCTTCGCAAGATCTGCCGCGAGCTGGACATGGCCGTTCCCGCCGAGACGCTGCTTGTATACCATTACACGGGGCCGGGACATGGCGTTGACCTGACCGGGGCACGCTGGCCTTTCGTCTCCGATACGGTCATTCATTATTGGCAGCCCGGCTATCTGGGGGCGACCCTGACCGAATACGTACTGACGCGGCTAAGTCTGACGAAGACCCGGCACGCTGTACTCTGGAGGGGACTGCAGACCTTTTTCGACTTTTCCGGGATCAACCACAACGAAACAGTGTGGACTCTGCTGGAGTCCGATCGGTTGCCGTCGCTTGATTCTTTGGGATCCATGAAGCATATTGATCCGCAATACGACAGTCGGGAGACCGCAGCGGCCGGGTCGTTCGTGGGTTTTCTCCACGGGAGTTATGGCATGGCGGTCATCAAGCAGTTGTACCAGTCGGTGTTGCCTTTTGAGGAAGCGGTGGTCCAGGTAACCGGTCGAACGCAGGAACAACTGCAAGCCGAATGGCACCAGGCCCTGCGGCGCTGGCACCAGTGGCAGCGCCAGCAGGATTCGTTAGAGCAGGTGATCGAGAACTGAGCCGAGAGGCTACACATGCAAGGCAGGTAGTATGGCAGACGAGAAGTGGCATACGGCAATTACGAAGATCGCTCCCGGTGAAATCCGGGTGCGAGGCTATAACATCGCGGACATCATGGAGAAGCTGTCTTATGCGGAGGCAGTGTACTTGATCCTTAAGGGGGAACTGCCCGGTAAGGCCGAGGCGGCCCTGATGAATGCCATACTGGTTTCATCCATTGACCACGGAGCAACACCTCCGTCAGTCCTGGGGGCGCGCACGGTGATGTCGGGTGGAAACTCGCTCAATGCCGCCGTTGCCGGTGGTGTACTGGTGATCGGCGATACTCACGGCGGGGCTATCGAGCAGTCGGCACGTATCATGCAGGAATGGGTGGCAAAGCATGAGGGGGAGTCCGTGGAGCAGATTGCCGTCAAACTGACGGACTGGCTCAAGGAGACCCGGCGCCGGATGCCCGGTTTCGGACACCGCCTGCATAATGTCGATCCCCGTACCGGGAAGCTGTTCGAGATTGCGGAGCGTCACGGATACAGCGGCCGGCACATCGAGCTGTGCAAGGCGATCGAGGCGGCCCTGGAGAAGCAACTGGGTCGCAAGCTGCCCATTAATGTCGATGGCGCTATTGCCGCAGCGATATCCGATATGGGTTTCGACTGGCGGCTGGGCAAAGGATTCTTTATTATCTCCCGTGTGCCCGGACTTGTAGCGCACGTGTATGAAGAGAAAGAGCGCGAACGACCCATGCGCAAACTGGGACCACTGCCGTTCGATTATGATGGTCCCGAAGACCGCGATATCTGATCCGAGATCCCCGTGTTGTCAGCTCGAGTCACAACGCGGGAAACGGCTCATTTACAGCAAAGGAATGCTCCCCATGAAATATACAGCGCCGGTACTGGCCCTGCTGATGCTTGCCATCACTTCGTGCGGTCCTGCCGGGCCGGGCGATGAGAAACGGCCCCGTGCCTGCCTGCCACAGAATGTGCGAGCCGAGGCCGCCAGTCACAAGATGACGGTTATCTGGGACATGCCCTGCACCGACCTGATTGCAGGCTACAATATCTACATCAGCGAGAAGCCTCTGGTCAGGCGGGATGGTACGATGATCGAAAGCGCCCGGCCGTTCAACCATCCGCCGTTTCCGGGGGACACCAACCCTCACGACGGTGTTGAGCACTTCGAGGCCGAGGGGTTGGAGAACGGCGTGACGTACTATGTTTCGGTTCGCATCGTGCGTCCCGACCAGTCGCTCTCGCCACCGTCGGAGGAAATCGGCGTGGTATGCGGTCCGCGCGGGTATGTCAAGCTGGCCATCCGGTACACGGCAGACCATGACGGGTTCAGCTTCGTGGGCGACAGCCTCGTGCGGGCAGATGCGCTTGAAAACGACGTGTACTTCTTCTCGAAAGACGGCGTGGATTACCTTGCCTCACCGAAGCGGCTCAATGGATTCCTGCGCGATACGCGCTGGCAGGTGCTTGATTTCCGTGGAGATTATGATGCTGTCGCGGCGCAGGTGGCGTTGCTGAGCACCGTGCCCTCGGATGAACGAGTTGTAATCGAGAAAGGTGACTGGGTCCGCATGTGGACACCGGAAGGAGATCGAGTGCTCATCGAAGTGCTTGGCCTGAAAGGGAAGGGAGAGAACCGGACGGTGGAGCTGTTCTACGCCGTGCAACCACGACCGAGGTCGTGATGCACCGCACTGGCTTCATCAAACCGCAGCAATATGCGTGAGTGTATAAATCTTGACCGTTGGCTGGAAACGTTCCATCTGGTTGATGGCGCCATTTCGACAGAGCTGTTCCGGCGTGGCTGCCCTCAGCAGGTCGCACCAGAGCAATGGGCGCTGAGCCACACGGGCGCCCTGATTCAGACGCATCATGACTACCTGGCGGCTGGAGCCGAGGCCCTGATGGCGGCTACGTTTGGTGCCAACCTGTTCAACCCGCTGGCCGAGTTCAGTGAAGCCACTCTGGCCGAGGCACTGGATGTGTTGGTCGGTCTGGCCCGTGAAAGTGCCGGGGAGCATGTCCTGGTTGCGGCCAGTGTGGGTCCGCTCGGACTGTTCGCTGACTCGAATCCCGGGTCGAGCGAGCTGAAAGAGCATTACCGCAGGCACCTTGAAATCCTCCGGGAAACCGAATGTGATCTGATCGCATTCGAGACATTCACATCCATTAAAGAGGCTATGATCGCGCTGGAGCAGGCGCATTCGCTGCAGCTTCCGTGTCTGATATCTTTCGCAACCGACGACAGTGGCGGGCTGGAAGACGGTGACTCGCTTCGGCATTGGGTTGACCATATCAATCAAAGCGAGGCCCTCGCGGTTGGCTGCAACTGCTCACCAGACATTACGGCGGCGGTCCAGGTGGCCCGGCGGATGCGGGAACTGACGGAACTGCCATTGATCATGCGGCCAAACGCCGGCCAGCCGGACTCCGCGGGGAACTATCCCGTGACGGCACCGGCTTTCGCAAAGCATGCAGTGGCGCTGTTTGAGGCGGGGGTTGACATCATCGGCGGATGTTGCGGTACGTCGCCGGAGTATATCGCTGCTGTGGCCGAGGCCCTGCGTGAGCATGGTGAGCACGGTGACGATTCAGGAGCGGACCTGTCAGGCCCGGATGCGATCTCTTAAACGCTCTGTGCCGTCGCATCGTTTAACAGATATGAGTAAGCCTGTCCGAGGCGGTGCCTTCCTGCGCGGCCATGTGCTCTGGCACGCAAGATGTTGCAGCCGTTGCGGCCCGATGCTTCGAAAGAGAATCTGATGACATCTCTGCGCTTGATACTGCTTGCCCTCGTTTTTCTCAGTGGTCTGTCCGGACGGGCACTGGCGTTCGAGCAGGTCAACCAGCCGCGCGGTCCGGTGCCGGGGCGGTATATTGTCAAGCTGAGCGAGCGGGCAGATGTCAACCGTCTGAGTCAGTCCCTGAGCAAGGATGAGCGGCTCAGCCCTGTGACCAGCGTGCCCCGCGCCGAACTGCAGGGAGCGGATACCTGGCAGTACTATTACGTCTATCAGCACCAGTCGAAGTCCCTGTCCGAGGCCGAGGTAATCAGTGTCTTCGGCAAGGAGAATGTGGAATTCGTTGAGCAGGACTACTATCTGGAGTGGTATGCATGGCCGAGTGATGATCTGTTCGATCAGCAATGGTATCTGTACAACACGGGACAGTCGTATCTTGGCATAGATCGAATAAGCGGCAGTTTCAACGATACATTGGCTATCAAGTCGGGTGTCGCTGGCGAGGATATCAACACGTCGCCGCTGTATGATTCTCCCCCTGTCGACGCCACACGGGTGGTTGTGGCCATTATCGATACCGGGGTGGACGTGCTGCATCCTGAGTTGGAGGGCGCCATCTGGCGCAACCCCGGAGAGATACCGGGCAACGGCATTGACGATGATCATAACGGCCTCGTCGACGACACGCTGGGGTGGGATTTCTCCGGTGATTCGGCCGATGTGTTTAACCCGCAGCCGGACAATGATCCCACCGATGCCGTCGGGCACGGCACGCACATAGCCGGGATTGTGGCGGCTCAACCTGATGGTACCGGCATCGTTGGGATCGCGCCCAATGCCGAGATAATGGCCATCAAGATGTTTCCCAACGGTCTGGCCTCAATCGGAGCGGCAGGGATTGTCTACGCGGTCAGCTCCGGAGCCAATGTGATCAACCTGAGTTGGGGATCACCGTTCCAGTCGCGTATTCTGGAAGAAGCTCTGGGTTTTGCCCGGCGCAACGGTGTATTTGTAGAGGTCGCCTCGGGCAACACCGGGCAGGATGAGAGGTTCTACCCGGCGGCGATTGCTTCGGCCTTTACTGTCGGTGCCTCGAACTCAAGTGGGGAGGTGACCTACTTCAGCACTTTCGGCGACCATATCGATATCGTGGCGCCGGGGCTGGATATCCTCTCACTGCGTGCCGCCGGCACCGACATGTACGCCGACTCGTATGAGCCAGGGGTGCGTATTATCGGATCCGACTCGTTGTACTACCTTGCCGATGGTACCTCGATGGCGGCGCCTATGGTCGCCGGTGCAGCTGCCCGAATCTGGGCTATCCGGCCGGATCTGTCGCTTGAAACGCTGGAGAACATTCTGCGATGGGGGGCGCGTGACATTGTCGATCCCTTCGGTCGAGGAGAGGACTTTCCGGGACCGGACTCCGTATCCGGCTGGGGCTTCCTGGACCTGCACGCTGCGTTGCAGTTAGCCGGGGAGGGAGGAGCATTCATCGCTGAGCCGATCCGGCGCAATCGCTATACCGGCGATGTGCCCATCAAGGTAGCGCCGGTGGCCGGTTATGACGGCGGCTGGGCTCTCTTCATGGCACCCTATGAGTCTCTCGACTGGCAGCAAATTGCCGCCGGTGAGTCGATGCCCGACGATTCAGTGGCCTATGTCTTCACGCTCGGTGATCCTGAGGGGAGTGTTCGTCTCCGACTGACCGATGATCTTGGCGGCGAGCACATTACCAGTTTTGTCCATGTGCGCACCAGGCGAGTCGAGATCACGACCCCGGCTCAGGGAGCGGAACTACGGTTCAATGTCGGTACCGCGGCATACTGCTACGGACCGGATTTCGATTCTCTGACGCTGAGTCTGGGACGCATGGGTGCAGGCAGCAGACGTGTGTTTGGATCAACGGGTGAGTTTTTCGATTCTCTGCTGTACAACCATGCCGTTTCTGCCTCTGACACTGGTGAGATGATACTCTCCCTGACCGGATTCTTCGGTGGTGATACTGTAGCTGATTCGGTCACAGTCAACGTACTCTCGGCCTTCTCGGCCGGGTGGCCCCAGCGGCTGATCGGCCGCGGCGCGGTGACCCCGGCCATGGCAGACCTTGATAACGACGGTTTCAATGAAATCGTGCTGGGTACCTCGGCCGGGGTGCAGGTCTGGACTGTGCAGGGCGGCAATGTAATGACACAACCGGGTTTCCCGGTGGGCAGCGGCGAAGACTTCCAGTGCGTGCCGGCTATCTACGATATCGACGGTGACGGGTTCAAGGAGATTATTGCAACCAGCGCCACCGGCATTCACGCTTTCAAATACGACGGCTCCTATGCCGCGGGCTGGCCGGTGGCCTGTACCACCGGACGCATGCCGTATAACTATGGGTATCCCACGCCGGTGATAGTGGGGCTGGATCATCAGCGCGACTCCGCCATAGCCATCATCAACAAGCTGGGGGAGGTTCTCGCCTATCGCTTCAGCGGCGAGCCGTACTTCTTCTCGCTGGAGGGGCAATTCGCTATGGTGAATCCCCGTATCTCGCGGTCCTGGCTGCACGGAGGAAGCTCGGCGCAGGTGCTCACGGCGGATGATCTCGATGGAGACGGCGAAAACGAGCTGGTGGCCGAATACACCTCGATGCGCCCTTACTACGGGTTGACGGTGTTTGAGGGACGCACCGGGCGACCGAAGTTCCATCCAACTGACGCGGTGGTGGAGAGAATACCTCAGGCGTATGGATTCACGCTCGCCGATCTGGACGGCGATGGCTTGTCAGAAGTGATCGGTCTGGGGTATGACAGTTCCTTTGCGCCATTTCTCTATGTCAAGACAATGGGCAACCAGGACTTCCCCGGCTGGCCGAAGCGCATACCTGCGTGCGACGGTTTCATCGGTTCGTATCCGGTAGTCGAAGACCTGAACCTTGATGGTATTCCGGAGATACTGGTGACGTTCTTCGAGTTCGATATCGCCTACCTGTACATCTTCAACGCCGATGGTACGCCCTATGTGGAGCGTCCGGGTCGGCCGGAGGGTGAGGTGCTCTCCGCCGGGGTGACGCTGTCGACACCGGCAGTGGCCAACCTGGTCGGCGACGAGTACCCGGAGATTGCCATCCGCTCGGGATACATACTGCCGGGAACCGGGACTGAGAAGCTGTTCCTGCTTGACTACATGGGCGAGCCTGTCCCCGGCTGGCCGATCGAGACACCAGCACCGCGCTCGTCGGTGTTCTCATCGCGGCAGGTGCCATTGGTAGCGGATATAGACGGCGACGGTCTGGTGGAGCTGGCTCTGGTCAGTGACGGCGGGCAGTTGCTGGTCTGGGATTTCGAGACTTCCTCGGAAGATGGCGCCAACTCCACGCGTTTCCTGCGCGACAACAGGAACTCCTCGATTCTTCCCTCGTTGCCACGCCCGCTCCACCCACCGGGACTCCCACCCGGGCCTGCGCAAATCGCATCAGCCACTCAGGAACGCGATGACCAGTTGCGGCTTGTCAGATGTCGGCATGACGTGCGCGATACGATTGAGGCGGTCGGCATGGTGCCCTCTCCCGGCCGGGTGCGACTGGAGGTTGTCGATGATACCGGGCTGGTCAGTCGAAGCCATACACGCGAGGTTGATTACGCCGGGACGCATACATTCGTCGTGAGCGCAGCAGAGCTTCCCGACGGCATGTACACGCTTCGCCTGCGCCTCGGACGAACGATGGTGTCACAAGCAGTGGAGGTGCGTCGATGAGATACCGATGGTATGCACTTCTGTTGCTGGGTTCGGCAATGCTTCTTCTTGTTGCACCGCCGGATGTACCGGCAGCGGACATCCTGCCGCATCAACCCGATCAGGTGCTGATGCCCGAGCATACGATCATGATGAACCACTTTCGTAGTGTGCTGACGTACGGGCCGTACATGCTGGCAACTATGGATGATGGAATCGTGGTGTGTCATTTCGACGACGCGAGAGGAGTCTTCATACCGGGACCATTTGAGTTTCTGGCGGCGCCACCGGTGGACATGAGATTCACCGCAGACAGTGCCCACGTGATCGTACATATGGAAGATCACGCGCTTTCTCTGTTCGATGCGCGGCAACTGCCGGATCTCGTCCGGGTGACTACATTCGCTTTCGATGAGCCGTTTGCCGACTACGCCATAAGCGGTAACACCCTGTTTCTGGCGCGCTGGTTCGACGGTGTGCATCGCTACCAGCTTGATTATCAGCAGGGAACCACTCAGTATTCAGGAGGCAGCCGATATCCAGTGTCGGCAGCGCAGGTGCAGGTGTGGTCTGATACACTCTATGTACTGGATGAGTACAATGGCCTTATGCGCTGGGCTCTGAGTCGAGCCTTCACAAGTGCGCCGGACCAACTGCTGGTGCCCAGGCGGGCGCGGAGCTTCGCCCGGAATGGGGAGCTGTTCTATCTGCCGCTGGTGGCCGGGGAGAATGAGCTGTTTGTCGGTACGTTCGGTCACCAGGGGTCGGGCATCGTGGATACCGTCGTTGGCGAAATGCCGCCGGAGCGGGTCTTTCATGTGGGGAATCGGATTGTTCTGGTTTCGCCGGTGTCCCTTCGAATCCTGCATCTCGACAGCGCCGCCGTCGGACAGGAACTGGTGTCGAAGTGGATTCGCGGGGTCGGCACCGACGGCGACGTCTTCAGCAGCACTCTCGGTGACTATCTCGTGCTGCCAGACAAGGACGCCGGGTTGGCCCTCTTTGATCTGGTTGACGGAGCCGTTCATGCGGGACTGAACCGGAGTCAGGCAATCAATGGTCTACAGATGTATCAGGGACGCATCATGGTGTCGACACTGGCCGGCCCGATCGATGTCTATCGGGTGGACTCGCTGGAGGGGGAGGCATCGTACACTCTCGGAGAGGACTATGAGCATCTGCATGCGATGGACCGCAATGGCGACACGCTGATTATTGTCCACTCGTGGCCGACCGTGCTGAGCCTGATAAGGCAGGTGACCGGCGCTGAGTCAGCCTTCGTGGAAGGGAGCACCGGTGTCGGAGTCCCGTTCGTACGTGCAGTACGCTATGTTCCGGGATCGCCAACGCGCACGCCCGGAGTGGTGCTCTTTGCCCGGGATTGGTTCGATGTGTATCGCTTGCAGGCCCAGGGACAGGTAACCCTCGTGACGCAGGCGGAGCTTGAGGAAGGCATCACAGCCTGTGAAGTCTCCGGTGACCTGGTGCTGGTTGCCACCGATCGCAACCGTGTGTATCTTTATCGGCTGTCAGATAATCTTCATCCGGAGCTGGTAGCTGTCGGTGACGCGCCTGCAACCGTGACGGCGCTCGCCATGCTACCCTCGCAGGCGTATGCGTTTGCCGGCAATCGACTGCTGATGATCGATCTGGAATCACCCTCGCCGCGCCTGATCGACAGCGTCAAGACCCCCGTCCCGGAGGCCTTTGCTGCCGCTATCGATAACAACCGCCTCTTTACTGTTGGTTCTGCGGGAATCGCTGTGTACCGCCTTGGGTACAGCGCACCCGAACTGATCGAACAGGGCGGTCTGTCGGGCCACTTGCTGGCGATCGAGGATGGAAACCTGATCACGTCGCGGGGAGCGGCGGTGTATGTGTACCGGTTGTTACAGTATGCCGATGATGCCCCTGATCCGGAATCACTACCGGTCCTGTTCACGCTCAGTCAGAACTACCCGAATCCGTTCAACGCCGGTACGACAATCGAGTTTTCGGTGACCGACCGCACCCGAATCGAACTGACCATCTACAATCTGCTGGGGCAGGAGGTAACGCGCCTGATCGACGGGCCGGTCGATCGGGGAACCCATGCTGTTGTATGGAACGGTGCCAACAGCGCCGGGGATCTGGTTGCCTCGGGCGTGTATTTCTACCAACTGCAACTGGCTGACCGAGTCGCTACGCGCAAGATGATTCTCCTGAAGTAGGCAGCGATGGTATGGCTTTACATTGTCGAAGACACAGATGGTGAGCCGGTCCGCACTATTCTGAAGCCGCTGATCGCTCCAACTCTCGCAGGTCCACCTCATACTTGATCGGCTGGCGTCCCTGGTCATAGGGGTCCTCGCTCGTAATCGGTATTGCTCGTTCAAAGCCGGCGGGGTCGCCGATCAGCGCCTTGACCGGATAGTAGGCCGTTGGATAATAGACCGCGCTGAGGATGTGGTCCCAGGTCTGCACCACCGCCGGCAAGGGGTTCTGAGCACGCCCTTCCATGCGGAACTCATATGTGCCGGGTTCGACAAAGTAGGTCCTGGTCACATAGACCGGAAAGTAGTTCGGCTCCGTATTCACATAGCCTCCCAGCCCAGCCTGCGTGAAATAGGGAAAGTCGGTACCACCGCCGGGCTGAATATCGATCTGGATAATGGCGGAGTTGGGACCGGTGGTGCCGCTGAGAATCACATAGCACTTGCCATGCAAAACGATATAACCTTGTTCCGGAACAGTCATTTGCAACACCAGCAGGTCTGTCATGCTGCCGGTGACAAGGGTCTTGAAAGTGCTGCTGGTGTACACAGCGACACCCGGCTCATTGAGCATCTCTTTGGAATTGATGGCGTTATTCGGCAGCATGACACTGCTGTCTCCGGGCAATCCGGCACTGAGCCTGATAGCGAAACCGGTATCGGCCGAAAGAGTAAGCTCGCCATAAGCAGTGCCCTGCAGCCTGACAGCTTCAATACCAGTGGTGTCAAAGACACTCAAGCGGTGGCTGTTGGCAAACGTGCGCACCGCCGGTCTGTCGGCAGAGTCTCTTGTAGCCAGTTCCCCGGCGACACGGGCGAACGGTGCACCGGTGAGCAGCACTCGCTCGGCAGCAACTTCACCGGCGATGGTCACCTGCAGGAACAACTCCGGGTATGCGGCAAACAACGTATCTGCGATTGGCTGAATGCTCCCAAGGCGGTGCGCAAACAGACCATTGGCGGTGGTCACCTCAGCCGCTTCCTGCCAGAGAACTGCGGCGCCTGTCGAATCCGGATAGAGACCAAAAACGAGCTGATGGGTACCGTCGACAACAGGCTGGCCGGTGGCATCAACAAGCCTTCCCTGATACGAAATCTGGCCCGGCCCCGCCGCGGCAAGGCAGAACGTGATAGCAAGGATGGCGCCAGTGATTAGTATCTTTGAGATTGGGGGATGCTTCATAACGTCAGATAACTTCCTTTCCATGACCCGCCGACCCGCGAGGTCTGTCGGTCAGCGTCGCTGTTTCCGGTAACGCTCATAATATGGAGTACCGGGGCGCAGGATGCAACCAGCCATGTGTGCGATCTTCGCTGGGTTAGCCATTTGCAGATCGTATTCTTGTCCCTGTAACGACAGACCTGCTGCGAGTGTTCGAAGTCAGCCGAAAGGCGGGCTGAAACTGTCCTGTATGGTCGGGATAAAAAGGAAGAACCCTGCCTAGGGGACTGAGCACAGGGGGGATTGAGGCAGGGCTCTTAGGGGAGGATTTTTATATGTTATCTGCGAAAATTATAATGAATTTCCGCTCAATGTCAACAACCATTTAACTTAATTATCGGAAATATATCCGAAAACTTGCGCCGGTTTTGCGATCTTTTCGACTAATATGCCGTTACCCCTGGCATCGGCGCGCATGATGTGCTACATTGGTTGCTTCAGACGTTCAATTGCTCAAAGGACTTAACAATTGTGAATGCCAGAACGGGAAACCTGATTCTTCTCGGGATGATTGCCGGGGCCATTCTGGGTGTGCTCGGTGGTTGGTTCGCCCCGGATCTGTTTCTTTCGCTAAAATTTCTCGGCACGATCTTCCTGAACGCGCTGCGAATGATTGTTGTCCCGCTGGTCGTTGCCTCGATGGTTGTCGGGGTGGCTTCGCTGGGCGATCTTCACAAACTGGGGCGGACAGCCGGCAAGACGGTGTTGTACTACTTCACGACTACCAGCCTATCGGTGATTGTAGGCATCATTATGGTCAACCTGATCAGGCCCGGTGCGGGGGTGGACGCTTTCGGGGCGTATGTGCCTGATATTGTCGCAGAAGCGACCGGTAAGACGCTGGCCGACGTACTGCTCGGGCTGATACCGACCAATATCTTTCGGGCGGCAGCCAATGACGACATTCTGCCGCTGATCGTGGTATCGCTGCTCTTCGGTGGCGTACTGTCGACTATCGGAGAGAAAGGCAAGCCGGTGCTGGCGGTCTTCGAGGGTGTCAATGAGGCGATTATGAGAATCGTCCACCTGATCATCTGGTTCGCACCAATCGGGGTTCTGGCGCTGATCGGCGGGATCGTGGCCGAGAACCGGGAGTCGATGGTACAACTGGCGACCAGTCTGGCCTGGTACACCCTGACAGTGTTGCTGGCACTGGGTATTCATGCCCTGATTACGTTGCCGCTGATACTGAACTTCTTCGGCAGGCAGCACCCCGGGCGCTATTTTCTGAACATGGGGCAAGCACTGGCGACGGCGTTTTCGACTGCCTCGTCATCAGCGACCCTTCCGCTGACGATGCAGGCGGTGGAAGTGAAGAACCAGGTCGACGGCCGGGCGGCCTCCTTCGTGTTGCCGCTGGGAGCCACGATCAACATGGACGGGACGGCGCTCTATGAGGCCGTGGCGGCCCTGTTCATAGCGCAGATCTACGGTATCGAACTGTCGCTGGGGCAGCAGGTCATCATATTTATGACCGCTACGCTGGCCTCAATCGGTGCGGCCGCCATCCCTCATGCCGGGACGGTCATGATGGTGCTGGTGCTCTCTGCAGTGGGCCTGCCGCTGGAGGGAATCGGGTTGATCTGGGCTATTGACTGGTTTCTGGACCGGTGCCGTACGACCGTCAATGTCTGGGGCGATTCGATCGGCGCCGCCGTCATCGGCCAGACGCGCGATTTCCGGGACAACTGATAGCCGCCGCCGGTCCTATTTGACAACTCGCTGCAGGTGCGGGTGCGAGTTGGCATTGACGCCCACTGGCTGGGCGTTCCGAATGTCGTGGACCAGCTCGATCGAGGGCAGGGCGTCCATCAAACCAAAACCATTCCCCTTAAGCGTCTGCTCGTAGATGATCGTGTGCAGGTCAGTGAACCCGCCGGAGAACTCGACTTCCTCACCGTCGATAGTAATCGACCGAAAGGTGGGCATTGCTTTGGCGGTTGCCTCGATCGGAAGGTCGTTGCGGTCGATTGACAGCATCCACTTGACCTCGGCATTCTCAAGCTCCATGAACCCGCCTGTCTTGGTAGCGGTGGAAATGTGCACCTCGCTGTGTTGCACTTTTCCGAACAGCCACATGAGCATATCGAAAAAGTGAATGCCGATATTGGTCGCCAGGCCTCCGGACCGCTCTATTTGCCCTTTCCAGGACACGAGGTACCAGGGGCCGCGAGACGTGATGTAGGAGAGGCGAACGTCCTTCTTGCGACCGGATGTATCAGAGAGCAGTTTCTCCCTAAGGGCGATCAGCGACGGGTGTACCCGCAGTTGAAGCACGGTGAAAATGCGATGTCCGCTCTCTTCTTCCAATTCTCTGAGGGCCTCGATATTCCAGGGGTTGAGCACGAGGGGCTTTTCGCAGATGGCGTCGGCGCCAATGCGCAGGGCGAACCGGGCGTGAGCGTCGTGAAGGTAGTTCGGCGAGCAAATGGACACCCAATTGATGGCCTTGTCGGGGCTCATACGGCGCAGTTTCTCGCAGTGGCGATCGAAGCGTTCAAACTCGGTGAAGAAACGCGCCTCGGGGAAGAAGCTGTCCAGGATGCCCACGGAGTCGTTGGGGTCACAGGCCGCCAGCAGTTCATTGCCCGTTTCCTTGATGGCCTTGAGGTGACGGGGGGCGACATAACCGGACGCACCGGTTAGAGCAAAATTCCTGGACATAGAGACTCCTTGCTTGTCGTGCCGATGATGAGGATCGCAAATCCCCGGTTCTCAGCCCAATAAAGGGAAATCCGGGCAGTTGGCAAGGCCGATTTTGGCGGATGCCGCACCAACGCCGCGACGGAAACCCCTCGACCGAGGCCTGCAGAAAGCGTTTGTACCCCCGCGGATTTTAGTATACTTTCGTATGCCACAGTTTTGCCGCAGCAGGGAATGGGGGCATCGAGGATCGATCGATCAGGGGATGATCGATGTCGCTGCAGGTCGTATTCGTAAATCCGTTTCGATGTTAACAGCAATTACAACAGGGAGTGATCGATGCGTGTAAGGGATGCCAAACTGTCTCGATCGAAGCACAAGCAACTGGCCGATTTGGCTCAACTGGTCCGCTACTGGTCCATTGTCTCGACGACCGAGGCGGGGTCGGGCCATCCGACGACGGCCATGTCGGCGACGGACCTGATGGTGACACTCGTATTTGGAGGGTTCTACCGGTTTGACCTCAAAAAGCCCGACAACCCTGCCAATGATCGTCTGATCTTCTCGAAGGGACATGCTTCGCCGCTGCTGTACGGCTTGTATGGCGCAGCGGACGCGATTACCGAGAAGGAGATCATGTCGTTGCGCAAGTTCGGAAGCCGCCTTGAGGGGCATCCCGCGATGACCTTCCCGTACACCGAGGCCGCCACCGGCTCCCTGGGGCAGGGACTGTCGGTAGGGGTCGGCATGGCCCTCAACGCCAAGTACGTTGACAAGCTGCCCTACACAACTTGGGTGTTGCTGGGAGACAGCGAGATGGCGGAGGGACAGGTCTGGGAGGCGATGAATCTGGCCGCGTACTACAAGCTGAGTAATCTGGTGGGGGTCCTCGATGTTAACCGCCTCGGACAGCGTGGCCAGACCATGTATGGCCATCGCATTGCTGAGTACGAGCGACGGGTCAAAGCGTGTGGCTGGAAGACGATTGTGGTCGATGGCCACGACATTCCAGCCATCCATAGAGCCTATGTGCGTGTCCTTGCCGGAGGTGACAAGCCGGTGATGATTATTGCCCGGACGCTTAAGGGCAAAGGCGTGGCGCTGGTGGAAAACAAGGATGGCTGGCACGGCGTGCCGATCCCCCGGTCGGAGCTGGACAATGCCCTGCGGCAACTCGGACCCGTGAATCGCTCCGTGCGCGGCGAGGTTGCCGCTCCGAAGAAGTACCGGGCAAAGGCCGCAGGCAAGAGACGGGTCAAGGACCCGGACTACAGCGCAACCGACAAGATACCCACTCGGAAGGCCTACGGCAATGCCCTGGCGCGGTTGTTTCCGGCCTTTCCGAACCTGGTGGTCCTCGACGCCGAGACGAGCAACTCCACCTATACCAACATATTCCAGTCGGCCCATCCCGATAGCTTCTTCGAGATGTTCATTGCCGAACAGAACATGGTATCGGCGGCTGTCGGGCTGGCACGTCGCGGGAAGCTGGTCTGCGCGTCCAGTTTCGCGGCGTTTCTCTCGCGTGCCTGCGACCAGATTCGGATGGCGCAGTATGCTGAGCCACACATGATCATCAATGGCTCACACGCCGGTGTGGCTATCGGGCAGGACGGTCCCTCGCAGATGGCGCTGGAGGATATCGCCATGTTTCGCTCCATTCTTGGGAGCATCGTGTTGTATCCCTGTGATGCGTACAGCTGCGAACGTCTGACGGAGGCGGCGCTGCGCGCCGGGGGGGGGATCGTGTACATGCGTACCTCGCGCAACGCAACCGGTGTGCTCTACCGCAAATCTGATACCTTCCGCATCGGGGGCAGCAAGACCGTGCGCCGCAGCTCGGGCGACGTCGTCACGGTGGTGGCTGCCGGTATTACTCTGCACGAGGCGCTCAAGGCGCATGAGGAACTGAAGAAGCAGAAGATAGCTGTTCGCGTGATCGATCTGTACAGCGTCAAGCCGATCGACAAGGCCGCGCTGAATCGGGCCGCGAAAGAAACGCGGGGGATTCTCACGGTGGAAGATCATTTTCCCGAGGGAGGCATCGGCGAGGCCGTGCGCTCGGTGTTCGAGCGCTGTCCGGTCCCGATAGTCAGCCTCGCCGTCAATCGTCGTCCAACCAGCGGGAGCCCCGAGGAGTTGCTTGACCATCAGGGTATCAGCGCCCGGGCGATCGTGACTGCCGTCCTCAAAATGATCCGCAGGTAATCTGTTGTCGGGAGGGACAAGACATGTCTGATCCGACAGGCGGCTATCGGGACTTCGATTTTGCGGTAGAGTTCTACGACTACCAGTTGTGGAGTCAGATGATGGGCGATATCGACTTCTATGTCGATCTCGCCCGGTCGCTTGGCGACTCGGCGCTGGAGCTGGCGAGCGGCACCGGGCGCGTGCTTCTGCCGATAGCGCGCGCCGGGATCAGTGTCACCGGGCTGGACCTTTCCGACCCGATGCTCTCGCGCTGCCGGGAGAAGCTGGCCGAGGAACCGCCCGAGGTCCAGCAACGCGTGACGCTGGTGCATGGCGATATGCGGCGGTTTGATTTGGGGCGCACCTTTCCGCTGGTTTTCATTGCCTTCCGCTCATTTCAGGCGCTGCTCACGACTGAGGATCAGATGGCGTGCCTCTCCTGTGCCCATCGCCACCTGCAGCCCGAGGGCAGGTTCGTGCTGAACCTGTTCAATCCGTGGCTGGAGCTGCTGGTCAACCAGGCTGAGGACGAGGAGTTCGGTGAGATGCCCCCGATGACCTTGCCCGACGGCCGCAGGGTCGTAACCCGGCAACGCAGCTACAATCGAGATTTCTTCCGCCAGACATTCGAGGCCGACATCATCCACAGGGTGACGCATCCTGACGGACGCACAGAGCGGCTGGTGCAGTCGTTTCCCATGCGCTGGCTGTACCGGTTCGAGGCAGAGCACCTGTTGTATCGATGCGGATTCGAGGTGCTATCGGTCTACGCCGATTTCAAGAAGCGCGAGGTCGGCAGCATCAATCCCGGTGAATTGATTTTTGTCTGCAGACCGGCCGTCCGGTAGAGGGCCAGGCTGCGGCCCATCCACCCCATCGTTCGTAGATACATCGCGGAGAGCTACTTCAGGAGCATCATCTTGCGACTGGACGAGAAGCCCTTGGTGTCAAGGCGATAGAAGTACACGCCGCTGGCCACGCGCTCACCGGCGCTGTTGATGCCGTTCCACTGGACAACGTGCTCCCCGCTTTCAAGATGCTGATCCTTGAGCACCTGCACCTTCTGCCCCAGCATATTGAACACTGTCAGGGTAACATCACCCGCGCGAGGCAGGTAGAAACGGATAGTCGTCGTCGGATTGAACGGGTTCGGATAATTTGGGGCTAACCAGTACGAGTTCGGTCTGGCAAGACCTCCCGGCTCCTCCGGTACATCGGTGGCCACATCGGTCAAATCGTCGATGGCCTTGCGCAAGGCGGCGACAGCCGAGGTACGCTCCATGGCGGAAAGGGGCAGATCGAAGAACACGAATCCGGCACTGTCGTTGTTGTGCCGCCAAGCGACCGGCTGGCCCTGGTTGACGGGGTCATCGCGGCGAGAATCATAGGTATAGACTACTTCATAGCCGTTGGCCAAGTCGACATAGCTTCCACCCGGTATGCCGGACATGCTGGTGACGGGGAAGGCATCATCGGAGCCATGGGCTACAGCCACCGACGAATCCCACACCAGCCGCGGGTATCCGGGAACCAGTGAAGTGGCTCCGATAAGATCACTGATCGATGATGCAGCGTGCAGGTCAAGGGTGTCTGGCGTGGAGAAGCGCTGCAGGATGCCAAATACAGAGTAGTAGGGATATCTCACATCACCTGAATACGTATATATCTGCTTGCGATGAGTTGGCAGCAATTCACCCCATCGTCCGAATATGACCACCCGTCCTCCAATCGAATGATAATAGCCCATCTGATCAAGAACAGGCACACCGGCAGCGGTCAACTCATCGAACCGCGCGGCCTCGACTCCAACGACTACCACCTGGTAGTCGAGCAGATCCCACAGCTTCAGGGTGTCCGGAGGGGACATCATCAACGCGTTGGTGTCAGCCCGGAAGTCGTAGTTGTATGGTGCCAGGGCCTCCTGGAGGAACGCCGCCGTGATGCTGTCATCCACCAGTGTGAGCGGGACTGAACCGCCTGCCGTGCGGTTGATCGCGAGGATCCGCCCCTGTTCAAGGGTCGCCGCCCGACTGACCACCGGAACCATAGCTGCTGTGTCAGATCCGTTTCCGTGATTGTCGATGGCTACTACCAGATACTCATGAAAATCGGTTCCCAGTATGGGATCGTTATCGATGAAGACCGTGTCAGTGATCTGGACCGATAACTCAAGGCCGTCACGAAAGATGCCGAAGCGATCAAAATCCAGGGGCAGCTCTCCGAAACTCCAGTTCAGCCTGATGCCATTCTTGACGGGCATGGCTGTGACCGCCTTCGGACTCGGCGGGATGCTGTTCGGCGTCGCCGACCGCGTGCGGACTGCATACGAGGTGTTGCCCTGCTCATCGCGGGCGCTGACGAAGAACGTGTATGGAATCCCCTCACTCAGTCCGGTGACCAGATACTCATTGTGACTCGGTGGCATCACGACAGAGTCAAGAACGATCAGATCGGGGTCATCGGTATAGTACACGACGTAGTCGGCGATAGTTGTCTGATCCAGAGCTTCCCACGCCACGAGGATCGATTGGCCGTCGCCGGCGTCGCGCAACGAGACGATGCTGACCGGCGGTGGAGCCTGGCTGACCGTGTAGCCGGTTGCAAGGGTTGCTTTGACCATTCGGGTCATGTAGTCGAAGTTCATATAGGTGGTGCTGTCGCGGAACGAGTGGTAGACGGTGGAGAAGTTGCGTTCATGGACGAACACAGCATCGTATCCACTCTGCACGAAGGGAGCGTGGTCCGAATTGCCGGCGCTGCCGGCAAGGAAGCCGTTGATACCGGCCCAGGGGCCGGCAAGATCGTCCCATAAAATGGCGTATGCCTGAAGCGGACCATGGAAAAGGTTGGCCTCGGTGTCATTCTGATAATGTGCGATCATGTCCATATTCAGCATCACGACGATGTCATCACCGCGAAGGCGGGCGTTCTGCGCATAGTGCCTGGCACCCCACAATCCCGACTCCTCGCTGTCGAAGGCGATGAACACGAAAGTCATGGCGGTTTCGGTTTCGGCGAGAACCCTCGCTATTTCCATTGTTCCCGCAGTGCCGGACCCGTTGTCGTCAGCACCGGGACTGCCCGGGACAGCATCGAAATGCCCGCCGACCACTACGTGCTTGTCAGGGAAGGCAGTGCCGGTCTTCACCGCCACCACATTGTAGCCGGGGACCGAAGATCCGCCGAGCTGGAAGGCCGTGAACTCCTCCAGATACACGGAGTCAAAACCGAACGAGACGAAAGCGTCATAGATGTAGTCCCGGGCGGCGTAATTGGCCGCTGTACCCGCCACACGCGGGCCGAACGCCTGCAGAGTCTCAACATACGATTCCAGTGAATCCTGAGAGACTTTGGCGACCACCGTATCAAGGCCGGCGATGCCTGCCGCACCCGCATGAGTGTGCATCGGCTCCTTGTAAACCACGACCGCAGGCGGCCAGTCGCTCAGTAAGACCAGTCCGGAGACCTGTTCAGCCAGGGCCAGGGGGATATCGTCGGCTCGGTAGACGGTGATGGCGTCTTCACTGAATACGGCCCGGTGGCGCTGGAGGCTCTGATCAGGCCGAACGCGTGTGTCAAGGATGAGATCGCTGCGGCCGATACCACCCGCCAGCCACTCCACCGGCACGCCCAGCAGTTGCAGCCCATCGGCAGTCGCCGCGTCAGTCAGAACCAGGTACCCATCGCCAAGCACCAGAAGGGGATCAGCCGCTGTCGCCGCGAGAGCCGCAGCCTGTTCGTGGCTGTTGACGGTGACTCGGTAAAGGTCATCGGCCCGCGCCGAAGCCGTCGCCAGGCTCAGAATCATGAGTGCCAGAAGTATCAGCCGGGAATTCGTCATTGCCATTCGTCCTGTCTGCAAATTGGTCTTTCTGTCCAACACATCGAATATAACGCCATTTTCCAAAACACGATCGCAGAATCCGTGGATTCTCAGGACGGCCTCGGCGGTCAGCCTGTCAAGTCCCTGTTATATTACGTCTTAACACCGTTGAATGTTCATCGGTTCGCCATCTGATTATTTTGTTGAGAATACGCCGGTCTGTGTGTAGCTTGGCCGCGTTACGGTGACCTGAAAGATGAGGTTGTGCTGGCATGAAGACAGGATTTATCGGGCTTGGCAATCTGGGCAAGGCGATGGCGCGTCGGCTTGCCGACGAAGGAATCGAGCTGCTGGTATGGAATCGAACCAGCAAGAAGGCCTCTGATCTTGGGGTCGCAATAGCCAAGACGCCCGCTGATGTTATCTCCGAGTGTCCGGTTACCTTCGTGAACCTGTTTGACAGCAACGCTGTGCACGAGGTGCTGGCCGCCGAGGATGGTCTGCTCGCCGGAAACTGCAAGGACCGGCTGATTGTCGATACGACCACGAATCACCCTCAGGCGGTCATTGGCTTCCATGATATGTGTGCTGACAAGCAAGCGCTGTATCTTGAGGCACCCGTGCTCGGGAGTGTGATGCCTGCCGGCAAGGGTGAATTGACCATACTGGTTTCCGGCGATAAGGCGACTTACGGCCGCGCCAAATTGTTGCTTGAACGTCTGGGACAGAACATCTTCTACTTCACCGAGTACGGCATGGCCACGCGCATGAAGCTGATCAATAACCTTGTGCTGGGGACATTGATGGCCGGACTGGCCGAGGCTGTTGCTCTGGGCGAGACAGCCGGGATCCCGAAAGATCAGGTGCTGGAGATTCTGGGCGCTGGCGCAGGCAACTCAGCCGTGTTGACAGCCAAGCGCCAGAAGCTGCTTGATGAGGATTTTGCGCCACACTTTGCAGTTGGCGCGATCCTGAAAGACCTGCACCAGTTGCAGGATATGGCATTCAACCTGCAGCGCCCGGTGATGACCGGAAGCGTGATCAAAGAGCTTTATAGTCAGATGGCCGCCAGGGGAGAGGCGGACCTTGATTTCTCCGCAATATACAACTTGTTCAAACCCGCAAAGTAGTGTCTTCCCGCGGGGGGATTGATACGTGAAAGGGGACAACAATGAAGGCCGAAGTCATCCGTTACAGGCGGTCCAAAGAGGCTTTGACCGCTGAGAGCTGCTTCATCAATGAATTGATCAACGATGGCGCTGACGGGTTCTCCGTCGCCCGGGCACGGGTGGAGCCGGGCATCACTACGGCGTGGCACCTGCTCGAAGGTGTCGATGAGCTGTATGTCATCTTGCAGGGAGAAGGGCGCATGGAGCTTGGTAATCTCAAGCCCAAAGCAGTCGGTGTCGGTGACGTCGTCAGGATCCCCGCCGGCACGCGCCAGCGCATTGCCAACAACGGGTTGAGCGATCTTATCTTCCTGTGTATCTGCAAGCCGGGATTCACCGAATCATGCTACCGGGGGCTGGAGCAGGATTAGATGTCGGCACACTGGCAACAAGAGCAGGCCCGATAGGGCCTGCTCCCGTGTCTCGCAGGTGAAGCGTTGCGAACCGTTTATCGCAACAACAGCATCTTTTGCGTGCCGACATATTCGTCGGTGATCAGTCGGTAAAAATACACGCCCGAGGCGACATCGCGGCCGGTTTCGTCTTTGGCATGCCAGGTTGTCTCGTAGTTGCCCGTTGCCAGGGTCCTGTCAACCAGCGTGTACACCTTTTGACCCAGCAGGTTATAGATTTCGAGCTGTACGTAGCCGGCGCGCTTGACAGAAAAGCCGATAGTGGTGCTCGGGTTAAACGGGTTGGGGTAATTCTGGTCGAGGCGATAGGCTACCGGCAGGGGACCATCAACTTCTTCCACTGAGAGTATCAGGGTCGGCGCGAACCGCGCGCGGATGCCGATGTCCGCACCCAGCGAACTGCTGGCGTCGAACCAGGTGCCGCTCCCTCCGCTGGCGCTCAGGTAGGTCTTTCCGGCGACACTCGGTCCGGCATCATCGGCGCAGAGCGGATAGGTCGCGGTGACATTCGTGAACTTGACGACCACAAACACATCGTCACCGGCGCTGACCATGGGCGGATCATCCAGATGGACAGTGTGATACCCGGCATGATCGAAACTCTGATCAAGTTTGGTCTCCAACAGGTTAGACAAAGTGGTGCCGTTGAAGTCGTCGTAGATGTAGATGTCAACATCGCTGCTGACATCGTTTGTCCAGAACTCGACTTTGTTGAGATATCGGTCATTGGTGGGAGTGAATTTGGCAAGTCCCCAGGCGGTGGTTGAGGACGACCAGCCGATGTTGACTCCCCATCCCCCCTCGTCGTGATAGAGCAACTCCTCGTTGCTGTTGTAGGTCTGCCACGATGAGATGGAGGATGCCCAGCTTCCGATTTTGGCCGACCCGTAGGCAATCGTGAAATAGCCGCCTTCGGCTCCGTATCCGCAGGTGCCCCCCCAGCCGGTCCCCCAGCTGTTCTTGACAATCCAGCCGCCGGCCCCCCCGTCGTGCACCAGATCATCATCCCAGCCGACAATGACAACTGCATGATTGATGGCGTGCGCCCCCGTGTAATAGAGCGTGTAGGAGCCATCGTAGTTGTTGAACTCGGTGGTCCAGGCGGGGTCATTGCCATCGCCGGCATACAGCACGGTCCAGACAGGACCGTTATTGTAGATATAGTCCTTTAGGACAGCTGTCGAGGGTACCGTCTGTCCGCTGATGAGATTCCATCCGGTAAGTGTCTTCTGGTAGGCGCACCCGGAGTTGCAGGCAACATCGGCGGCGACATAGGGATCGCAGGTCTCGAGGACGGTGCCATATTTGGAGAGCAGATCGGCCATGTCATGGTAATTGCCACCGTCGCAGGAGCGTTCGAAGTAGTTGCACTCTTTCATGTGATTCTCAGAAAGGTCAACTGCTCCCTGACCGTCGATCAGCATTCGGGCCTCAATATCGGCCGCGGCCGCAAAGGCATAGCAGGAACCGCAGGCGCCTTGGTTTCTCACCGAACTGACCTTGCCCTGCTCCCGCCAGTCCCAGCTTGCGGGAGTCTGAACGGCCTGGGCCTGCCCGGGAGATGTCCGGGGTTCCCGGCCAAGGTAGGACAGGTCCATCCGTGGTGGGATGGCACCGCGCCCCGGCGGCATTTCGAAAGTGTTCTCGGGCATCAGTTGCGGGCCGATCTCAGGCGGTTCGCTTTGTGCATGAAGCGAACCGCACAACATGATCGCGATGATGGCGGCGAAGATAAGGACGGCATTAACGAGTCTGCGCATAGTAACCCCGTTGCAAGTGGTTCTGTCGGCTCTGCAAGTTGGCCGGTCTATCTTGCTTTCGACCTGTTTGCCTGCGAGCTTTAGGGTTTCGCTTGCACGATGAAGCTGGTGTCGCCAAGTTGCCACGGTGCCGCAGTGAGTGTGCCAGTTTGGAACTATTGCGGTCCTGTGTGGTGGCCGTGTATACTACCTCGAAGACCGAGTCCGCAGGCTGTTGTGATCCGGCCGCAGGGCGGCACCGACCTGAGCATAACACAAGCGAGTTGACATGAATATCATTCTCCTTCTGCCTGAAGATCAAACCGACGAGAGCTGCTACTGCCTGCACGATTCCCGCGCTGAACACATACGATCGGTACTCCGAGGAGCCGAAGGCGACGTTGTGGAGATCGGGCTGCTCAACGGACCTCAGGGAATCGCGGAGATTTTATCGATCGGGCCAAAATTTGTTGAATTGCAGATCCGGGAGCTTCGCAAACAACAAGAAGTGATGCCGATTGTCGACCTGATTTGCGCGCTCCCGCGTCCCCAAACCCTCAAGCGGGTGCTGGCTGCCTGCGGAACAATGGCCGTGCGTCAGTTGCATTTGGTACGCGCCAACCGCGTCGAGCGAAGCTTCTATCAGTCACCACTCCTGCAGCCGGCCAACATGAGGCGTCACCTGGTTGAGGGTATGATGCAGGGACGACAGACCCGCCTGCCGAGGGTGTCTGTTCATCAGCGCTTCCGTCCGTTTTTCGAGGATATCCTGCCCCCGCTTGTAGGCGAGACCGATTCAGAGGCACTCATGGTAGTGGCCGACGGTGGCGCTCAGAGGACTATTGCCGGATGCTGTCAGGGCCGGCCAGCGTGGATTATTGGTGCTGTCGGACCCGAAGGCGGGTGGGTGCCGTTTGAACTGGAGACAATGCGTGCAAGCGGCTTTCAGGCGGTCTCGCTGGGTCGGTGGGTGCTCCGCGTGGAGGCGGCGGTGGTAGCTCTGCTCTCCCAGATTGAGATGCAGGTAGTCGCACACAGGCAGTTGCGCTAACCGGCAACTGCTTCAAGAGCATAATCAAGTTGTCCGGCGCGGTGTTGCCAGCCGAAGGCTGCCGCGGCCGCCCCCGACAGATCACTGCCATCCCGCCACAGCGACCCACTGCTGAATCGCCGGATCACCGTTTCGAGCACGGCCACCAGGCTGTCTTCGGTGCCGTCGTACAGATAACGCTCGGTATCTTCGCCGGCGATACATCGCAGTACCTCAGGGTATGCCAGGCGGTTGGACAGCACCGGGTAGCAGCCGGCGGAAATCGCCTCGACTATGGCCATGCCGAAGAACTCGTGGTCGGCGGTAGACACCACGATATCGGCTTGTCTGAGGGCGTCGTAGTAACTGCCGCGGTCGCGAGGCAGAACGGCGTTGACCAGGCGGTCACCGAGGCGCTCGGCAAGCGCCTCCAGTGCTGGAGGTGTGGCGCGAAATGCCTGCCCCAGCAGCCGTAGCCTGAATGGCAAATCGTCTTCTGTCAGCCTCATTACCGCGGCTGCAAGCAACTCCGGATTCTTGTCGTGCTCCCAGCGGGCTGGCCAGATGAGCAATGGTTCAGGGTTGCGATGCCGGGAGACAGTTCCGACCGGTTCGATCCCGGGATACATCACCGCCGATCTGAGCTCGATCGACTTCAGACAATCACTGTGGCGATAGTCCGGCATTCGGGCGAGCCACGCATCACAAGCGCTAAGAAAGTCGCTGCGGTGAAAAACGGAGTTGAACCAGACCGCCTCGGCGGCCACTGCCGACGTGAAATTGGTATAAGCCAGGTGCAGATCCCGGTCGTCCTCTACCTGCGAAGGGTAGGTGAGTTGATTCTCGTGGAAATACATCACCGTCGGAAGGGTCGCAACCTCTTGTCTGACCAGTCCCCGGAACTCCGCCAGATTCAGCATGTCGCTGGCAATGACGACGTCCCATGTGCTGCCACCGGCAACGTGGTTGTTGATCATTGTCGACATCGTCACGGCACTGTGGCGCATGCGCCATTTCCAGTGGTGCGGCGGCAGCCCCAGCACTGTCCACTGGTGACGCGAATGGTGTTGCCAGCCATCCAGGAAAGCCCGATGGCTGCCGCCGAAGAACGGTTCGAGAGCCAGAACACGCACACATGTCTCCTTTGAAGCCTGCCTTGCCAATTAACCGTCGCCGGGAGCGCCCGTCAACCAGCCCGATCAGAATACCTGAGGGTTTTCATCGATACCTCAAGAATCCCCAGGGATTTTTTCTGGCAGAAAGCAACAAGCTATCTGTATCTATACAGAAGGCACGGTCGATGCACTCACTTCTGACTGGAGGATATCGTGAGCAATTCACTTGAGATACTGCCGATTGTCATCTTCGGCCTGGTCCTTGGCTTTGCGGCCTCCGGCTCTGCCGGAGCACAAGATGGGGCCGCTATGGAGTCCGCTGTCAACCAGTTCGGGCTTGAGTTGTTTCATGAGGTTCGTGCACAGGTTGCAGGCGAGCCGAATGTCATTGTGTCGCCTGTCAGCGCGGCACTGGCGCTGGCAATGGTGCACCTTGGAGCCGGTGGGGCCACAGAACAGGCGATGAAGGCGACACTGCACCTGCCGGCCGTTGAAAGGGAAGAGCTGGTGAGTGCCTACCGCCGCCTGCTTGACGAGTTGAACGGGACGGATTCGGCAGTCGCACTGGACCTGGCCAACAGCATCTGGCTCAACCGGCGGCATCAGTTCAACTCGGACTATCTGAGACAAGTCACCGAGTGCTTCGCCGCTGAACTGGCTCGTGTCGACTTCTCTGATCCAACATCAGCCGATGTCATCAACAACTGGGTCAGTGACGCTACCCAAGGGAAGATTGATCGGATCGTCGATGCTGTCGAGCCCGATTTGGCCATGATCCTTATCAACGCACTCTATTTCAAGGCCGATTGGCAGGTGACGTTCGACACCTCGCTTACGAGGCCTCAACCGTTCCGGTTGCCTGATGGCTCAACCGTGGACCATCCCCTGATGCAGGTTTCTGAGCGATTCCGGTACCTCGAAACTCCCGAATTGCAGATGATCGAGCTGCCATACGCGGGCCAGCAGCACTCGATGTTCATCATCCTGCCAGCAGATACCGTCGCCATTGCTAACTTCCTGGATCAACTGACATTCGCCGCCTGGAACGAGTACGTCAACAAGCTGAAGTCGCAGAAAGGTACGCTGGTGTTGCCTCGCTTCAAGCTCACTTCGGACTACATACTCAACCGGGCGCTTCAGAACCTCGGAATGGAGACCGCGTTTGTGCCGGGGCGGGCCGACTTCTCGCCCATGCTCGCTGACTTGGATAATTCAGGGTCACCGGAGCTGTTTATCAGCGAGGTGCGTCAGAAGACCTTTATCGAAGTAATTGAGACTGGTACCGAGGCGGCCGCGGTAACCTCGGTGGGCATTCGGCTGACATCGATTCAGCAGGATGAGCCGAAGGAGTTCTTCATGCAGGTCGACCGGCCGTTCGCCTTTGTGCTGGCGGACAAGGGAACCGGGACACTGCTGTTTATCGGTCAGGTCGGCGATCCCGCCCGCTGACGGCCTGAGTGTGATGCTCGTGTCGTGGCAGAGGCGACAGCATGGCGGGAAGCCCGCGTCGTCAGAGTGCATCCCTCAGGATGGCCTTGGCGTCCCTGCGCTCGGTCGGCTCGATCGGGTGTCGGGCCGGGTACCCCAGCGGCGTCACCGTGACAAGGTAGTGGTGCGTCGGGATGCCAAGCTTCTGCTTGATGTCATCACGGTTCATCGACCCGATCCAGCACGTGCCCAGACCGTAGTGCCAGGCCGCCAGCATGAACCAGGAAGCGGCGATAGAGCCATCCTGCTCCGGATGATTGCTGATATCCGTGTCGGCGACAACAGCCATCGCCATCGGTGCCTGAGATATGGGGGCCGAGGCGGCCTCGAGGCGTGCCCCAAGCCATGATTTGACCGCTTGCGTCCTGATGGGAATGAAGTAGCACGGCTGACGGTTGTAGGCCGAGGGTGCCCAGCGCGACAATCCCACAATCTTGCGTACCGTAAACTCATCCAGTTCCGTGTCCAGAAACTCCCGGATGCTTCGTCGGTGCTTGAGCAGATCGGCGCCATCAGCATACTCCGCCACCGGGTGGTCAAACCACTGGATCTCCACCATGCGGCTCTCCGGATCGCGGGCAAAGAACTGATAGATGCGGTACTTGTCGTTGTATCGCGGCTCGCCGATCGCCATGGGCTTTAGCTCGGCATACATCGCGTCGACCGTTTCCTTGTGTCGAAAGAAGAAGGTCAGCATCGCCTGCGATTCAACATAGTCTCGCAGACAGAACCCAAACAGGAAGTTGCCGTGCTTGAAGATCACGCAGTCCTTCTGCTCGAGCCAGATGTCACAGTGGATCTGCTCGGTGTAGAATTCCCGGAGCACTTCGAGTTGCCGTGTTTTCAGGAAAAGTATGCCGCTCATACGTCACCCCTTCAGAATACTGCCATTGCAGACACCGCCGCAGACGGTGAGGTAGCTGATATGACCAAGCAAACACTTCGGATGCCAATAGTCAAGCAGCTCACCGAAGTCGTTCAGGCCGGCACTAAATACACTCGGGAAGCCCGCCGATACTAAAAGAGGACACACTGGACACACTGGACACGTAAGGTAGACCACTGATCAGGGGATGATATCGTGACCAACAAAGTTCGCCGACTTATGAACGCCAATTTTGACGAACCGACCCGACCCGAGGCAGAGCGGCTTCTGGAACAATGCCGGCATGATGATCGCTCCCAGCAGGAGCGCCTGCAACTGGCTATTATCAAATTGTCTCACAATGACATACGTAAGCTTGCGCATCTTGTCGAGGACGCTCTGAACGATCCCCGGGACATTCTGTACTGGGCCGAGTATCCTGACCCTTCCGATCTTCTCGGCGGCGACCAGCCCCGCGCTTGAATGCGCGCCGATTCTTCATATCCCGTGTTGGCTACGCCGCTACATCGCCGTGTTGTTGTGGAATCAGACGTGACAGAGAGTCACTGCTCGCCCGATTTCTGTCCGTGAAGTGATCGGGGGCATCATCAATCTGGCACCCGCGTGTCGACGATATGGGCTGAACGTGTATACCTTGTCGCCCGACGCGCCTCAACCTTCCGGGTGTACCGTCTCAGGACCGAGCGCAGCGTGAAGACCAACTCGACATTGTGGAACGGTTTACGAAAGAACCCATCGGCGCCATGAGCCACGATTTCCTCGGGTGTCATTGATGCCTTGCCGGTAATCAGGATCACCGGAATGTGCGGGTACTCCTGCTTCACAGTCATCAGCAGTTCTATGCCGTCGATGTTCGGCATCACGATGTCGGAGACAACTACATCGATTCTCTGCGACCTCAGAATCTCCAATGCTTGTTGTCCGTCGCTGGCTGTGACGCAGTCGAACCGTTCGATCCGGAGAACATCGGCCAACAGGTCGCGGATGAAATCCTCATCCTCTGCGATAAGTACCTGCACCTTGCCGTTGTTCATTGCAGCCACGATCTTGGCTCGAAGCGTGTCTTCGATGACTGGGAGAACAAATATATCTGTTACCCCCGTTCGGTATATTCGGCAACCAATGACTCATTGAAGGACCTCCCGCCGACGAGTACAGGAATGCGCCCCAGCCTGGGGCTACGTCTGATCTTATCGAGGAAGGTAATCCCGCAGTTGTCAGCTGCTGCGTGGTCGATGATGACCACGTCGATATCCGGATCATGCTCGATGACTTTGTGGCCACGTTTGCAGGAGGGCTCCACGACAGCTTCGACTCCAATTCTCTCGAGCATCTTTCGAAGCTGCTTCCACGGTTCGTCCTGACCGCAGACCACCACGGCTTTCTGTTCCATTGCAGTCTCTCGAAACTGTATGTGTTTCGTCCCCAATCGCCTCTCAGAGATTATCGACCCTCTGGTCTGGAATCTTGAGACAATTGGTCCGGGTCATCGTCACTGCGCTCGATTCTCACTACATCAGCGGTAGCGATCAGAACTCATACTCCATCCCGACAATCGGCAGCATCGACCACTGATGAATCACATCCTGCTTCTGCTCAATCTCATTCCAGTAGTAATCGGAGACATTTTCCCTGTTGTATGCGTTCCATACGGACAGATACACGATGAGGTTAGAGCCAGACCAGTTGAAGCGGCGATCAACACGCAGGTTGAGCGAATGATAGGCAGGAAACCGTTCGCCGTTGACCAGGGTTTCATCACGGACGCTTCGATTTATGGCTGCCGATGCCTCCTCGTCGAGCGGCGTATACGGCCTGCCTCCTGCGAACACCCACCGCAGGCTGTAGTCCCAGCGTTCATTGGGCTTGTATCCGCCCTCCACCGACACCAAAACCTTGTTGTCCACCAAACGATCGCGCCAGACGCCGTCGTATCCCTCGTAGCGCGACCGTGAATAGGATCCCGAAACCAGACCATAAAGCCCGCTTACCAGCTTTCGCTGGAGCGTCAGTTCAACGCCGGCCGAGTAGGCTCTACCGTTATCCACAAGTGTCTTCACCGGCGCATACAGACGAGCAAAGCCGTACTCATCGGCAAGCATGAGCTGTGGCTGATCGGGGTCCATCGGCATGTGGTAGTACTCCTTGTAGAAGACCTCAACCGTCAGTCGCGTGTCCGACCTGAGCAGGTGCCGTGCGCCAAGCACATAATGAACGGCCATTGGGTCCCGTAGTTGACGAAAGCTGTCACTCCAGACGAGGATACTCGGTTGCAGAAACTGCCGGTAGACTCCTGTGGCGCCGGTCAGGGCAGTGCGATTGCTGAACTCCCAGGAGAAGGAGAACCGGGGAGAGACATAGTGGTTATGATTGGCCTCAGACCAGTCAAAACGAAGTCCGAAAGTGGTTGTCAGACGCGAAACCGGGCGCCAGGTTGCCGAGACATATCCGCCGGCAAATACTGCCTTCTCGTAGATATCAACTGTATCAGGGGCCGTGGTGTCACCGACGAAGTTCGTGTATTCGGAGATGCGGTTGTAGTAGTCGTTGAACACCTGCTTGAGATCGAATCCAAAGTCTAACGAGAGCGACTCGCTGGAGCGATAGTGGTTCCTGTTGCGCACCTGCAACGCCGCCTCCGTTGTGTTCTGCTCGGTCAGATGCAAATCAGACTTGGTTTCATAGAAGCTGTTGCCGTACTTGGTGGCCAGGTATCCCAGAGATGTGTTGGAGAAGCCGCTCTTCCAGAGGTATCGCCAGTTGGTTCCGAAGGCGTACTCCCAGCCGTCGGAGATGCCATACACCGAGAATCCGTCCTCAATCGACTGGTCCTTCTCGAACTCGATATAGTCCACGCCGGCCACTCCCAGAACCGTCAACTGGCTCCGTGAGGACAGATCATACACCGCTTTCCCCTGGTAGTCTGAGTACTTCGGAGCGACACCGGTTCCGATAGCGTCCACCAGCAGGTCGAGGTAGCTGCGGCGGGCACTGAACATCCAGGATCCCCGGCGGCCTGCCATCGGGCCCTCGACCGTCGCTTCGAGTCCGGCAAAGTGGGCACCGATCTGGCCATCGAATTCCTCGCGGTTGCCCTCCCGGAACGTCATTCCCATAACCGAAGACAATCGTCCGCCGTAAGCGGCAGGGAACCCGCCGGCCGAGAAATCGACCGACTTGATGAAATCGACATTGAGAAGTCCGATCGGTCCACTGGTTGTTCCCTGAAGCGGATAGTGGTTGATGTTGGGAATCTCGATATTGTCCAGATAGAACGTGTTTTCAAGCGGCGAGCCACCGCGAACAGCCAGAGCGTTCATCTGGTCATCCACCTTGGCTATACTGGGCAGGCCGGCCAGAATTCGGCTGACATCGCCTGCCGTCCCCGGGGAACGCCGAATCTCCTCACCCGAGAAACTGACAGAACTCGATGGCGCGTCTTCCGGCTGTGCGAAGAAACCGGCGGAGACCACGATGGAGTCCACTGCCACCGTCGATTGCCGAAGCTCCGCATTGACAAACACGATACGGCCTGGCTTCACCACAATATCCGTAATCGTGAGCGGTTCATAGCCAAGACTGCGGAAGCTTACCGCATATGTGCCCACAGGCACCTTCTGGATGCGGTAATGCCCCTCTTCGTCAGTGCTCGCGCCAGCGGTGGTACCGACCAACCCAATACTGGCGCCAATAATCGGTTGCATCGTGGACGCATCGACAACTCGGCCCTTGACGGTGCCCTGTGGGCTGTCCGACGCACGACAGATCGGGGATAACAGAAAAACGACCGCCAGAAGCAGCCCCAGTTGATAGCGAGAGAATGTGAATGTCAAGCCTTCAGCTCCTTGTGGACTATCAGTCTTCGATGTCTTGCCAACATACGGGGTCGTACGCAGGAAGTGTGTTAGGGGTTCATTAAAACGGGGCAGATATGCCATGTCTCGGAAAGCTGGGGCGAAATCCTTTGTCGGGCAAAGAGAAATACCCCCGGCAGGACTCGAACCTGCTACCCTCTGCTTAGAAGGCAGATGCTCTATCCGGATGAGCTACGGGGGCAATACCTGTTGCCGCACAACGACTTACAGTGTCGCATTTTCGCCAGAGCCATAAAAAATCAGAGGCCCTATTTTTCGAGGTGTAGATCTCGGTAAGGGCGATTCCCTGGGCTCCATATGATCTTATACGTCTCATGGCTGGACTCAATTACGCAAAAGAGCCTCTGCTTTTCAACAAGAAAGTGTTAATGGGCAGTGTGCTTTGCCGATAAGTAAAATGAGGGGAATCCAAATGCAGTTTTGGGTGCACGACAACAAACCAACGAATACGGCAACAATTCATCGGGCAAGCTGCTAGTGGTGTAATGACGGCGGGGGACTTCATGGTCGGTTTGTATCCCCAAATAGCGTATGGCAACGTTTCGATACACTGGATGGTGCACGGATCGGGGCAATTGGGCTACGGCGCAAAAGTACGCGATTGTGCCAGAAGTGCCTGCTGTGATGAGCAAGGGAAGGGCTAATCATCTTAGTCTGAAAAGGAGGTCAGAGTGTTCCACAATACTACGCATCTTGCGAGTAGCTTGACACGTTTAAACATTGGTGTATGTCTTTGCGTGTTGACGGTTTTGTTATTGGGCTGTGCGGATTCGAAAGTGGAAAATGCCTGCATTGTCGTCAAGAAGAGTCTGACTGCGCCGTCAAGTTTTTCGCTGGTCAGCAGCGAAGTCGTGTGGGAGGGAGTCGATACGGCGGGGCACCCGGCGTTCATTGTGGGAATTGAATATGATGCGCAGAACGGGTTCGGGGCGGTGATCAGGGACTGCAAACTGGTCGCATATACCCTAGACGGCGACAAAATCAGATGGGATCCATTTTGCGCCTTCTGGCCATGTGAAGGGATTCAATCTCTCGATAAGAAGTTTCAGGCGAAGCTGATGCTCGGCATGAACTTCGGACTACGGGACTCCACCGCTTTAACACGAAAGTAGCGGTGAAGGACGTTATGAGAGAAACTTCGTTGGCGCGATCTGAAGCTGCGACGGGTGATCGGTCGCAATGTGAGGAGAATATGGAGACATTTGCTGTGCTTTGGGAAAAGCTTAAAGATGAGAACGAGAACGGGCAGTTTGAGTACAGCGATTCGGAAAGACCGTTTAGTCACCTCGTACGACATAAACTCAAGGACAAAAATGGACACGGCGTTTATGTCGCCCTACAAAAAGAGAACGGGCAGGTTGTTTACATTGGTAAAGGCGGCACGATCAGCAATAATGGTGACTACAAATCCCAAGACATCAAGGGAAGGCTCACTGCTATTCGAGGCGACCAAACAGCTGATGTGTGGTTCGCAAGGGTAGTGGAACAATCTGGCCCAATAACAATAGAGTACGTATTCTTGCCTGACCAACGCCAATCGTGTGCCGCGTATGTCGAAGCCTGCCTTCTACAAGCCTATCTGCGGGAGAAGGGCCGCCTTCCGGCAGAGAATAAGGCGTTCTGACACCGTCCCTATATTTGCATACATCGCCAGCTTGAACATCCCCTTTCAAACAGAAATTCCCTCTTGACAAAACTTCGCAAAATTGCGAACTTCTCATATAGATCGAGGTTATAAGTGCCGAAGACTGAAATAGTCATTTATTGCGAGAGTGATGGTACAGCGCCCTTTCTGAAGTGGTTCGACAAACTGACGGAAAGGGTGCAAGACAAGATCGTTGTCCGGCTCGAACGGCTTGGCGAACTTGGCCACGAACTGCGACGGCCGGAGGCAGACTACCTGCGTGACGATATCTACGAACTGCGAGTCAAGGCCCAGTCGGTCAACTATCGGGTTTTATACTTCTACCACGGTCGACAGATGGTTGTGCTGTCCCACGGATTTTCGAAGCAGCAGGCGAAGGTGCCGGATAAAGAAATCAAGACAGCGATTAGGCGGCGCGAGGCCTTCCAGGAGTCGCCCGATCGTCATACATATAAGGAATGATTCTAATGAAAAAGAAGAAAACCAGTGATGCGGTCAGGATTCTACATGATCGCTACTATAAGGGAGACGTCAAACGTCAGGCGGCCCTGGACCAGGAACGAGTCAACGCCAAAATTGCCCGTGACATTTACCGTCTTCGTCAGAAGCATAAGCTGACCCAGAGGGAGCTGGCCGCGAAGGTGAAGACCACGCCGTCAGTCATCTCAAGGCTCGAGAATGCCGACTATCCGGGTCACTCTCTGAACATGCTCCAACGCATCGCGACGGCGCTTAATCAGCGAATCGAAGTGAAGTTCGTGCCGGCGCAGGACAAAAGATCTGTAGCATCTGCGACAAGATAATGTTCTAAGCAGTGTCAACGCACTTGTGACATGGTCAGTAGCAGCGAGAAAGTCACCTGGTCGGGTCGTATCGTATCGGTTCAGCCACGCATCCGACTGATAAGGTCGTTCGACCAGCGATACCATAACTACCTCGGATATGTCCTCGCATTAGATGGTGTGGCCGCGGATCAGCAAGGAGAGTTCAAGGTCGCCGTGGGCAAGATCACGCATGAGAAGCACGGTTTTCGTGTTGGCATGATCCTCCAAGGGCAAGCGGTGCCCATCTCGGACCCTCGTCTCGAAACGGCCGAGTATTACAAAGCTAGTAAGATTAGGATTGAGGGCGACACTCACGTCCTGAAATCCGATAGTCCGCCGTTTCTTGGTGTACCACCCGATCTGAAGATATACCGCAGCCGGGGACACCGTCGCCTCGATTCACGGACTTACGACGCGAAATGCGCCTCTTGTATCTGGGGTTGCCGAATGCCGGTTGAGATTATTATCGACCAATGGAATCCGTCGAAGAAGAAGTACAGATTCGAAACTTTCTGCTATGGTCCCAAGAGCTGTGCGTTTTACCACGCCGGAGCAACAAGGAAAGTGCCAGGACGAAGTGGTACGTCATGGGAAGAAGAGGACTGGATCGACGATGAAACAATCGCACATCGCGAACCGGATGAATAGTCTCCCAGTCGTAGACAAGGGAGGGCACTCTGCTTTTGTGTATGAGGCTCGGCGAGAACTTAGAAGGCAGATGCTCTATCCACCTGAGCTACGGGGGCAACGGTCGTTGTCCCACAACAACTTGCAGTGTCGCCGGTTCCTATGAGCCGTGAAAAATCAGAGGCCCTATTTTTCGAGGTGTTGATCACAGTGAGCGTGATTCCCTGGGCCGATGTTGTATTTACACGTCTCATAATGGAAGCAACAGTACGGAAAGAGCCTCTGACTTTCAACTAAAAACTGTAGTCTCAGTTGGAGCGATTTTATATGAGTATCAACTACTCGCTCTTGGGATTCCAGTCGATAGGAGTTAATTTCAAAAGGTGTGGAAATTGGCAAAAAAGTAGCGTAGCCTTTCGGTGAACATTTAACCGAAACCGGTCGTGTGTGGACACGACCAAACGAAAGGATACGCTGATGACAAAGTACAGGAAGTCGCACGGTGGGGCAAGGACAATTGAAGAGAATCAGAAGATGGGGATGTCCGGGGATCTTGATATGCTCGCCCGCGAGGGGGCTCGGCAGATGCTGGTGGCGGTGCTGGAAGCGGAAGTGACCGAGTTTCTGGGTCGTCAGCGGTACGAGCGGACGGACGGTGATGATGTTGAGCCCGGTCGTGGGGGTTACCGCAACGGCTACGGCAAGACACGTCGAGTGACGCTGGGGACAGGCACGGTAACAGTCCGAGCGCCTCGGGTGCGGCAGACGGCCGAGCCGTTTGCCTCAGAGGTGTTGCCGGCCTGGCAGCGGCGGTCGAAGGCGGTGCAGGCGTTGATCCCGGAGTTGTACGTGCAGGGGTTGGCCACGGGCGATTTCGAGCCTGCTCTGCGGGGGTTGCTGGGAGAGACGGCCAGTCTGTCGGCCTCGACGGTGGTGCGGCTGAAACAGGAGTGGGAAGCGGAATACGAGACTTGGCGGACGCGGTCACTGGCCGACCATGGATATGCCTATCTCTGGTGTGACGGGGTCTATCCGAAGGCGGGATTGCAGGGGGACAAGACGGCCTTCCTGGTGGTGCTGGGATGCGATGAGCAGGGGAAGAAGGAACCGTTGGCGATCATCGAGGGGTATCGGGAATCGACCGAGAGCTGGGCGGCTGTGCTTCGCGATCTCAAGGCTCGTGGTCTGAGCGATCCGAAGCTGTTCTGTGGCGACGGGGCGTTGGGACTGTGGGGTGCGATTGACCAGGTGTATCCGCAGGCTGACCACCAGCGCTGCTGGGTGCACAAGCTGCGCAATGTCCTGGCCTGTTTCCCCAAACGGCTGCATGAGGAGGTCAAGGTGCTGCTGGGGCGCATGTATGACGCCGAGACGAAAGCCGAGTCTGAGACCCTGATGACGCAGTTTGCCGAGACGTACGGGCAGAGCTATCCCCGGGCCGTCGAGTGCTTGTGCAAAGACCGGGATGTCTTGTTGACCTACTTTGGGTATCCCAAGGAACACTGGGTGAGTTTGAAGACGACCAACCCGATCGAGTCGATCTTCGCTACGGTGCGGCTGCGGACCAACGCGACGCGGCGGATCAAGTCGCCCCGTTCGGCGCTGTATTTGATCTTCCAGTTGATTGTCAGAGCACAGAAACGCTGGCGCCGGATCAATGCGCCGCAGATGGTGGCAAAGGTTCTGGATGGAGTGACGTTCAAAGACGGAATCGAGGTCAGAAAAACGACAAACAATCAG
>Ga0334882_1000100_pt1 | contig 150715 bp, 145 predicted proteins | sample GraSluR1_MG_5_FD_207226 | JGI IMG/M metagenome (GOLD analysis project Ga0334882, IMG submission 207226) | Sludge microbial communities from methane-producing bioreactor in Wageningen University, Netherlands - Granular Sludge_15_04-R1 | ecosystem: Engineered > Bioreactor > Anaerobic >...
TGCTGGCATCGCCTTCACTGGTTCAAATCCAGTCCTCTCCACCAAAATATGGGCCATTAGCTCAGCTGGCAGAGCACCTGACTTTTAATCAGGGTGTCCCAGGTTCGAATCCTGGATGGCTCACCATCAATAATAACGGGGGTTTCAGGGTTTTAGGCATTAACAAAAATTACACCAAAAACCCCCGATTTACTACCTATTTACTACCTATAGCAGAATTACTACCTTTCATCTACCTTGAAAGGGGCTGCGAAATAAGCGGATTAAGCTAAATAAGTCAATGCAGGGTTTGACATCCTGTGACCGGTTACCATGCGAAATAAGCGGATTAAGCTAAATAAGTATGTTTTTATCTACCACCCTGCGAAATAAGCTAAATAAGCTAATTAACTAAAATTACCATAAAAGAAACCGGGTCACATAGAACCCGGTATGCTAAATAAGCTAAATAAGCTAAATAAGTATTACTGGATGCAGGAAGCAAGCAAGCTGCCAATCTTGTCTGTTGCTTCCTGTTTCATTTTGTTAGTAACCCCACTGTAGACATCAAGTGTAAATGCTACCTTATGATGACCTAATGCTTCTTGTATGGTGCGGGGGTCTGTTCCTTGCTGTAGGCATAGAGTGGCAAAGGTATGTCTTAGACCGTGAAAGTTTATTTTCGGTATCAGGTTATACTCTGCCACCTTCAGCCCTTCTTCCTCTGCATCGGCAATCACCCTGTTATTATGCCTGTCTATCAACCGTGCAAAGTGCCGGGTAAATCCTCGGGGGCAGTATGGCTCACCTACTTCATTACAGAATACAAGGTTATGCTCTTTGCTGTAGGATGTATCTGCTTCACCCTGTTCATCTGATTGCTTCTTTCTATGCTTCTTCAGTTCTTCTATGACATCTTTGGATATACCTATTGACCGCTTAGAAAGCTTTGTCTTAGGTTCTTGAAAAACAAGTTTACCGTCAACCCTTAACAGGCTTTGCTTTACAGATATATTGCCATTCTTCAGGTCTACATCCTGCCACCGTAACCCTAACAACTCCCCACGCCTTAAGCCTGTATTCAGTGCAAGAAAATATGCTGCAAAGTGCTTTGTTTTCTTTGCTTCAGTCAAGAATAGCTTGACCTGTTCAGTATCAAAAAACAGCATATCCTTCTTCTTTTCTGCAGGTAGTTTTGCTGCATCTGCGGGGTTGGTGTAAATCCTACCTTCTACTTTTGCCTGTTCAAGGCAAGCATGGCAAATCAAGTGAATATATCTTACCGACCTGGGGGACAACCCCCCTGCCTTTTAATCAGGGTGTCCCAGGTTCGAATCCTGGATGGCTCACCAAAAATGTAAGGCGGAGTTATAAACTCTGCCTTATTATTTTATTGGCACTGGAAAACAGCAAGAATAAAAAAAGCCCGCTTCTCTTTTAGGAAACGGGCTTTTTTATTTTTATGCTTTAAACTAGCTGCTGGCTTTATTCTTAGCCAGTTTCCAGAATCCTTTAACATTAGCAAACTGGGCATCCTGAACCAGCATCATGTTGTTAAACTTGGGAATCAGGTATTCTGATAGCGCTTCTCCCCCACCTCCGGTTAGAATGATTGCATCCAGTTCCCGGTAGTCCCATAAAGAGTCAAGTTCGGTTTTAATTTTAGCTGCCAGGTTAAAATATGCTTCAGAGATAATATCACTGATATCGTAGTTTATTCCGGCAATCTTAATAGTTTTACTCTTGACGATCTGATCAAGCTCAAAATCCTTTTTGTCAATTTTATATTTACTGCGAATCATCGCAGCAATAATTTCGTAAGCACTGACCATACCGCTATTTGAAGAGGAGCTTAACCTGTCAACAAATTCCAGAGAGTCTGAAACTACAAAATCAGCGGTTTTAAAGCCAATATCGGCAATGCCAACAATTTTGTTGCTCATATCCTGATCGGCAACATTACCACTGTTGTCAAGAACAAGGTTAAAGAGGGTACCGAATGGTTGGGGTACAATTCTTATCTCGTCAACAATGATTCGCTTTTCCTCATTTTTCCCATCAATGCCCAGCACAATCTGGTGTTCTCCGGAAAGAAGATTAGCCAGCTGATCCTGGTAACTCAAAATGTAATTTGTTGGCAATCCGGTTACCACACTAAACTGCTGCTGTGGTTCCCTGCTATAGAGACCGATAGAAGTGAGGAATAACAACAGAGTATTTAAATCTTCAGGTTTTTTAATATCAAGCGACCTGCTGGGAATTGAACTCTGGCGGATTGCATAATTACCGATAAAATAATTTTTGCCGTTATATTTAAGGGCAAGGGTATCAAGTGGAGATTTATAAGTGCTAAGTTGGGACCGGTATGAGATATCCCTGCCGATACCTACAACACTGGGAAATACTATTTCGTGTTCACCATCGTAGCTTTTAACAAATCCATAACCAATATCGACACCAACTAGTTCTCCATACAATTTCTACTCAGCTCCTTCAACAATTTTTTTTCAGTCTGCTGACAAGCTGAACAGGTATAATTACATCACCCGTTTCGATTAGCCAGGCTGCTAAATCATCCTTCAATAATTATTATAAAGCATAATTAAACTTATATTAAAAATACATTACAAAAATACTAAAGTCAACACTATTATAAACTATTTTAGATAATTACATTAATAATGGTAATTAATGGGATGAGTACGTTCCCTTATTATTTATTGCTTTATTGGTTAAATTATCGTAATCTTCCGGAGTATCTATATCCAGAATAACTGCCTGATCTTTACATTCGACAAAATCAAGGTTTTCTGTTGATAACCCTTTTATTACATTTCTGCCTCCATAATCTCCTTCAAGTTTGATCAGCTCCGGCCACAGAGAACGATCAAATAAAACCGGGTTACCCCTTTTGCCATTATAGACTGGCATTGTAACTTTATTAAAATTTTTAATATATGTATTAAGAAGCAGGTTGTACACGGGGGTGGTTATCGCCGGCTGGTCACCCAGAACAAACAATACTCCCTGGGAACAATAATCAACTGCGTTCAACCCGGTGATCAGGGAACTTGCCTGTCCCAGTTGATAGCGATGGTTGACAGCAATTTTGATCCGGTTTGAATCTGCAAAACTCCTCCATTGTTCACCAGGTTTGGTAACCAGGATTATCTCATCAATATCTGTTGCAAGAAGCTGTTTTACAGTTTCTCCAAGTATTGTATGATTACAGTAGGGCATTAAAAGTTTGTCTCTGCCCATTCTTTCAGATTTACCAGCAGCAAGAATTACTGCAGAAATTTTTACTAATCTGTTCAAGCTGTTTTTTTTAAAATATAAATGAACAGGATAATTATCTCTGGCTGCAGTGACAAGGAGCTCCGGAATTTTATGTTCATTGAACATGAAAGTGGCAATATTTGCCGCTGTTAAGGGAGTTGGTAATAAATCACTTTTGTTGAGAACAGCTTTGATTCGAGCTCTGGGAGCCATTACAGAGCCAAGCTTAATCATATATGCATAAGCACAGGCTGTTAGCTGCTCGTCTACAAACTCTGTGCCATATCCACGGCAGATTGTTTTTCTGAAGATATTAACCCTGTGAAGGTTCTTTTCAGCAATTGAAGCGCCTATTATGTCTGCTCCAACTACAGGGATGATTAAATCGGCGCAATCAGGCAGAACCGGCTCATACTCTGCATGTCCTTTCATTGATTTTCCCTTTGCTCCATCAGCTTCAACCAAAATATAATAATTATTGGATGCTTTTAAATTAGCGATTGTTTTTATATTAAACCCTTCGATTTTACCGTCATTTAAAAGGCGCTGACCTGTTACAATGGGTTTTCCTTCTTTAAAATGCAGATCTATATTCTTTTCATCTACACGGTTATCTTCAATAAATACAGTTTTCAGGTCGGTATAGGGAAAGATTTTAGTAGTGGTGGTAATCAATACTTTTTTACCCTGACTGCTTAGTTCACCGGCCAGGGTATAAATCAACGAAGTTTTACCTCCACCTCCGTAGAAAGCTGTTACGGAAGGTTTGTTAATACTTAGACAACGCGATAAAGATAGTTTGTTCATTTAGTAATAACTCCGTTATAGTTGCTCTGAAGTTCAGGAATGGTGCTGGCGAAAAAAACAGCGATCTGAACACTCAACCCCCTGATTATTCCTGGTGATTCCCTTTCCTCCCCTGGGGCATTTAACTGCTGTCATTTTCAGGTATGGGCAGTTTACCCAGGCCGGTTCTCCGATGTCACTGCTGCCGCAGCGACTACATGCTAAAGTATGATCTTTTCCGGGTAGTATTTCATTTTTGTCCAGCATTGTCAGGCAGCTATTACAGAAATAATATTCTATTACATTGTCGTCCTTGATGTCGTTATTCATTTCAGCAACTCCCATTTCAGCAACATTACAAATTCAGGGCTTAACTGCGGCGGCAATTATAGCGGTTCATTATAGCCTCAAGAACTCCTCCGCCCACCGCGCGCGCTTTATCTGATATGGTCATATAGTCAACTTTCCGACCCCTGGGATCTATATCCCCAACTTTAACTCCTTTAGTTACTTCAAGCCCCTCAAACAGTAAACCTCTAACTAAACCGTTTGTTTCAGCTCTTACTACTTTCCCGGATACAGTAGCAACGGTTTCTCCCCGTTCAACCAGGTCACCTATTTTTTTAACCGGTGTAAAGATACCGCCAGCAGGTGCCCGGAGCAGCCTTTCAGGACCGTATCCGTTTATGTTTCCGGGAATAGTGGTGTTTTCAGCTGCAGAACCACTGTAGATTACTTTTCCCAGGTTATGTCCTCTTTTGGTTTCAATGACGGCATCTACATCTTTTCCTGCAGTAAATCCCGGTCCTAAACCGATTACCAGCTCAGCATCATCAATCAAAGTTAAACGATTATCTTTAGCCATGATCGCATCTATTACAACGCAAGGTTTAAAAAAATTGTTAATTTCTGCATCCGGATCTATAAAAACCGGTATTATATTTTCCGCAAGCAGTTCATTTGTTTCGTTTACATTGTGGCATAGGGTTGCATTAACCCCTTCTACAGTGATGTTGTTTTTAAATACGGCTGTCGCATAAGAGACGGTAGTTCTTACGACCATGGGTTTAGGCAGTTCGAGCATAACAAGATCAAATCCTGACCGGTGCAAACGGTGTGCTACCCCGCTGGCCAGGTCTCCCGCTCCCCTGATCACTATCAGATTTGGTAACATGTGTCAACCTCCCGATAAAAAAGGGCGCGGATAAACGCGCCCCAACAGGTATCCGTGATTAAATTATACTATTTTTTTTCGTGCAGCGTTTTCCATACCCTTTCTGGGGTTAACGGAAAAGTGTTGAATTCTACTCCAAGTGCATCAGATACAGCATTGGCTATAGCCGGCGCGACTCCAATCATAGGCTGTTCGCCTATCCCTCTTACCCCGAACGGGCCTTTAGTTTCAGGTGTTTCAATGATAAAACTATCGATGTGCGGAGTATTGTCTATACTGGATATCTTGTAATCGGTGAAGTTTCTGTTCAGCATTACTCCTTTGTCAAATTTTACCTCTTCATATAAGGCAGTTGACAGCCCCATTATGGTACCACCATGAAGCTGACATTTACAGAGTTGAGGATTTACAGCTTTACCGGCATCAATTGAACTGGCCAGCTGCAGAACGGTCACCACGCCTGTCTCAGGATCGACTTCAACCTCTGCACCGGTAGCCCCAAAGCAATAAAACATCCCGGGGTTGCCCTGGCCGGTTTCTGGATCTAGGTTGGTCATATTACTTGGAATAAAAGATCCTCTTCCAATAATAGGCCCGGCAATACCTTCCCCGGTGCATTTCTTACAGCTGTCGGCAACTTCAGCAATGGTCGCTTTTTTATTTGCATCTTTGGTTGAATAAATCATCTTGCCGTCAAAAGTAAGCTCTTCCTGCGGCACCTGAAGCAGATCGGATGCAGCCCTGTAAATCTGCCCCAGAGCATCTTCAGCAGCACGTTTAACCGATGTGCCGCAGGTGTAGGTAATCCTGCTTCCTACACTTTGCCACTCATAGGGAGTAAAATCAGTATCCGGCACCTTAATGTCGATTTTTTCCACAGGAATGTGAAGAATTTCTGAAGCGATCTGACTCATAGCTGTCAGCATTCCCTGGCCCATTTCCGTTGCACCAACCATTATATGAGCGGTGCCATCTTCGTTAATACGAATAATAGCTGAAGATGAGGCATTGCTGGGTTGGGCCGGGCATTTAACCAGGCCGGAAATACCTTTACCTCTTAATTTACCGTTTGAGCCTGGTTCCTTTTTGCCCCACTTAATCTGATCAGCAACAGTCTCGATACACTTTTTGAAGTCAACATCTTCCACCACCTGGCCTGCTGCCGTGGTGGAACCATTCTTCATCCCGTTGATCAGGCGGATTTCGAGAGGATCCATTTTAAGCTCTTTAGCTATGTATTCCATGTGCCGTTCAATACCCCACTGCATTTCACACATGCCAAAACCGCGTACCGGCCCGCCGATTGAATTATTTGTGTAGACACAGTAAGAGTCGGTTTTTACGTTTGGTATTTCATAAGCACCTGTTGAACTATACCCGGCGGAGCGAACAATGTTCACACCATATTCTGTGTAGGCTCCACCATCCCAGATCATTTTATACTCAAGGGCGGTTATTTTACCATTTATTTTAACTCCGGTTTTCAGGGTTGCATACATTGCCTGGCGGGTAAATGTTCCCTGCATGTCTTCTTCTCGGTTGAGAACAATCCTGGCTACATAACCGGGGAACTTCTGAGCCACAGGCACTACCAGGCCTTCCAGGCCGGCCCCGGCTTTACCGCCGAACCCACCCCCGATAAAGCTGGAAATAACCCTGATTTTATGCATGGGCAGTTCAAAAGACTTAGCCAGCAGCTGGCGGACTACGTTTGGTGACTGAGCCGTGCTCCATACAGTCAATTTGCCATCAGGGCTCCAATGGGCAGCTGCCTTGTGGGTTTCTATCGGAACATGCTGCATCTGTGGCACATAATATTCTTTCTCAATAATCAGGTCTGCCTCGGCAAACCCCTGATCTGTGTCACCTTTCCTCAGCTTGAAATGATTGGCTATATTAGTGCCTTCCTGGGGATAAAAGATGGGCACTACTTCATAGCTGCCGAGGTTTTCATGAATTATCGGCGCATCAGGCTTTAAAGCTTCGAAAGGATCAAAAACTCCGGGAAGTTCTTCATATTCGACATCGATCAGCTCAACTGCTTCTGCAGCAATCTTTTCTGAAACAGCAACAACCAGGGCTACAGGTTCGCCCCAATAGCGAACTTTGTCTATGGCAATAAAGTCTCTGTCCACAAGGTAAAGTCCGATTTTACTTTTATAATCCTTCCCGGTAAGAACTGTCTTGACTCCTGGATATTCAAGAGCGCGTGAAATATCAAGTTTTTTAATTTTACCGTGGGCTACCGTACTCTTCTTCATTTTCAGATAGAGCAGGGGTCCCAGGAAGCGATCTTCAATATATTCAGCGGCGCCGGTTACTTTTTCAATTGCATCCTTACGGGCAACAGTTGTACCGACACATTTAAGTTCAGTCATTTATTAATCCTCCTTTCCTCTTCATTTTTTAGCGGCATCTTTTACAGCCGCCCTGATTTCCTGGTAAGCGCCGCAGCGGCAGAGATTTCCGCTGAGAGCCTCGTTTATATCATCATCTGTCGGATTTTCTTTGCGTTCAAGCAACGCCTTGGTAGAAATAATCATACCTGGTGTACAATAACCGCACTGGAAAGCTGCATGATCGATAAATGACTGTTGAATCTTATCCAGTTTTCCATCTTTAGCAATGGCCTCGATTGTAACCAGATCTTTACCGTCCAGTTCTACTGCAAGCACCAGGCAGGAATTAACCGGCTTGCCATTCAACAGTACTGTACATGCACCGCATTCCCCAATTTCACAACCGCTTTTTGTGCCGGTCAGATGTAGTTCATCCCTGATAAAACTAAGCAGGGTTTGGCCAACTGCAGCATCTCGGGTTTCTTGTTCACCGTTAACAGTAAAAGATATTTTTACACATTCTGCCATGCTCACACCCCCATCGTTTGTTCCAGGCCTCGCCGTACCAGCACTTCAACAATGTGGTAGCGGTATTCACGGGAGCCCCTGAGATCGGTTATCGGAGAAATGTCGTTTTTAACCAGGGCGGCCGCTTTGGCCCAATCTTTTTCACCGTTCTCGTTAATTTCTTTTTCGACAGAAATAGCCCTTACCGGGGTGGGGGCAACTGCACCAATTGCAATTTTGACCTGGTCACCCCAGCTTTGAACGGCAACTCCTACAGTGGCCAGATCAACTGAACCGGTTCGTGATGCTTTAAAATAGACACCATTTCCAGACGGATAAGGTTTGGGAATAGTTACAGAACGGACCAGTTCTCCCTTTTTCAATGCGTTCTTACCTGGGCCGGTAAAGAATTCATTTACAGGAATGGTCCTATCTCCACCCGGTCCGACAAGGTTAACTACTGCGTTAAGACAATAAAGAGGTGCAGAGGTATCTGCTGCCGGTGAAGCGTTGCAGATATTACCTGCCAGGGTGGCCCGGTTGCGAATCATGTAACTACCAACACTGCGACATCCAGAGGCAAGAATCGGTATGTATTTCTTAACCGGGGCGAATTCGGCGATGTCATTTAAGGTGACGGCAGCACCGAGGGTTATTCCCTGCTCGTCTTCGGCCAACACTTTTAAATCGTTGAGATTTTTAATGTCGAGTAATTTTTTTGGTGCAAACTTGCCGCCGCGCATTCCGACAAATAAATCAGTGCCTCCGGCAAGAGGATAAACCAACTCATTACTTTCGAGCAATTCCAGGGCCTCCTGCAGGTTACTGCACTTAATATATTCGTAAGCAAGCATCTGTTTTTTCACCTCCGTGAATAATATTTGTTAACAATTGATTCAAAGAATTCTATTTAGCCAATTCCTTTATGGCATCTATAAAGATTTCCATTGGTGGTTTCACAATGCCTGCTCCGACCTGGCCAATACCGGGCTCTTTATGGGCGATACCGGTATTAATACGCGGTACTATACCCTTTTCAACAACTTTTCTAACATCAATGCCGGTTGGAGTTCCCTTGAAATCCATGGCAGGAATGTTGAAATTATTGTTCTCAGCAACAGTAATTTCGTACATTTCATTTGTTGCTTCAAAAGCATCGGCTGGCGAACCGCCGATGAAGTTGACGATAGCCGGAGCAGCTGCCATAGCAAAGCCGCCTATGCCTACAGTTTCAGTAATAACACTGTCGCCAATATCGGCATTTGCATCCGCTGCTGTGTATCCTGAGAAATAAAGGCCGTCAGGAACATTAGCCGGTGCGGTAAACCATTTATCACCGGTACTGCTGACCCTGATACCAAAGTCAGTTCCGTTGCGGGACATGGTGGTTACAATTGTTGAGTTTTCTACTCCGTGGGCGGCCAGGGCCATGCTCTTACAGGCTGCCATGATGGCATTCAGGGATGTTAAATCATTGCTATGCATAAACGCCAGCACTTCTGCTGCCACCGAAGCCTTACCACTTTTAAAATACTCGGAAACATTGGAAAGGTCAAGGCGTGGAGCATCATAATCTTTCTTTTTGCCCCATTCTGTTTCAGCAACAAAGGGGGCAATAGTCCTGATAAAGAGCGATGTGGTAGCCCTGTTCCGGTTGTGACCATCATCACCCATATGCAAAGCCTGGGCAATTATTGATTTAATATCAACTCCTCCGGCAAGACTAACAGCCTCTTTAATTACCGGGGCATAAACATTATCAAGCCACTTGAGGCGGTTTAAAACTTCTTCATCAAATGCGCCATAACGCAGCACTTTTCCATAACCTTCGTTCATGTTGGAATAAGTGAAACCACCCCATTCTTTATCTTCGAGAATAAAAACCATCTGCGATGGGGTCGTAACTCCAGCCATCGGGCCGACAGTGTTAAAGTGGTGGCAAGGGGCAAATTCTATTTCTCCTGAAGCGGCTATTTTCTCAGCTTCTTCAGCATTCTTGGCCTTTCCTTCATAAATGATACCGCCAATTATTGCTCCTTTAAGAGGTCCGCTCATCCTGTCCCAGGTAATAGGCGGTCCTGCATGAAGGAATAGATTGTCCTTCATGCCCGGTATAACATCTTTTGCTTTTCCCACATCAACCCAAACCGGTCTTGATAACATCATTCTTTTTACAGCTTCCTGGTTAGCCTGATCGATCTTACTCACAACAAACTACACCTCCCGGGTTATTTTAATTTATCCAGCAAACTAAGCAAGCTATCATCGCCCATTGCCGGCGGTTGCCAGCGGACATGTAATACCGTAGTTCCCCTTTCCTTTAAGGTCTCGGCAAAACCTTCCAGACCCATATTAATAATTTTCAGCTCTTTTTTAAAAAGGTCTTCCACTTTTGTTAACCTCCTTAAACTGTTGATGGCAATTATTCAGCCAGCAGTTTCCTGACAAATACTGCTGCATCCGCGTTGCTCGGAAATACAAGAACCTCTTCATCGAGTAATTTCTTTACCTGCTCACTGCGTTTCTGCATGTCTTCATCCGTTCCGAGCACACTTGTAACAAAGCAGATATTACGTCCTTTCTTACCGGCAATCTCTTTTGCTTCTTTAATAGCTTCCAGGGCAGATCCGGCCGGATCAGGGTGAGCATTATATCCGAGAACCAGATCAAGCATAATAACAGCCGTTTCAGGGTCGCCGGCTTCTTCAATAATTCTGCTGTTGCGCAGGGCAGGGTCAATCATCGGATGAAGTCGGCCCTGTGTAAACTCATCTTCCCCGAAATCGATAACGGTATGCTTAACGCTTTTATATACGTCTTCAATTTTCTTGACCTGATCATAGCTGAGGTTGGTATAAAGATCACCCAGCGAGTTGTGCAGCAGGATGATTGTTTCGTAAGCAAGGGTTCCTCCTGAATATAAAGCTCTCAGGTATTTTTGACTTTCGTTAAAATTGTCTTTTATATTTTGAACATTTAGCTGTTTATCAGGTGAATGTTCTACTTCAATTTCTGCTTTCCCACCCCTGGCCAGGTTAACTGCTTTCTCTGCCGCTTCTTTTAAGGTTGCAGCAGGAACTGCCCCGGCTTTTTCAATATCATTCGGATTACCGCCTAAAAAGTTAATTACAACCGGTTTTGTTGCCTCACTGACAAGTTCTAGCACCTTCTCAGTTACTTCACGGTCCGGTGGTTTGGATACTACAACGATAACTTCAGTACCAGCATCGGCATACAATGCTTTTAAAGCCTGGATCATCGTGATCCCACCGACAGAGGCTTTTACATCCCTGCCGCCGGTTCCGATACCGTGGCTGATTCCTTCCCCCATATTGCTGATCAGTGATGATACTTCCTGCAGACCGGTTCCTGCTGCAGCTACAATGCCAATTCGCCCTTGCTTGACCTCGTTGGCAAATGCCAGGGGAACCCCATTTATAATTGCTGTACCGCAATCAGGACCCATGACAAGGAGGTTTTTTCCCAGCGCTTTTTTCTTCAAAGCTATCTCTTCATCAAGTGTAACATTATCACTGAAGATCATCACATTTAATCCGGCATCAAGAATCTGGTCAACTTCACGATGAACATGTCTTCCGGGTATAGATATTAAGGCCAGATTGGCTCCGGGAAGGTTTTTTAGTGCTGTTTCAAAGGTTCTAGGCACAAATTCTCCGAGCAGGTTTTCCCGCTCCACGCTCTTATTGAGTTCTTCAATAGTGCTTTGAATAGCTTTTTCAGCTTTTTCATCGTCTTCAGCTTTTATTGCAATAATCAAATCATTGGCACCGGCATCATGATCCATCTGATCACTCCATAACCCGGCTGCCTGTAAAAATTTCTTGTTGTGGTCTGTTCCAATGATAACCTCTGCCTCCACAACACCTTCAAAACTGCGCACGGTACTTGATAAACGCATCAAGTAAACAGAATCGCGAAAAGTATTGTTGGAGATGTGATATTTCAAAACCATCCCATTCGCCTCCAGTTTTAATCTATTTGATTTATGAGTATTATGGTCGATCAATTTGGATTTGCCTTGACATTTCTAAAAATTATACACTTAAGCCAAATATCCTTTAGGAATGTCCAATAAATCGATTGAATATCTTTGTTAGTATGTTACAATATAAGTGGCCCTCGATCTTAGTGTACCATAAATTACCACTCAATGAGGGGTTGATGATCATTCAAAAGCAGTATGGCATCTCTGTAAGAGAAGCGCTTTCTCTTGACCTGGTCAACCGGTTAAAAGTTGCAGGCGGTGAAGAAGGTCTGGATCGGGTTATCAAGCTGGTTAATGTGATTGAAGTTCCTGATATTATGGATTGGCTTATCGAGGGAGAATTCCTTTTAACTACCGGCTATTCATTCCGCGAATACCCGGAGTTGATGAAAACCCTTATTCCACGCATGAGTGAAGCAAAAAGTGCTGCACTGGCAATCAAAACCAAGCGTTATTTGAGTGAAATACCTGAAGAACTTATTCGCAGCGCCGACGAATACCAGATTCCCCTGCTTGAAGTACCATATGATATCTCTTTTTCAGAAATAATTGCCCCTGTTCTCGGGGTTGTTTTTAACAAGCAAAATAAAATTCTTCAAAAGCTTGAACAGGCCCATAAAAAACTTGTCGATCTGGCTCTTAACGGCAGCCCCCTGGAAGAATTATGCAAGGAAACCGGTAAATTGATATCGAATCCAGTTGCAATTGTTGACCGCGATGGCTACTTAATTGTTAATGATGAATGTCCTGATAAATATAAATTTGACCTGTTTTTCTCAGACGGCAGTATTGAAATTAAAAAAGAAAAACTTAGGTTCGGTAACATCAAGGAAGTTAAATATTCTCTCGAATACACTTCTGACATGGAAAATCCGATTACCATCAAGGCTATTCGTATCCCAATTATTGCAGATAAATATGAATTTGGTAATATAGTTGCGATTATCAATAATGCTATTTATGAACCTGATATTCTTACCCTGGAAAGAGCAGCAACAATTGCCGCACTGGAGTTCACTAAGCGCAAAGCAATATACGAAACCGAAAAAAGTTATTACAGTGACTTTTTGGAAATATTGCTCTCCTGTGATTTTGAAAATGTCGATGAAATAGTTAACAGGGGAAAGGTGTTTAATATTAACCTTGAGCAACCTGCCGCTGTTATTATAATAAATGACAATAGCTTTAACGAAATTGAAAATATCAATAATTATATAGATATCAATGGTTCCCGTTCCAAGGAAAGCCTGTTAAAAGAGATTAACCGATTTTTAAAAGCTAGAAAAGACAGCAATTTAATCGCCGGCATCAAGGGTAATAACATAGTTGTTGTTACCTGCGTGGATCAAGCGAATCCTGCAGGGTCGCTTAAAGAAACTGTTAACGCTCTTGTAGGGTACCTTGAACAGGCTTCTCATCCGTCAGCAGAAATTAGAATTGGGGTCGGCAAGGCTTATTCAGATGTCCGCAGGATTAACCGCAGTTTTGAAGAAGCCCGCGAAGCGCTTAAAATTGCCCAGCTTTCTGAAAAAACAAACATAGTCTTTTTTGACAACCTTGGGTTTTACAAGATTTTAAGTGAAAAAAACCGCACCGACCTGGAACGGTTTGTGGACGAACTTCTAAAACCGGTTATCGATTACGATCGTAAGAAGAAAGGCGACCTGGTTAAAACTCTCGAAACATATTTTGAAACAAACCGTAATTTAAAACTAACTTCCAGCAAGCTATACACGCACTATAATACTGTTCTCTACCGTATCAAGAAAATAGAAGAACTGACTGGTACCAGCTTTGATAATCCTGAAAACGCTTTAAATTTTGAAATAGCAATTAATATCCTCAAGCTGTTTAGAAATAATACTATCCAGCACTAATTCCCTTCAATTGCAAAACATAATTAAACGGGGAGGCTGATGCCTCCCCGTTTAACTAGATATTTTAAAAACTATTTATTTCTTTTCTCCAAACTGATGCAGACCGCGTTCCTCGGGAGTTCCGGGGATAATGTTATCCAGGATCAAGCCGAGAATGGCAGCTACAGCCATTCCTGTTGAACCGATGGATACTACAATATCGGATAGCCATGCCGGTTCAAAGGCTACGCTGGCAACCTGGAAATAATAAGGAACACTCAGACCCATGAAGAGAATGAAACCCATAATCATCTGGTTACGCATTGAGGAAAGATCGGCTTTAGCCGAGTTGCTGATTCCGATTGAGGCAATCATACCAAACAGGGTGCAATAAAGACCACCGACAATTGCCCCCGGAATAGTAGCAACAATACCGCCGATTTTACCAACAATACCCATTACCAGGAGAACAACTACACCAACATTAACTACATAGCGACTGGCCACCTTGGTCAGGCCGACTAGGCCGATGTTTTCGGTATAACTGGTGCTGGCAAATCCACCGAAAAGTGCGGTGCAGAAACAACCAACGCCCTCAAAACCGATTCCGCGACTGATTTGTTTATCGGTCAGGGGAGGAGCCTGGGCAGCTGCGTTAATTGCATGGTAGTCGCCGTATGATTCAATCATTGAAGCGAGATAACCGGCCAGTACCACAACCAGGAACCCGATTTCAAATTTAGGCAGACCCCAGGGGAAGAACCATCCTCCCTCTCCCCAAGGCAAACGGATCCAGGGTGCAACCCTGACGGCTTCAAAATCAACAACGCCAAGAATCAGACCGAGGATGTAAGCGCAAATAACGGCTAGGAGAATTGGGAACAGGGAAAAGAAAGGCTTCTTAGGGCCTACAATAAGTGAAAATACAAAGGCCAGTACTATAACTGTTCCCGAAAGCCACCAGTTTTCTGCAGCGCTCGGCGCTCCAATCTGGTAGAGAGCCAGTCCGATTAATGCAATAACAGGGCCAATAACCACAGGACTGACAAATCTTTGAACTAAACCGATTAATCCTGTAAAACCGATAATCATTTCGACAATAGCACCGAGCATAATGGCACCGGCTATATACTGCATTGAAACAGCGGGCCCGGCAGCTACCGTCATGGCTATAATAGCGAAAAATGGTCCTAAAAATGAGAATGACACACCCTGAATAATCGGTAAACGTGTCCCGAAGTTAACCTGTAGAAATGTGGCAACTCCGGAGGAGAGCATTACTGAAGCAACCAGGATGGCAGTTTGCTGTGCATCCATGCCCAGGGCGGGCGAAAGGATCAGCGGCACCGCAACAGTTGCGCCAAACATGGTCAGAACGTGCTGGATACCGAGGCCAAGTGCCTTACCAAAAGGCTTGGGTACGTCATCCAACGTGTAAATCATTTTTGATCCGTCGATCATGCTTTAAAACTCCTCCTTTTAATAAATAATTAAAACGGCTGGACTGTTTTACACCTCCCTTTTCATATGGTTCGGAATTAAACTATGCGAAAAGTTTTATTATTAAAATATTCTATTATGTTATTTCAATGCTCTGCTAAAAAACCCTTTATTATATTTTAATAATTTTCATGCATTATCTTTGTTTTGATTATCCAAGAATTTAGTATAATTCAGATAATATGTTAACATAATAGATAATTCCGATGGCTATTTCCAGGCCGCTTGTAGAACCTATCAACAATACCTTTTCAATCAGATCATCTGTAGCAGGTCCTTCCTCAAAGGAATAAATGTAACCCCTGACATTTTCACCTGCCAAACCCATGGTCCCACTTACAATCATGTGACGTCCCATGGCATTTGTTTGCTTCAGCAGGAGCCCAAGGTTATTTTTAATCAAATTAATTATGTCTAAATCTCTGCTAAAACAATTATGGGCTAACAGGGAACTGTAGATCAGATCGTCACCGGAAGGTGAAAACCCCCTGCCAAGCCCGACCAGTTCGGATGCAGCTGAGATAAAAGCTCTATCATTATTCTCTAGTAAAGCTTTGATCAGTTTGGGGTAATACCTGGCTATTGCTTCTCTGAAATATGCTTCTCCCCCTGGTAGATCAAGGAGAACCATGGCAGGAGAAACTTGAAATTCGTTCACCCTTTTTTCTATATAAGACCGGTAATATCCTGCTGTTAATTTGATAACGTCAAAATATATTTTAGTAAAGCAAACCGACGCGAAGGATTTATAATTTCCTGAACGCCGGCTGATTATGATAATCACCTGATCAAACTCTAAAATAACCTGATCGTCTTCAAGAAAACCGTTTTTATATGAGTTGGCGGTTTTTACCAGCAGATTAAAAGTTCTTTCATCAACTGCAATTGTAGATGGACCTGGTATTACCTGCGGATCTGCAATCATCAAGAGGCGATCATGGTTTTTTACAGTAAAATTTATATAATGATCGTGAACAGAGTACAAAAAAAGCTCTGGACTACCCTTGAAATACCGCAGATCTTCGGCCGCCCACAGGGTATTAACAGCGATAACGTTATCCGTGTTGTTGTCTTTCATTATTGCTCCTGCTATCAGATTACTCCTTCTGCCTGCATCGATTTAATATCCTCCTCGTTATAGCCGAGGTTGTTAAGTATTTCCACGGTATGCTGGCCGAGCGTTGGTGGTGGCAGGGTAATATCTCCGGGAGTCAGTGACAGCTTGGTCGGGACCCCAATCAGTTTAATCGGCCCTGCTTTCGGATGTTCGACTTCAACTACCATTTCCCGGACATCAACATGCGGGTCAGTTAAAACCTGGTCGATAGTACGAATGCGACCACAGGGCACCCCGGCTTCCTCCATTATCTGGACCCAGTTTTCAGTCGTTTTTTCCCGGGTGATTGTTTCAAGAATGCTTTTTAGCTCCCCGGGGTACCGGTTACGGCTTTTCATATCGGCAAAACGCGGGTCTTTGTTTAAATCTTCCCTGTTAATTACCTTAACAAAATTTTCCCAGAGACGCTGGTTGCCAACAGCAAATATTACATAACCATCCTTGGTTTCGAAGCTTTCATACGGGGTGATCATCGGGTGCCTGTTGCCCACCCGACCCGGAGCCTCATTCGTGGCCAGGTAGTTACCAGCCTGGTAGGTTAAAATGGCTATTATAGAATCCATCAGGGATACGTCAATAAACTGACCCTTACCTGTTTTCATGCGATTAATCAGGGCTAAAAGAATTCCCTCGACGGCATGAAAACCTCCAAGAACATCGGCTATGGCTACCCCGAGTCGCTGCGGCGGACCGTCAGGAAAACCGGTAATACTCATCAATCCGGCTTCTCCCTGGATCATTACATCAAAGCTCGGTTTTTCCCGGTAGGGACTATTATGTCCATAGCCCGTTATAGAGCAGTAAATTATTTCTTCATTGATCTTCTTCAGATCTTCATAGGTCAGGCCCATTTTTTCAGTAATACCAACCCGAAAGTTTTCAACAAAAATATCGGCTTCAGCTATTAGCTTATGCAGGATCCGGCGTGCCTTTTCTTCACGCAGGTTAAGAGTAATGCTTTTCTTGTTCCGGTTGAAAGAAAGATAATAGGCGGCTTCGCCCTCGAGAAATGGCGGCCCGAGAGCGCGGGAATCATCGCCCTTTCCGGGTGACTCTACCTTGATAACCTCTGCACCCATGTCACCTAGCTTCATTGTACAATAGGGACCGGCAATGAAGCGGCTGAGATCAACAACTTTTAATCCTGACAGCGGTTTCTGCATAGATAATCTTCCTCCTTTGTTTGCCGGAAATGATTCTACACGAATAACACTTTATCCTTCTTGTACATTTTCAGGAAGCTAACTATTTTTTCACCCCTTTTATTTTTTATCGCAGGGGTGTATACTATGAAAAAGCAAACACATGTTCGCATTCAGGGTGATCGTCATGAGCAAAAAAATTATTTTCTTAGCTGATATGGAATCATTTTATGCCAGCGTGGAAACCGCCTGCAAACCTTCCTTGCGGGGCAAACCGGTAGTGGTATGCGGTGATCCGGCCTTGCGTCACGGTATTATTCTTGCTGCCAGTAAAGAAGCAAAAGCACTGGGTATCAAAACCGGGCAGCCGGCCTGGGAAGCCCGGCGCATGTGTCCCTGGGTGGTTTTTGTTCATCCGCACATGCAAACATATATCGATTATTCGCTCCGGATTACCACCATCTTTGAGCGCTTCAGCGATCGGGTTTTACCTTACTCAATAGACGAACAGTTCATTGATCTGACCGGATCACAGAAATTATTCGGCACACCGCGGGAGACAGCATCCCTGGCTATCAGGCAGGTCTGGGAAGAAACCGGGATCCGCTGCCGGATCGGCATGGGCGAAAATATGCTGCAGGCGAAAATGGCCTGTGACTGTTTTGCGAAGAAAAATCCCGCTTGTTTTTTCGCGCTGGACAGCAGCAATTACAGTAACTTAACCTGGCCCCTGCCGGTCAGCTCCCTTTTTGGGGTTGGCCACCGCATGGCCCGTAATTTAGCACGTATCGGTGTGCGCAAGATCGGCCACCTGGCTGCCCTGCCCCGCGAAACAATGCGCCGGCGCTGGGGTATTAACGGTGAACTGCTCTGGTTGAACGCCCATGGCATTGACTATTCCACCGTTGAACCCGCGCCTGATGCAGAACAGAAAGGCGTCGGCCATACTGCTACCCTGCCCCGCGATTACCGCAACCGGAAAGAAATCGAGCTGGTTCTGCTGGAAATGACTGAGGAAGTCTGCTACAGGGCCAGGTGCCGGGGCAAGGTCGGCTCTACCGTGCACCTGTACTGCAGGGGCGCCGATTTTGACTTTCCGACCGGGTTCTCCCGTCAGAAAAAACTCCCTGCAACTACTTCCCGGGCACTGGAGGTATATCCAACCGTTCTGCAGCTTTTCCATCAGCACTGGGATCATCGGCCCTTGCGCGCCGTCGGCATCAGCCTGAGCGGGTTAACGCCCTACCACCAGTTGCAAATTTCCTTTTCAGGACGTTACGAAAAAGAGGAAAAACTGATCGAAACAATGGATCTGGTTAGAGAAAAATATGGAAAAACCAGCTTGTTTCGGGCCTCATCACTTAACCCCGGGGCCCAGCTTTTCCAGAGAGCGGGAAAAATTGGAGGGCATGACGCATGAGTAAAAAAATTAACCACCAGTTTCATTGCAGCAGAATGATGTTGCCGGAACACTGTTCTGTTCTGCGGGAACATTCAGTCGAGCTGGAACGGAAAGAAAACTTTCTTATACCGAATCACGATGAGCAGCAGCTCGAAGAATGTCAACAGCTCCTGGAACAGGCTCTTGCAGACGGCCTGGAGCTTTCATTTATGCTAGTGACTGCATCAGGGCGGGAAGCTATTCGCGGAGTACCGCTGCGCTTCGAGCAATATCCCCCCTCCATCTTAGTCAGCAGTGTTAGCCAGGGTTTAATCAGGGTTGATATAGAAAAAGTGATCTCTGTAAAAACTGCCTGAAATGGACAAAATAAAGCAGGCAGAGTTACCTGCCTGCTTTGAGGCTTGAATCGATCTAAGCGGGTGTTTTTACATTACCAGGGCCATGATTGCTTTCTGAACATGTAAGCGGTTTTCCGCCTGGTCAAAAACAATTGAACGCGGACCGTCTATAACATCATCGGTTATCTCTTCGCCCCGGTGTGCAGGCAGACAGTGCATAACCAGTACATCTTCCTTGGCATTCTCAAGCAGGGCACTGTTAACCTGGTAGCGCTTGAAACTGTTCAGGCGTTTTTCATATTCTTCTTCCTGACCCATGCTGGTCCAAACATCTGTGTAAATTACATCTGCTGTTTTGACCGCTTCAACGGGGTCATCCTGGATGTTTATCGAAGCCCCTGTTTTTGAAGCATCCAGCCTGGATAAACGGGTCACTTCCGGATCCGGTTCAAAACCGGATGGAGAACAAATAACAACATTCATACCCATTTTCGCGCCCCCAAACATCAGGGAATGGGCCATGTTATTGCCGTCCCCTATATAGGCCAGTTTTAAACCTTCCAGGTTCTGCTTCTTTTCCCTGATCGAAAAGAGATCAGCCAGTACCTGGCAGGGATGCAGCAGATCGGTAAGCCCGTTAATAACGGGAATCGAGCCATATTCTGCCAGATCAACAACATCCTGGTGATCGTAGGTGCGGATCATTATCCCATCAAGATACCGGCTTAAGTTCCTGGCAGTGTCGGCGATGGTTTCTCCGCGGTTAAGCTGAAGATCGTTGGCACTTAGAAAAAGGCCATAACCACCGAGCTGCCAGATGCCGACTTCAAAGGAAACCCTGGTTCTGGTAGAGGATTTCTGAAATATCATTCCCAGCGTTTTACCTTTCAGTGGATGGTAAATCTCTCCCAGCTTATTTTTCATTTTCAAAATATGACTGGTGTCCAGGATCTGATCTACCTCTTCCCTGCTTAAATCATGAATTGAAATCAGGTCTTTTCCTTTCATGTCGACAGCCATCTGCATATCCTCCTGTAATAGTATCTGATAAATTAACAGGCTATTTATTATACCGGCAACGATAACTCAAAGGAGCGTGATCGGATCGGTACATAACCTGTCTTATATTATATCTTCAATACTATTCTCTTTCAACAGTGCAGGCAATCCCCTGGCCTCCGCCGATACAAAGTGTAGCCAGGCCGCGCTTGGCATCTCTTTTTATCATTTCGTGAATAAGGGTAATGAAGATACGGGTACCGCTGGCTCCGATCGGGTGCCCTAAAGCAATCGCCCCACCGTTAACGTTTACAATTGATAAATCAAAATCGAGCTCCTTAACAACACTTAGAGCCTGAACAGCGAAGGCTTCATTTGCCTCAATTAAATCGAGATCGGCTACTTCCCAGCCAGTTTTTTTAAGAGCTTTACGGGTAGCCGGGATTGGTCCTGTCCCCATGATGGCCGGGTCAACTCCTGCAGAAGCAAATCCGCGAATAACAGCCAGCGGTTTAAGACCCAGTTTGTCAGCTTGTTCTCTGCTCATTAGAACCACGGCAGCGCCACAGTCATTAATACCCGAAGCATTACCGGCAGTTACTGTCCCATCCTTTTTAAAAGCCGGGCGCAGTTTGGCCAGAACTTCTGCGCTGGTCATGCGCGGATGCTCGTCAGTGTCAAACACTATGGGCTCACCTTTGCGCTGGGGTATTTCTACCGGAACAATCTCGTCCTTAAAACGTCCTTTTTCTATAGCAGCATGGGCCCGGGTTTGGCTTTCAAGAGCCAGCTGGTCCTGTTCTTCTCGGCTTATATTATACTTTTCGGCAATATTTTCTGCCGTTATTCCCATATGGTATTCATTAAAAGCGCACCATAACCCATCTTTTATCATAATGTCGGTCATTTTACTGTCGCCCATGCGTAACCCCCAGCGAGCTGAGGCTAATGCATACGGCGCAGCGCTCATGTTTTCTGCTCCACCCGCCACAATAACATCTGCTTCTCCGGATGCAATTGCCGTTGCACCAAGAGTAATTGTTTTTAATCCGGATCCACAAACTTTATTAACTGTTGTACTGGGTATTTCTACCGGTATACCAGCTTTTACTGCAGATTGACGGGCCAGGTTTTGTCCCAACCCGGCCTGCAGGACGCAGCCCATTAACACTTCATCCACAGTTTCAGGTTTTACTTTTGCTTTTTCAAGGGCGCTTTTTATTGCGACAGCGCCTAAATCAACTGCGCTAATGTCTTTCAACACACCTCCAAATGTACCTACTGCAGTTCTGACAGCACTTACAACAACTACTTCTCGCACCTTGTTAACCTCCCTTGTATTCATAACCAAACTAATAACTAGGCCCTTCCGATGATATAACGGTACGGATCTACTTCGTTCCTGAGGGTTTTAAGTTCTTCTTTTTTGGGTGGTTCACTTTCTTTCAGGTTATCATCCCAGAGCAATTCAAAGCCGGTATTTTCCATGACAACCTCTTTGGTTACTCCCGGGTGCAAACTTTCTACTTTCATTCGTTTGCTCTGTTCATCAAAACCGATTACACATAAGTTAGTGATAACCTTGTAAGGGCCGCTGTTGGCTGGCAAGCCGGCTTTTTCACGTGCCCCCGGCCCGGTCAGGTATCCGGGAGTGGTAACAAAGTCGATTTTTTCTGTGAAACGCCTTTTATCCTGGGGTGTAATCATCATAGTTTTCCAGCAGAGCGAACCTAAATCATTAGCCCCGCCACTGCCGGGAAAGCGCACCTTTGGTGCCTTATGGTCTGTTCCAATCATAGTGGAATTAATGTTGCCGTATTGATCTATTTGGGCTCCACCTAGAAAAGTATAATCAACCAGGCCGCGCTGACAGGTTTCCATGATTTCCGGCATGCTGCTGGCGGAAAGAGCTCTATAGAAAGTTCTTGAATCACCTACTGAGATAGGCATTGATGGGAGCAGGGGCCCAATACCACCTGCTTCAAACATAATCATCAGTCTTGGAGAATAGATCTTCTGGGCCAGCATGGCGGCGGCACACGGAGCCCCGGTGCCTACCACAACAATACTGTCATCCTCAAGATAGCGGGATGCAAGGGAAATCATTAGCTCCATATCGTTGTATTCCATATTATTAAACCTCCTTTGGTGGGCAATTGTTTATTTTTCTATCAGGTTTTCCTGGAACCGCAGTTCCTGCAACCTGGCCATTCCGCCAATTTTATCCAGGTAATCGTTGAAATTCCTGGCGCTATAGATATGCTTATCCATGAATTCTGCCAGCTCGTCCGGATCATTTTCTACTCTCAACCATTCTTTAAGGTGATCTTCATCACTGAAATATTCATAAGCCATATTCCCGGGATAACTACCGTAAGGAACTTCAACAACGGCATCTACCAGGTAATAAGGAATTACTGTTTTATCCGGATCGCGTCGGATCACCTCGTTGGGAATCAGGCGTTCGGTGGTGATAATTAAACGCTTAGATGCCCGGGCCAGGTCATAATCGGCAATCATGATACCGTCTATCTGGCAATTACCATAAACATCAGACCTGTGGACATGAATAATGCCTACATCCGGAAAAAGAGCGGGAACTGCCAGGTATTTTGCCCCGGTAAATGGACATTCCATTTCCATAGATGCGCTGTATTTTTCTGTATCGGTTCCCAGCATACAGCGTACCGGCATAAATGAGAGACCCATCGCCGCAGCTTTATACCGCCAGGTTAAAGCTGCATTTGTCCATTCAGTTATATCAATAGCCCCGCTTTCGACTGCTTTTCTGGCTACCTTGGAAAGACCACGGGCTTCAAGACCAATAATATATGCAATGTCGCACCGGTTAATGCATCCTCCGGCAACCAGTAACTGAAAATCATGTGTTGCTGTGTGGCCGGCCATTCCCAGGTTCCTTTTTTTCTGACGAATCATTTCGTGCAAAACTGCCGTCGGAATCCGGTTTGCGCCAAATCCGCCTACACCGATATAATCACCGTCATTGATCATTTCGCTAACAGCTTTATCAATTGTAGTTAACTTTTCAACCATTTTTCGTGGTTTTTTATCACGGAAGTATTCCCGTGCCCGATCTGCATCAGGATCCGTGTAAATTTTTCCGTCACCTGCAGGTTTGTAGGTAACATTTCTTTCTTTGAGCATTTTATTATAGTTTTCCAACCAAACCACCTCCCAGTTTAATATATACTAAAAACCTATAATACTTAATTGCTGCAACAATAAAAGTATTCTCCAGCAGTAAATCATTACCTTCATTTTACAGCAAAATGACGGTGTCAGAAGATACAAAAAAAAGCACATATACATATACATTATGTATAAAAGAACCGACCATAATTTATTGTTCTTTAAAGTATGGAATTCAGTTATGACAGGGAGGATAATATGATTTTTATATACCGTTTCGGGGGAGCTAACTGGGTAATAGTAATTATTTTCCGCAGCTAAAGTCGAGCTGTAAGAAATTAATTCGGCTGTCATAGTATATAATATGGAATAACAATTGTATTTTAAGGAGGAGCTTGCATGTCCGACAAACTATGTGTCATTGTTGGAGTAGGCAAAGGTATGGGGCAGGCTATCGCCCGTGTTTTTGCCCGTGCCGGGTTTAACCTGGCCATGATTTCCCGTAACCCTGAAAATATGGAGCCCTACCGTAAACAGGTGGAAAGTATCGGTCAAAAAGCCTGGCTTCTCCAGGCTGATGTAACAGAACGTATAACATTGATCGAAGCCTTTGAGCAAATTATTGCCACAGCAAAAGTGCCTGATGTTGTTATATACAACATTGCCACGATGACCAAAGAAAAACCAAGTGAATTAACTGAAGAAGCTATGCTTAAAACATTGCCGCTTAATTTCTTCGGTGCTCTGCATACAACTGCAGCTGCGCTTCCGGCAATGCGTGAGCGAGGCTCGGGAACCCTGCTTTTTACAGGAGGTGGATTTGCCATAGAACCTGCAGTTGAAAAAACCACCCATTCTGTTGGAAAAGCAGCCCTGCGCAACTGGGTATACAGCCTTTTCCAGGAGCTGGCCCCGGCAAACATCCATGCCGCTACTGTAACTATAACAAGGCCAATTGCAGAAGGCACCGAGTATGACCCGGAATTAATTGCCTCTAATCACCTAGAACTGGCATTGCAGAAAAAAGAAGATTGGCAGTGGGAAATTATTCATAAAGATCTCTAAAATTACAAAAAACTGAAGACTGTGGACCCAGAGGTTTCCGCTGTCTTCAGTTTCTTCATACTACCTCGTCATAGAAAGCAGTTTAACGCCCTGCCCCTTAAACTGGCTAAAAATAACCCCCTGCGAAACCATATTCAAAACTAATGCCGGATCGGTAACTACCGTTCCGGATACTAAATCAACTCCCTGGTTGAACCAGGTTACTGATAATGGAGTGGTAGGTCCAAGGACCATTACTGTTGCATCAGGTTTACATAGTTTTAAAAGCTGTTCCATGGTTCCATTTAAAAGTGCGGTTCCAGTAATAGCCACAAGGGCGGCTTCAGGTATTACTTTATTAGCCTGATCAGCCGGCAAATCATTTAAACGGGGCCTTCTCTCCAGTACAAACAAACGTTTAGCTACCTTTTCAATTTTGGGGATAAATGGAAAGTGTCCTACCAGGCAAACAGTTTTACCTGTTCCGTATTCTATAAGCAGCTCTGCAGCATTAATTTGTTTGAGTTTTTTTTCATCTACTTCCAGCAGTGAATTAACTGCAGCCAATCCGATACTTCTTTCCAGGGTGCTGCTGCTCTGTGCCAGTTCGACCAGCTCAAGAGCACTTTTACCATTTAATTTCCCCGCATCGGTAACCGGAGGACCTGCCGTATGTTCATGTTCAAAAAGGGTTGAGGATAAACCGCACCTGCGGCTCCAGACAGCTGTCCAAAATGGACCAATTCGGACCTCCCTTACCGCGGCATCTTCTTTTATTTCTTGTTTTATTAAATTGATCAGGTCTACCATTCTTTATCTAACTCCACAATCTTCTTCTGCGACCTATACCATACATTCCCGATCCACACCGGCCAATTCCAAATCCGGTGCCAGCTCCCTGTCTGTTGACGCTATTACCAGGTATAATGTTCCGAACAGAATTGTTATTAACGGAATTCTGCATCTTAGCAGCACAGCGTCCCATTCTTTTTCCAGTCATTGGACCATTACCACTGGGGCCGGTTCCATTAAATCCAGGCATTCTCAATTCCTCCTTTAGATACTGTTATTTAACTCAACAATTTAATTATAACGTTATTATGGGTATATGTCTATAACTATATTATTAATAAAATCAAACAAATGGGTTTTTGGATTGTATAAACAAAGAAGGACGGAGTATAAATACCCCATCCTTCCTGCATTTGTTTGTGGTGCGAGCGAGAGGACTTGAACCTCCACGGGCGTTAAGCCCACTAGGTCCTGAACCTAGCGCGTCTGCCATTCCGCCACGCTCGCCTGTCTGATTCCTACCATGATATTATAACCACTTCGCAGGTAGGAATCAATAGTGAAAATTAGTTTATATTATTTCTTTTCATCTTTTTCACTGTTGCTTTCAACTGCAAGCGGCAAGAGATGCTTCAGTTCTATCGGTAGTGGAAAAGCGATTATCGAACCCTGCTGACTTGCTATCTCCGGCAAAGTCCTCAGCAGGCGGACATAAAAGCCCCCTTCCTGGGAATTTAAAATTTCTGCTGCTTCAGCAATTTTCCCCGCTGCCGCTTTTTCTCCTTCAGCCTGGACAATAACCGCTCTGCGCTCACGTTCTGCCGTTGCCTGACGTGAAATGGCTTTTTGCAGGGATTCAGGGATTACAACATCTTTAATTTCCACCGCGGTAACTTTAATACCCCAGGGATCGGTGGCATCATCAAGAATTGACTGGATCTTCTGGTTTAACTTATCGCGCTCCGCGAGCAGTTCATCAAGTTCAGCCTGCCCGGCTACGCTGCGTAAAGTAGTTTGGGCCAGCTGCGCTGTTGCCATCCGGTATTCTTCAACGTTATTGACTGCCCGGTTGGGATCGACAACGCGGTAGTACACAACAGCATTAACGCTGGTTGTAACGTTATCGCGGGTTATTACTTCCTGGGTTGGAACATCAAGGGTAATTATCCGCAAGGATATCCTCACAGTTCGATCAACAATTGGGATGATAAATACAATTCCCGGCCCCTTCTCACCAATCAGGCGGCCTAAGCGAAAAACAACCAGCCTTTCATATTCCCGGACAATTTTTACTGCTGAGGTTACAAATAGAATCAATATAATTAAGATAGGCACATACAAACTTAAATCACTGAGCAGTTGAAACATTTTTTCATCCTCCCCACTATTTATAATGATTAGCACCTTTCATTGACCTAATAAACTCATTTGCAAATATTAAGCTTGTTCATCTTCGCTCACCTTGACACTTTTTACATAAAGGGTAAGTGACTCAGAATTAACGACCTCAACTTCAGCATTTTTGGGAATTAAATTTCCGTCTGCGCTTTTTGCTTTCCAGATTTCCCCCCTGGCCTTGATCATACCTTCAGGATTAAGGTCTGATACCGCCACGCCTCTCTGCGGAGGATTAAAGAAATCACTTCCGTTTCGCCAGCGCTTCCGGCTCTGGATAACCCTCTGGGCAATAAAAATGAATACTATAACCAAACCGATCGTTATGCCGCTAACAGTGACAATGAAGCTGGCATACCAATCACGGGCCATAAAAGGTTCCATCGGCAGAAGAATGGCTCCGGCAACCAGAGATATAGCTCCCCCGATACCCAGTATGCCGAAACCGGAGGTAAATATCTCGGCAACTATAAGCCCCAGTCCAACTATAATCAATATTATACCCGTTGTGTTTGTGTCGAAAAGTCCAATACCATAGATGCCCAGAATAATCATTATTGCCCCTCCCACTTCCGGAACTATAGTACCCGGAGCGTTCAACCCCAGGTAAACAGCAAGGAGTCCAAACATCAAGATTAAAAATGATACTTGCGGATCACTTAGCCAATTTTGCAATTTTTCCCTGAGGTTCATTTCTCCGCTGACAACAGGAGCATTTGCTGTAGATAGATGGTATATTTCACCCTGCTTGATAATTGCAAGGTTATCCAGTTGCTGAAGCAGGTCTTCTACGCTGCCTGCCATATATTCAATTAAACCCTCTTCAAGGGCTTCATATGCATCAAGAGTGAGATTTTCAGTAACGAATTTTTCTGCAATATCTTCAGGGCGACCTTTTTCCCTGGCCATGCTGCGCAGGTGACTGGCATAGAATATAACCGTTTTCTCATTTGCCGGTTCTGATCCTTCAGGTGAAAGTGATATGGGCTGAGCTGCACCAACTGTTGTTCCGGGGGCCATTGCCGCTATATCAGAGGAAATTAAGATAAAAGCACCAGCTGATCCGGCAATTGCCCCTGATGGTGCAACCAAAACAGCAATGGGAACAGGGCTATTCAAAAAAAGCTGGTTTATTTCAAGGGTTGCATCAACCAGTCCACCGGGAGTATCCATTAATATAACTACAAGCTGAGCGTCCTGCTCGAGGGCCTCTTCAATTTGTCGTTGCAAAAAACTGTTCTGACCCGCCGTTATAGTACCATTTAGCTCAACTAGGTACACTGTTTTTACCGGTGCAGCTTCGGCAGAATAAAATAAAAACGTTAATACCAGGATCAGAAGTATAGATATAACAACAGCTGTTCTGCACAATCCTTTCCTGCTTATCCTGTTTAATACCATCTCAATGACACCTCGTTTAACCCTGTAACTATTATAATATAAATTGCCCACCTGATAAACAGGCTGTTATTTGCTGGACTACTTAATCTACCAATCTTGACCGGACGAGTAATTATAATTATAATATAACCATATAGGTTATATATAGGAGACTAAAAAATGATTACCAAAAAAGCTGAGTACGCCATTATTATACTTTCAGAATTAGCTTCACACCCGGAAGGGTCTGTGATAACCAGTAAGGCAATTGCAAAAAAACAATCAATTCCTGTCAACCTGGTTGTTCAGCTAACCTCTATTCTAAAAGAAGCCGGCTGGGCAATCGGCTCACGCGGTCCCGCCGGTGGTATTACACTTATTGCAGATCCAGACAAAATAACGCTCAGGGAAGTTATCGAAACGGTTGATGGAAAAATTGGCATTACCCGCTGTCTTTTTAATGAAAAACCTTGTCGCGACCAGAAACACTGCTCCCTGCGGGGGATTTGGGACAGAGCCCAGAGCAGTATGCTGGCTGTTCTTGACGATGTGACAATAAAAGAACTGTCCCAATCGTTTTCTAACGGCAATGTAAAAATATAAGTTTATTCTTCCTTAATACTACCGTCCACATTAATTACTACTTCCATGTAAGGCACCCTGATTTGCGCTTCTTTGATAGCCGATTTAACCAGTCTTGACATTCCGAAACAACAACCTACTTCCATAATAAGAACTGTTATACTGTTAGGCTTATTAATTTTAAATATCTCAACAAGCTTTTGGTGGTATACATTAACATCATCAAGCTTTGGGCAGCCGATTAAAAGTGAACGACCGACTAAAAATTTGCGGTGAAAATCTGCATAAGCAAACGGAACACAATCAGCAGCTATCAGCAGGTCGGCATTTTTTAAAAAGCTTGACTGGGGTGAAACCAGGTGAAGCTGAACAGGCCAGTGGCTGAGTTCTGCTTCGACTTGATCTGTATTAGTGTTTTCCTGACTACTACCTGTTTTTAACTGATCGATTAAAGTAGAACCACAGCTTACTTTCAATTCCGGTTTTTCACTTACAATTTCTTTATTTACAATATTTTTAAGATGTTCTTCCACAGCCTTTTCATCAAACGGGTCCGCTTCTCTTTCTATAATTGTTATTGCATCCCGGGGACATTCACCAAGGCAATTACCAAGTCCGTCACAGTATATATCTTTAACCAATTTTGCTTTTCCATCGACTACCTGTAGTGCTCCTTCCGCACAAGATGGAATACATATTCCACAACCATCGCATTTTTCTTCGTCAATCTCTATAATCTTTCTCATAACCTTGCTCATCTGCATAAACACCTCTTTCAGCTAAATATCCGTCTGGTAAACTCTAAGCAACTCAGCAACAAGCTGATCCTCCCTGTCCTTTAACTCTTCATTTAAAATATTTTTTATAATCTTTTGAGTATCCTTTACGGCCGTCGGCGGCCAGCTATTGTCATCGTTTAAAGCATCCAGGAATTCCTGTTCATCATTAATAATACCTTGCTTCCGCAATGAAATAGAAATTAAAGCAGCCAGAACGGGAAGCATTTCAATTTTTTGTGCCTGGCAAATAGATTCTGCTTTTTCTATCAGTTTGTTTAATCTCTCTTCTTCAGCAGAATCATTACCAGTTTTTATTTTTAAATATTCTTCCATGCTTTTTTTCAGGGACTGGGCTTTTAGTCCCTTTGCCCCGGGTCCCAGGCATTGCTCAGCGTAAGCACACCATTCAGCGCAGCCAAGATTGAAACGTGGATTGGCTACCTTTGTCTTGCATTTTGGACAGCGCAGACGGATATCAGTTTTGAAAAATTCAATTTCCTCGCCGCAGTTTGGGCAGTTTACTTCACAGGCATCATCAGCAGTCCAATAACGCATATCCTGTCCGGGACATTTTGTTCCGATCATTTCGCCATCTCCTTACATTACTAACTTAGTTAGTTATAATTATACACGATTTATTTTTCCAATGCAATAAAAAACGGCATTTCTGCCGTTTTATTTATTCTTATTACATTAATTCGTGCTTTGTATCCTAATCATATAACCAATTTTCATGAGGTAAATTATAAGAGCATATCTCTTCGGGTTTAAAGAAAAGGTTAATTTCCCTGGCGGCGCTTTCCGTTGAATCAGACCCATGGACAATATTTTTACCCATATAAACGGCAAAATCACCCCGCATTGTGCCGGGCGCTGCTTTAAGTGGATCAGTTGCCCCCATCATTGTTCTTACCATTTCTACGGCATTATCACCTTCACAGATCATGGCAACTACAGGCGCTGATGTGATAAATTCAATTAACTCACCGTAAAATGGTTTATCTTTATGCTCTCCATAGTGTTTGGCTGCCAAATCTTTACTAATGATCATCATTTTCATGGCAACAATTTTAAGTCCCCTGCTTTCGATACGCTTGATCAGGGTGCCTACCATTCCCCTTTGTACGCCGTCAGGTTTAACCATTAAAAACGTCTTTTCACGTTCCTTCATAATAACCTCCCTTTTAATAATTTATCTGTAAAATATTATTATTTATATCAAAATTCATTGTAACAAAACTAATTTAAAAGTCAATTAACACATGCTTTTGAGCAGCTAATAAAAGGTTTCTTAAGCTTTTCTTAGTATATGTGAAAATAATATCAAAATCTATTTGCTTATTGGGACGAAGTTATATACAATATACTTTGGTAAAACAATGAAATGCTTATTTCATTTTCAAATGCCTTAATTCAAGAAAGGGATTGTTGCAATGAATGATTTAAACTATCTAATCAAACCGGCACATGTTGCCGTAGTCGGAGCATCGCGATCGCCGCAAAAAATCGGCCACGCTATCCTGGAAAATGTAATCAAGAGCGGTTACAAGGGAGAAATTTTCCCGGTTAACCCCAGGGAAGACGAAATTTCCGGCCTTAAAAGTTACAGTTCTGTTAAGGATATCGGTAAGCCTATAGATCTTGCAGTGATATGCGTACCCTCCGCCCATGTGCTTTCTGTTGCCGAAGAATGCGGAGAACTCGGTGTAAAGGGCCTGATTGTCATTACAGCAGGTTTTAAGGAAATCGGTAAGGAAGGCCTGAAGAAGGAAAAGGAATTGGTCAAGATCTGCCGCAAGTATAACATGCGTATGGTCGGCCCCAACTGTGTCGGTATTCTCAATACCCACACACCGATTAATGCTTCCTTCGCCAAGGGGCACCCCGGGCAGGGCAAGGTAGCCTTTATTTCTCAGAGCGGCGCCATGCTGGTTTCAATTGTCGATTGGAGTTATGAAATGGGGGTTGGTTTCTCCAGTTTCATCAGCCTGGGAAACAAGGCTGATCTTGATGAAATTGATTTTATTGAAAGCTGTGCCAATGACCCTGAAACTGCTGTTATCCTATGCTACATCGAAGATGTAACGGATGGTAAACGCTTCATTGACGTATGCTCAGAAGCAAGTAAGAAGAAGCCAATTATCGTGTTGAAGTCAGGCACCAGTAACGCCGGGGCACAAGCCGCATCTTCCCATACCGGGGCTCTGGCCGGCAGTGATCGTGCCTACGAGGCAGCATTCCGGCAAAGTGGCGTTTTACGCGCTACCACCATGAATGAATTATTCGACCTGGCCCGCGCCTTCTCAACTCAGCCGCTGCCCCGTGATTCAAGAGTGGCTATTGTTACCAACTCCGGTGGACCTGCTATTCTTACCACTGATGCCGTTGAAAAACGCAAACTGAGAATGGCCCGTTTTGAAAAAGAAACAACCAATAAACTACGTGAAAACCTTCCTGTCGAAGCGAGCATTTATAATCCTGTCGATATTATTGGTGATGCAAGGAATGACCGCTACGAGTTTGCGCTTGAAACAGTATTGCAGGATGATAATGTAGACAGCGTCCTTGTTCTCCTCTGTCCCGCAGCTTTAACCGAACCGGAAAAAACAGCTAAAACAATTGTCGAATTAAGCAAAAAGTACAGTAATAAACCGATCATGTCCGTTTACATGGGCGGCAAAACACTGGCTGAGGGGAAAAAATACCTGACCGATAACGGCATACCGGATTTTACCTTCCCCGAATCATCAGTCAGGGCAATTAAGGGAATGGTTCGATATTCAAAGTATACTGAACCAAAACCACAGGCTGAAAAACTTTCCCTTGACGGTATAGACAAGGATAAAGTGCGTAAGATTCTTGACAAAGTATTTGCCGAGAAAAGAGTAGTGCTGCTCGGTCATGAAGCAGCCGAAGTTATGGCTGCCTATGGAATTCCCGCCAGCCGCAGCCTGCTGGCCACTTCAGAAGATGAAGCAGCTGAATTTGCCAGTGAGGTTGGCTACCCGGTAGCCATGAAGATATCATCACCACGAATAGCTCACAAAACTGATGTAGGTGGGGTTAAGCTCGGCATACATACTGAAAGTGAAGCTCGAAAAGCTTACCGCCGTATCATGGAAAGGGTCACCCACTTCATGCCCGATGCGCCCATCCACGGGATTGAAGTACAAAACATGATAGATGAGGGTGTTGAAGTAATCATCGGAATGTCTAAGGATATACAATTTGGACCCCTGGTGGTTTTCGGCCTGGGAGGTATTTACGTCAACCTGATGGAAGATGTCACTTTCAGGCTTGCTTCGTCCCTGAACAATGTTCAGGAAGCTAAAAAAATGATAACAGAAACTAAGGCTTACAAGATGCTGAAAGGCTATCGCGGCAAAAAACCTGCCGATATGGACGCTCTTGTCGATGCAATTCTGAGAACAGCCCGCCTGGTAACCGATTTCTGCGAGATTACTGAAATGGATATTAACCCGGTCAGGGTTCATACCAGGGGAGCAACTGCTCTTGACATTAAAATAACAATTGAAAAGAAAGAAAAATAAATTAAACCGATTCTGAGAGGTGAATGTAACATGAAAGCGATCTATTTAACTGGAAAAGCAGGCGGTGGAAAAACCGCGACGGCACTCGGATTAGCGATAAAACTACGTAATGAAGGGTTAAAGGTATCTTACTTTAAACCGCTTGGCTTCCGCAAAGGTATCGTCAAAAAAGATGACGACGATGTTTTTTTGATGCGTAAAGCCCTGGAACTACCGTTTCCCGGCGAAGTAATATCTCCCTTTACGATTAACGCTAACTACCTTACTGCCCGTTTCGTTAAAGAAGACCAGAACCTGCTGGGCAAGATCAAGGAATCATTTAAAAAGTGTTCCGAAGGTTATGATGTTGTTTTGGTTGATGGTAGTATAGAACCATATGTTGGCCGCAACCAAGGTCTTGATGATTTTTCCCTGGCGGAAATATTCGGGGCATCAATACTGCCGATAATAAGGGCTGATGACGATTTTGATCTTGATCAGAATCTTCTTTACCTGGACCTGTGGGCAGAGAAAAAGTTACCCGGGATAGGAGCAATTTTCAACAATGTGTCTCCCCTGCAGGTAAATAAAACCAGCAGCATATACAAACCTCTGGTTGAAGAAAAAGGTTACCCGGTTCTCGGTATCATCCCGCGTCAGCTGGAAATATCTTCACCCTCGGTTGAAGAGTTTTTCGACGTATTAAATGGTGAAATCCTGGCAGGCGCAGAGCATATGGATCGTATCGTCGAAGAGGTAGTTGTCGGTACAATGACTATTGACAGTGCGCTCTCATATATGCGCAAAGCTCCAAACAAAGCAGTTGTAACCGGTGGTGACAGGACAAATATGGCCTTAACCGCTCTTGAAACGAGTACATCGGTTATTATTCTCACTGGTGGTTTCTACCCTGATGTCCAGGTTTTATCAAGAGCTGAAGAAAAAGGCGTACCAGTCATACTGGTTTACGAAGATACCTTTACCACCCTTGAAAATCTGCATAGTGTTTACCGCAGTATACACCCGCAAAATAAGGTTGCCATAGATCTGGTTGAGACAACCATGGATAAATATGTAGATATGAAAAAAATATTGAAGCAGATTAAAAAGTAAGCTGCTAAACAGGGACAAAAAAAAGGAGTCATCACGACTCCTTTTTTTTTATCCTCAGTTCCGTTAATTATCGTAGCGCAATACCTTGTTTTCCCAGGTTCTAATCATTATATAGTCCTTACCACTGCTGACCAGGTACTCGGGAAGCATGGGTGTTTTACCCTGCCCCAGCGGGGCATTAACCACGTAGGTGGGAATTGCCAGCCCTGAAGTATATCCCCGCAGTTTTTCCATAATCTCGATTCCTTCTTCCACCTTAGTCCGGAAATGGGCAGTACCTTTTACAGCCTTGGCATGGAAGATATAATAAGGGCGAACCATGGTTTGCAAAAGATCCTGGTTGAGTTTACGCATTACAAAGGGATCATTATTTATTCCCTTTAGTAATACTGCCTGGTTGCCAAGGCTCACACCCGCCCTGGCCAGCTTAAAGCAAGCTTCCCTTGAACGCGGGGTAACTTCCAGGGGATGGTTGAAATGCGTATTGACATAAACAGGCATGTGATCTGAAAGAATGCGGCAGAGCTCGTCGTCAACCCTCTGGGGCATTGTAACCAGCGTCCTGGTGCCAAAACGTTTAATTTCCACGTGAGGAATCTGATCGAGTTCGGTAAGCAGCCAGTCAATCGTTTGATTATCCAGCATAAAACCGTCTCCGCCTGTCAGTAATACATCGCGTATTTCCTCATTTTCACGGACATAATCAATTGCTGCCTGAAGTTCTTCTTTTGTGGTGGCCAAATCTTTTTCACCGATAGCCCTGCGTCTCTGGCAGTGGCGGCAGTACATAGCGCACTGGTTGGTTACTTTTATAATTAAACGGTCGGCATAGCGCCTGGTAACTGCCGGTGTAGGCGAGGTAAACTCTTCTCCCATCGGATCATCGTAACCACCGTGGTCTACATACTCCTGGATCTGGGGAATAGACTGCAGTTTAACCGGATCATTCAGATTATCGGGATCAACCAGGCTTAGATAATATGGTGAGACAGCCCAGCGATACCTTGATCCGGTTTTATCTATTTCCTCAATTTCCTGCCTTGATATTGGTAAGAGCTCTTTTAAAACAGCACTGTTCGTTACCCTGTTTTTCAATTGCCAGTGCCAGTTCTCCCATTCTTCATCACTTGCTTTAAAAAAGTTCTTTATTCTTTTCTGATTCTCAAGGATACGTTCCCACTGATTAAAACCTGTCGGAATATCTTTCAGCGCTTCCCTGTAATCTTCAATTCTTCCTTTCAGGACAGCAGCACGTTCAATAGCCTTTTCTCTTTTATTAGGATGCGGTTGCTCATCTTTCATACGTTATCTTTACCTCCATCACAGCATTTATTGTTAGTTGTATATATATAGTATAATTGTATGGTCTGCTAATGTCAAAAAAAGGGTTCAGGAATTTCAATTCCTGAACCCTTACCGATCACTATTTACATAAACTAAGGAAGTGTTTTCCACCAGCCGGATCTGGCACTGCCATCCCTGACAGTTGTGGTTTCCCAGACTTCAGCGTAACCTTCAACATGCATGGTATCGCTTATGAAGCCATCTACTTCCATGTTTCTCTTGGTGGTTCCACCTGTATTGCCGAAACTGTTGTTAATGTTCAGGTAATCCCCGTCACTGGTGCTGCTGGTTGAGACGGTCTGCCTGATATAACCGCTTTCACCCTGATCCATTTCCACACCTATAACAACATCGGTTTTTGCAGCAATATCGACTGATAAACCGCTGATCATTTTAACCTTGTTGTTATCAGGTGCATTCGGGGCAGTAGTTCCGTAGAGGTAAAGCGAAAGGTTGGCTGCCGATATATCATAGACAGAATCGGCCGGGCTTCCTTCATATTTTACAGTGGTTACCTCATGGCTTCCTGATATGGTTCCCTCTCCACTGACCTGAAAGCCAGCCTGTCCACCGTCAAAATCAACAACTTTCTGGTGAAATGCATCGCCGATGTACTTAAAATATGTACCGGTATAACGGTACATCGCAGCGAAAGCAGGCAGAGATAACAAAACCAAAACCAGCAAGGTAACCGTAACAGTGATACATAGCTTACTTTTTGTGAACAAAGACTGATTATTTTTGATTTTATTTAATTCTTTATCTCTAATAGTAACGCACCTCCTCCCTGGATATAATGAATAAAATGGTCGGAGCGACTGGATTTGAACCAGCGACCTCTTGACCCCCAGTCAAGCGCGCTACCAAGCTGCGCCACGCCCCGACATGCACAATAAAGCTATTTTTATGTAAAGTCTTTACCCATTTTAAAGCAATCGTCTTTAAAAGTCAATAAGATACGAAAACACCAGTTTAGATCTTAAAGTAGCTAAACATTTGCCCAAAATTGATACCGGCGATAATTTTATTGGCATTGTTCTGATAAAGCTGGCGGTTCCCGTCTTCAAGGTGGTGCGACTTGATTCCGTGTGATATCGACAAAAAAGTTTCAATGTATGCGGCCAGTTGATCGCACCCCTTAATTATTTCACCATCGAGCGGTGAAAATTGATCGCTATTATAATTATTGTTTATCTCCACAGAACTAACTTTCTTTATTATTCCATTATCCTTGATTTTACTGGCGAATTCGTTTTCTGTAAAATATTTAATCTCTTCATGCCAGGCTGCAGGCAAAAGTGGGAATATACGTTCCTCCAGCTGCCTGTGTTCAATATCCTTGATAATATCTTCGAGCCCGGCGACAGATCTTTTAACAGGTGATACGATATCCCTGGTCAGCACTTCGGGCAGGTCGTGAAAAAGCGCTGAAAAGTAATTATTGTATATCCTCACCGGACAGGCTTTTAATTCGACCGAACAGAGATAGCTTACCATGGCAACAATCAACATATGTCCCATAACAGACGTTTTTGGTACACGCGGCGATTGCGCCCAGCGTTGCTGAAATCTCAGCTGGCCAACCAGGTCAAGAAAGTTACTGGTTTTTTTTCCAAGAGTAAGTTTCTGCACTCCGGCCAGGTCGTAATGTTCCTCTATCTGGTTGGCTATAGCATTACGTGTTTCTTCAAGCCCGTAAAGTCCTTCATTCAAACGATATATTATTTTAAATTCCCAGTTTGTGGCCAGGTAATGAGCTGCTTTTAGGATTCGCTTTTCCAGAGATATCCTGTCAGTAGAAAAATAATAATTCTCCATCTTATCAAATATGTTTCCTTCGAAATCTATAATTCTATCTTTGAGCCGGTCAAGAACCCAGCGATTAAGTTGTTCTCCTTTTTCTGCCATCAGCTTGTAGAATACCGGTGGTTTAATATCGGTCAGAACTATACGGTGTAAAAATTCGAATAGCCCACCTTCAATCAAATCCGGCCAATTTACTGATAATCCGTGATCTGCCTCTTCAATTTTGGCCAAAACATAAGCATAGACCATTTTATGAGCCTGTTTATCGAGTTCGCTGAAATAGTCGGGGCGGATATGATCATTCCAGCGCTGGATACTGGCTGCTTCATAAAGCAGCTCCAGCAGTTCTTTTCTGATCATTACCTTCACTCCCTTTTATAGTTGTTATCTATAGTTTTCAGTAAAGGTCTGCCGGGCAGACAGGGTATATACAAAATATAATCAAGCCAACTAGCTTTTTCTGCCAAGTCTGGATTCGGTCCCTTTAAAAAGCCTTTCTATATTTTGACGGTGTCTTAAAACTACCAGTAAGGCTACCCCGATCCCGAAAACAATGTAAGGCAGGTCGTATCCCAGTATTAAAAATATTAACGGTACCATGATAGAACCAACAATAGAGCCAAGTGAAACATATCTGGTTACGGCTATCAAAATAACCGTTACTACGGCAAGAATTAAAAGCGCCCATCCCGAGACAGCAGCAAGTACTCCAACCCCTGTAGCTGCAGCCTTTCCGCCCCTGAACCTGAGAAACACAGGAAAACTATGTCCGAGCATAGCCAGAAACCCTGCTGCAAGAAAAATTACAGGTAGATCACTGACATATTTCGCCAAATAAACAGCTGTAAACCCCTTAAGGGCATCAAGCAAAAATACCGGTAAGGCCGCTTTCCATCCACCAACCCTCAAAACATTTGTTGCCCCGATATTTCCACTGCCATGTTTTCTGATATCTGTTTTCAGGAACAGTTTTGACATTAAGTATCCAAAAGGCAGCGAACCAAGCAGGTAAGCAACCACTAAAATAAGAACAGTCATTTCAACCTCCTCTTCGTTCCCTTTTCTTAATTTTTATAACCAAAGGTGTCCCTTTAAAGTAAAAAGCCTCACGAAGTCTGTTTTCTAAATAACGACGGTAAGAAAAGTGAACCAGTTCAGGCTCATTGGCAAAAAAAACAAATGTTGGAGGTTTAACCTCCGGTTGAGTTGCATAATAAAACCGCACTCTTTTGCCCTTCACACCGGGAGGAGGATTAACAGCCTGGGCATCTTCCAACAATTCATTTAGCAGGGATGTTGGAATTCGTTTATGCTGTTCCTGCCATGTTTCAATAATCAGGGGAAATAATTTATCAAGTTTCCAGCCGGTTAAAGCGGAAATAAAGATCACGTGGGCATAAGGAACAAAACTGAGCATACGATCCAGTTGATCAAGATAATTCTCCCTGGCGTGATCACGGTTTTTAACCAAATCCCATTTATTTATTACCAGCAGCAAACCCCTGCCAGCCTGATCCACAAAACCAGCCAAACGTTGATCCTGTTCAGTTATACCACTTTCACCGTCAAGAACCAGTAAGGCGATGTCAGCTCTTTGGACGGCTTTCAGAGAGCGAAGAACACTGTAATACTCAACCGAATCTTTGACTTTGCCTTTTTTACGCATTCCGGCTGTATCGATCATAACATACGGCTGGGCGCCGTATTCAAATACTGTATCGATAGCATCGCGCGTGGTTCCCGGAAGATCGCTTACAATAACCCTTTCTTCTCCCAGGACCGCATTAATCAGTGAAGATTTTCCCACATTTGGTCGGCCGATGACAGCTACTTTTACCGCGTCTGCGTTGTACCCGTCTTTCTCTTCCTGCACCGATGGAAGCAAATCATAGACAAGATCGAGTAAATCACCAATGCCCCTTCCGTGAGCAGCTGAAACAGTAACAGGATCACCAAAACCAAGACTATAGAAACCATACTTGGCAGAATCCATTTCGTGATGGTCAACTTTATTTATTACCGGTATCACAGTTTTACCACTTCGGCGCAGCATAACTCCAATCTCTTCATCCAGGGCGGTCAGACCTTCCCTGCCATCCAACAGAAATATAATAGCCTGGGCTTCTTCAACGGCAAGTTGAACCTGGCTTCTTACCAATGTGGTTAACCGATCGTCCCTGCCAAAAGTTAATCCGCCAGTATCAACAATTACAAAACTTCTATCTCTCCATTGAGCCGTCCCATAGAGCCGATCCCTGGTTACTCCGGGTACTTTTTCTTCAATTGCTGTTCTTGCCGAAATTAACCGGTTAAAAAGAGTCGATTTCCCCACATTGGGACGGCCGACTATAGCAATAGTGTTATCCATTATTTCTACTCCTCTTCCGGTTCATGGTCCCGCGCCCAATTAACAATTTCTGATATCAATTCTGCAGGGCCGGATACTGCTATTATCCTGGCATTCAAGCTTTCTTCCAGTTCACAAACCGACAAGTTATCTAAAAAGAGTTCGCTATTATCTTTGAGCATTGCCTTAGGTATAAATACCACATCACCCGCATCTTTTCCTTGTAAAGAAGTAAGAATATCTCCACCGGTTAACAAACCTGAAACTGTAACTGTGCTCCCGAAATGATGGTTTTCTGCAGCAATCAGGTTAATATTCAAACCTTTAGTGTTCTGCAGTTTCCCTGCAAATTCTTTCAAAAGTGGAAATGCAGATATCCCGGTAATTATAGTAATCTTCAGGGGTTGTCTTAATACGGAAGGGATATTATCGACAGACCGATCCATTTCATCAAGGAATAACCTGGCCAGGCCAACACCATTTTCCAGCTGTGGGTAACCCTCATACGATATTTCCTGAGGATAGGGTAAACCAGCTAAATTATAAAATTCATCGGCCAGAAAAACAAAACGGCTTTTTCTTTCTTTTAGATAAATCCTTTGCTTTGCTTCTATCGTTTCTACAATTTCTTTGGCCTCAGGCGAATTGAATTTTTTTAGTTTGGTTAAATTGTCCCGGTGTTCCGTTAAACCAACAGGTACGAGGGCCACAGTTAAAATATTCTTACCCATGTTGTTGAGGTCTTCAAGGGTTTTTTCAAGTTCTTTTCCAGTATTTAAACCGGGACAAAGTACAACCTGGGTATGCACTTTAATACCGTTTTTAACAAGTTTCTTAAGGTTGATTATACCCCTTTCGGCATGCCTGTTCCTGAATAGTACTCTGCGCAGTTTTGGGTTTGTAGTGTGAACAGATATATAAAGGGGACTTAATTGCAACCTGATAATCCGCTTTAATTCAGCCTCGGTTAACCTGTTTAAAGTAATAAAATTTCCGTGTAAAAATGATAAGCGGTAATCTTCATCTTTCACATACAGTGATTCTCTCATTCCCGCAGGGTTCTGATCAACAAAACAAAATAAGCAGCGGTTTGTACATCTCTGCAGCGGTGCCAGGGCCGGCGAAGTAAAAACCAAACCCGGTGATGCACCCCCGGGTAGCGTAAGCTTAACTCTTCTTAAATAACCCTGCTCCGTTTCAAATAACATTAATAACCGCTCATCTGCTGTCATGATTCGGTAATCCAAAACATCTGCTATGTTCTGATTGTCAATTCTCAGTAACTTCCATCCAGGTTTAATTCCCGCCCTGGAAGCAGGAGAACCGTTAACGACTGCTTCAATTAAATGACCTTGTGGCTCAATAACTGAATGTCTCATTGTTAAAACCTGCCTGATCTGAAATTTGAAAACTGGTTTGGATTTATGCCCCTTCTTTCAAGCCATTCAGCTGTTCTTCCGGTTATCACCAAAGGTCTTTGCCTGAGTTCCTGAAAATTTCTGGAGCCGCTTAGCAGCATGATTTTTTTTAGTTCCAGTTCTGTTCTTTTAAACATTCTAATCACCGCTGCTTCATTTTTCTTCAACAACAGGTATAAAGGCATTGCAGCCAGGCCAACGGCTCGGGCCCCAATAGCAATAGCCTTGGCAGCTTCCAGGGGGTGATGAAGACCTCCTGAAGCTAATATATCAACCCTGTCGCCAGCTGCAACATATGTTTCAACCAGGCTGATTGCAGATGGTAATCCCCATTGATCAAATTTACCTTTTTTCTCATACTTGTGCCGCTTGTTTTCCAGTTTAATAAAATTTGTTCCACCTTTACCACTGATATCGATTGCTGCAACACCAGCATTTGCCAATAGAACGGCCTCTTCTGCCGCGACTCCAAAACCTACTTCCTTGACAATCAGGGGAACCTTGCTACTTTTAGCTATGCTCGAGATCCTGTTGAGCATGCCGGAAAAACAGTGTTCTCCTTCAGGCATGGATAGTTCCTGGGGAGCATTTAAATGTATTTGTATTGCATCGGCATCAATCATTCTAATCGCCCGGTCAGCTGCGTCAGGATCAGCATAAGAACCCAGGTTAGCCCATATAACACCTTCAGGGTTAATTTTACGGACAATCCTGAAGCTTCGCTCAGTCTTACAACTTCTGTTGTCAATAGCTATTCTCTGCGAACCAACAGCCATCGGTACTTCTAAAATCGCAGCCACCCTGGCCAGGGCAGCATTAATGCGGAAGGCCAGAGCTGTACCACCTGTTATAGCATTAATGAAAAAGGGCGAACGGAAAGTTCGCCCCAAATACTCTGTCTCCATACTTATATCGGTCAGGTCGCAATCAGGCAGACAGTTATGCAATAAATGAATGTCCGAAAAATCAGCCCTTCCCGGCTTTTCTTTCAGGATACCATGAATATGGTCATTTTTCCGGTTCAGGCTGGACATTATTCCTGTCCTTCTTCGGCTGTAACTTCAGACTGATCGTCTTCTGCAGACTGATCATTGTCAGCCTGATATTCTTCCTTATCAAAAAGATCGCCAAAAACATCACCGAGAGTAACGTTGCCATTTTCGCTGCTTCCCGCACTTCCGGCAACATTCACAGATTGCGAAACAGATACTCCGCCTGCCTCTTTCACACTGAGGCTGATTCTTTTTGATTTTGCCTTAATTTCAATCACTTTTACTTCTACCTCTTCACCCTCCGCAAGTACTTCAGAAGGATGATTGACATGAAAATCTGCCAGCTGGGATATATGAGCCAAACCCTCCACCCCGGGTTTAATTTCAACAAAAGCGCCGAAACTGACCAGGCGGGTAACCTTACCCGTTAAAACTTCCCCGCTCTCGAGTTCTTCAACTGCTTTTGTCCATGGATCTGGTTGGGTTTTCCTTATACTGAGGCTGATTCGTTCTTTCTCCGGAATAACCTCTAAAACCTTAACCTCAATTTCATCGCCAACCTTAATTACTTCTGATGGGTGATTAACTCTTTCCCATGAGAGTTCAGAGATATGAACAAGACCGTCGATACCACCGATATCAACAAAAGCACCAAAATCAGTCAGTCTTTTTACTGTTCCCTTAATTGTGGAACCAACTTCAATAGCGTTCAGGGTTTCTTCTTTAGCTTTTTCTGTCTCTTCTTCAATTATTTTTTTCCTGGAAAGGATTAATTTACCCTTGTCGCGATCCAGTTCTATAATTTTGAAGTTTATATCATTACCCTTAAATTCATTAAAATCAGGAATATATCTTGTGTCAACGAGGGAGCCGGGCATAAAACCTTCAATTCCATTACCCAGATCTATCACCATTCCGGCCCCAACTACTTGTTTTACCGTTGCTTGCATAACCTGATCCTGTTCCAAGGCTTCCTCGAGTTCTTTCATACGTTTTTCACGGGCCAAACGCTTGTGAGAAACTAAGACTTTTCCATCCTGTTCATTTATATCGAATACCGTAACCTCGATATCATCTTCAGGTGTAAAAAGATCGGCAAGCGTTTTATCTTCCGGTAGATGTACTTCGCCAGTCGGAAGGATTGCTTCACTCTTGGCACCGATATCAACATATACTTCGTCGTCAGTTACCCTGGCTACTTTGCCGATAACCTGCTCGCCAACCTGGGCTATTCTAACATCAGCATCGTATTTGAATTGTTCTTCAACTGATGTTTCTTCAACCTGGGTTTCTTCCTCCTGCTGTGGTTCACTGCTTTCAATCTCTTCAATCTCTTCAATCTTTGCTTCTTCTTGCTGTTCTTCCTGTGTTTCCATTTTTTCGTTTTCCATACTTTCCACTGCCTCCTTTATCGTCCAGGGGGGAGTTGATGCACCGGCTGTTACACCGACAACCTTGAACTGCTCAAGAAAAGACCGGTCCAACTCCCTGATACTATTAATCCGGCAGGTCGGTTTCATTTGCCGGCAACTATTATAAAGGGCTTGTGTATTTGCGCTTGTTTTGCTACCGATAACCACTAGCGCATCAACCCTTTCAGCCAATTCTGCAGCCGCTTCACGTCTTAGTTTAGTTTCCGGGCAGAGGGTCTGAAATATTACTGCCCCGGGAACTTTTTCCTTTAACAATTCCGATGCTCTTTTATAGGCAATTCCATCAGCGGTAGTCTGGGCAATCAAAGCGGCCGGTTCTTTGATTACCATGTTATCAATTTCATCCGGATCGGAAAATACAACTGCTTTATCTCCGGCCCAACCTAGTATGCCTATAACTTCAGGGTGCTTTTTGTTACCGAATATATATATGTTAAAACCTTTATCTTTTAGATCAACGGCAATTCTCTGAACATGTTTGACCCTCATGCAGGTTAGATCGATCAGGTCGATGTTATCAAGATTATTCAGGCGATCTAAAAGTTCAGGAGTTACACCATGTGTACGTATAGCTAAGAATTTGCCTTCAGCATTTTCCGGTTCGCATACCTCGTTTATAGAATGATTTCGCAAATATTCCATTACTTCTTCATTGTGTACAAGTGGGCCAAGGGTTGAACCGGAACCTTTAATCTCTCCTTCTTTCAGTAAAAGTTTCATTGCTCTTGCAACGCCGGTACAAAAACCTGCTTTTTCGGCAAGTATAACTTTGCTCATAACTATCCTTTATCTCCATCCGCCGGCAATAACCTGCCAATATTGTGCATTATCTGCCTGCTTAAATCTTCCAGTTGATTTAATTTTTCCTCTTTGTTGTTATAAACAAGAGGCGGTAAAACAAAAGGTTTTCCGATGTGTAAGCGTAACGGCTTAAAAAAACGATAGGGTCCTTCAATAGCTACAGGTAAAATAGGTACCCCACTGCGTACAGCAATCAGGGCAGCACCATTATGGGCTTTCTGCAGCCGACCATCCTGACTGCGCGATCCTTCCGGAAATAATCCGAGTATCTTGCCTTCTTTCAATATTTGAAACGATTTTTTAAGTGCCACATAGTCTCCCTCATAACGTTTGATGGGAAATGCACCCACTTTTCGCAATAAGAATCCTACGAACGGATTTTTAAATAACTCAATCTTGGCCATATAATATATTTTATAGCGGGACGGAATGGCAACACCTACTGTAATTGGATCTATCCAGCTGATATGATTTGCGCAAATAATAAAAGGTTTTCTGACCGGCAAATTTTCAGATCCGGATACCCTGAAACGAAAAAAAACATTTATATATATGGCAAAAATAAAACGCCCGAAATTATATAGCAAAAAGGTCACCCTGCTTTCAATTAGCGCAGTTTTTCGTCTACCCTTTCAACCAGGCTTTCTATAACCTGCTCAATGCTTAAACCGGTAGTATCAATTACAATAGCGTCTTCTACCCGGGTTAACGGGGAATCCTCCCTGTTGGAGTCTATAACATCTCTGCCGGCGATATCTTTAACCACTTCTTCCAGGGCTATGCTTATTCCTTTTTCAAGCTGTTCTTTAAATCGACGCTTTGCCCTTTCTTCCAGCGATGCATCAAGATAAAATTTGTATTCAGCATCAGGCATTACCCTCGAGGCAATATCCCGCCCTTCCATGACTATCCGTGGTGTGGAGGAAGCTATTTCCTGTTGTAAACCAACAAGCCTCCGGCGAACCATTGATAAACAGGAAACTGGTGATACCAAACGGTTTACATGAGCCATGCGAATCTCTTCACTGACATCTTCTCCGTCAAGGATAATATCCTTACCATTATTAATTGTTATGGAAGTTGTATCGAGGAGTGCCTGCATTGAGGTTGTATCTTCAAGGTCAACATTGTTGCGGTAAACTTTCAGGGTTATTGCCCTGTACATTGCACCTGTATCAAGGTACTTCAGGGCAAGCCTTCCGGCTAGCGCCCGGGCAACGGTACTTTTTCCCGCTCCTGCTGGTCCATCAATCGCTATTCGTAAACGTCTCACGTCCTCTGCCATGCCTCACCTGTTTCTAAATATTTAAAGCAATATATAAAAGGCTTTTAAAGCATTCCTATTCTCTCATTAAATCACTTAATTTGCAAGCTTTAACCCGGTTTCAGGCCAACTAGCCGGTACAGAAGATCAACTTCCCAATCAGTCAGGTAACGATGTGAGCCAATTGGTAAATCACCGGCAGTTAAACCGGCAAAACTATAGCGGTGTAAATTAATAACGGGATGTCCGACTGCGCTACACATTTTTTTGACCTGCCGTTTCCGGCCTTCTGTTAAAACAATCTCCAGTTTTGTCCTATCTGAATACTGTTTTTCATTCATTATTTTTACTGCAACCGGAACAGTTTTTTTCCCGTCAACCAGAGGACCGCTTTTTAAACTATTCAAGGCCTTTATTCCGATTTTTCCTTTTACTGTGGCATGATATACTTTTTTGATCATGTAGCTTGGGTGAGTGAGCCGGTGAGCCAGCAATCCATCATTTGTAAGCAGAAGAATTCCGCTGGTATCGGCATCAAGACGGCCAACAGGAAATATTCTTGTTTTTTGGTCACCAATCAGGTCCGTAACTTTTGGCCGATTGTGAGTATCGACTACAGTAGATATATAACCGGCCGGCTTATTTAAAAGGTAGTATTCCTTCTTTTCCTCCCCCTTGACCACTCTGCCGTCCACTTTAACCATGTCTCCGACAGCAACATCAGTCTGGGGTATGGTGACAAGCTTATCATTAACGATAACCCTGCCTTCAGCAATTATTTTTTCGGCCCCGCGGCGTGATGCCACTCCGGCATGGGCTAGATATTTAGCTAATCGCATCATAATCACTTCTTCTAGTTAATTGCCTATTGATCAATTATTTCAGGTTGGTCGTTGTTATCCTTTGCATTGACCACGTAATCATTAGCATCGCTGGCAGGCGGCTTTTCGGAATTTGCTTCTCCCGCCTGTATATCCAATTCCGGCAAATCACCCAGGCTTTTTAAGCCGAAGTATTTAAGAAAATCAGGGGTTGTACTGTAAAGAAGGGGTCTTCCAGGTCCTTCTTTTCTGCCACTGATCCTGACCAGTTTTCTTTTTAACAAATTTTCCAGGACATGTTCACTGCGTACTCCACGAATTGATTCGATCTCAATCCTGGTCACCGGTTGTTTATAAGCAATAATTGCCAGCGCTTCCAGGGCTGCATTGGAAAGATTACTGGAAACATCTTCACTGAAAGCTTTTTCTATGTAAGGAGCAAGCTCGGGTTTCGTTCCTATTTGAAAGCCCCCGGCTACTTCGATAATCTGCAATCCGCGGTCATTTGTATCCATCTCCTGCTTTAATTCAAGCAACAGAGTTTCTGTTTCTTGGGCCGAGAGAGACAATACAGAAGCTACTTTTTCGGCTCTAAGAGGCTCCTCGCTTAAAAACAAAAGAGCTTCAGCTATTTGTTTATGCAGATGACTACTAACCACCCCGCACCTCCTCAGCATCTTTCTCTTTCCTCAACATGACGAATATGGGACTGAAAAGTTTCTCCTGAAGCAATTGAATTTTCCCCTGCCTGGTCATTTCCAGCAAGGAAATGAAAGTAACAATCATTTCCCATAAACTGTTTTCTGACATAAAGAAATCCATGCGCAGCGGTTTCTTGTAACGATTCAAAACGGACATTATGTAATCAATTTTATCAACGACGATATAGTCCTCAACAGCATTAAAAGCAGGGTTATAAGCATCTGTTTTTGTAGCCTGGGCAAACCGAATCATGATATCGCTAAGATGATCTGCCCCTTCCCAAATGGTATATACAGACTCCTGACCGGTAAGCACCATAACTTTTTGCCCCCCGGTAGAACGAAGAAAAATCTTTTGCTGTTCTTCTTCCTTCGCTGCCAGGTATGATGCCAGCTCCTTGAAAACACGGTATTCTTCCAAACGCAAAAACAGTTCTTCCGCCGTGTTAATTTCGAACAGTTCCTCGTCATCCTGTTCTGCGTCAGTCGATGGACGGGGTAATAACAATTTTGATTTTAACCTGAGTAAGGTTGCAGCCATAACCAGAAATTCACTGGCAATATCGAGATTCAAATCCTTCATTGATTGAAGATAAGCCAAATATTGCTCCGTAATGTCAGCAATTGATATAGACCATATATCAACTTCCGCTTTCCTGATCAGGTGAAATAGAAGGTCAAATGGACCCTCGAAGGTGGGAAGAATAATCTTATACTCAGGATGGTTCATAGTTTTTCTTCATTCCCGCTTTTATTATCTTAAACCCATATTTTTATGGACCAGGTCCATTTTTTCTGAAGCCCGTTGGCCTGCTTTTTCAGCACCCTGCGCAAGTATTTGATCAAGGAAGCCCTCGTCACCGGCTAACTTTTTATATCGTTCCTGCAACGGTCGTAAGGATTCAACAATAGCTTCGGTAAGCTCATCTTTCAAGCTTTTATAGTTTTTGCCTTCAAAGTGAGCTTCAATATCACTTTTATCACTGCCGGTCAGCAGCTGATATATAGTAAGCAGGTTTGTAACCCCGGGTCTGTTATCATCAAACACAATGCTTCGCTCTGAATCTGTTGTTGCTCGTTTAACTTTATTCTTAATAACATCAGCAGAATCGAGCAGGTAGATAGCATCATTTATATTTTCTTCACTCTTGCTCATTTTCTTCTCAGGATTGGCCAAGCCCATTACCCGCCCCCCAACCCTGGGGATGAAAGCATCAGGCATTACAAATGTTTTACCAAAGCGATAATTAAACCGCTGGGCAATATCGCGGCATAACTCGATATGCTGTTTCTGGTCTTCACCCACCGGTACCAGGTCGGCATCGTAAAGCAGTATATCGGCAGCCTGTAGCACAGGATAATCAAAAAGGCCTACACTAACCTCATCTTTTTGTGTTTCTGATTTATCTTTAAACTGAGTCATCCTGTATAGCCAGCCCATTGGAGTAACACAATTAAATATCCAAGCCAGTTCTGAATGGGCTTTCACATAAGATTGAATGAAAACAACAGATTTTTCTTCATCGAGACCGGCGGCAAACAATAAGCCGGCCACCTCTTTAACCTTTGCTTTCAGAACTTCCGGATCCTGGGGTACTGTAATGGTATGTAAATCAACAACACAGAAATAATTATCATACTCATCCTGCATTTTGACCCAGTTGCTGATAGCTCCAAGGTAATTACCCAGATGTAAACTTCCTGTAGCCTGTATGCCTGAAAATATTATTTTTTTTGACATAAATTTTACCCCCTTTAACAACATTTAATCTTTCTGCAAAGAAATCTCTGATTGAAGGCGAGTACGTCTTTAAAAACCGGGTAGAAACCCTATCAGCAGACTGTAAAAGCTAATAACCAGGCTGTATAAAGGGTTGATAATATATCTGAATGCACCGGTAAATATTAATATGAGCAGAATTATAGGTGCATATTGTTCCACCTTGCGATACAAACCAAGGTAGGAGTCTGATAAAAATGACATCAATATTTTTGACCCATCAAGTGGGGGCACAGGGATCAGGTTAAATATTGCCAGTAAAATATTTAATTGCATCAAAACTACAATAAACTGCAGAAAAAGCCCTTCAATAATGCCTGCCTTTAGCAAGATGTTAAGGAACAACAAGCTTATAAAACCAAGAATAAAGTTTGCCAGGGGTCCGGCAAAAGAAACCCATCGCAGACCACGACGATACTGATTAAAATTATAAGGGTTAATGGGAACTGGTTTAGCCCAGCCAAACCCTACAAGCAGAATCATTATTGTTCCAATTGGATCAAGGTGATTAATTGGATTTAAATTCATTCTCCCCTGATTTTTTGCGGTTTGATCGCCAAACTGGTAAGCCATGCGGGCATGGGCAAACTCGTGTATGGTAATGGCTATTAAAAGTGCCGGAATGCGCAAAGCAATTACTACAGGATCGAGATTGAACAATTTTACCCATCCTCCTTATTGCGGAAATCTTCCATGTATTTTTTAACATAGGCCTTCTCTTCCTGGAGTGTTTTAACCTCTCCGTCAAGGACAGCCTGCTTTAATCTTTCAATTACTTTCCGGTAAAGAGGACCCGGATTTACTCCCATCTTTTTCAGGTCACTTCCATCAAGTTGAGGCCTGATATCACGCAGTTTAATTATAAATCTTTCCAAGTGTTCTCTGATCGGCTTTTCATCTGTTACCGCATAGGTAAGTAGCAGAATCTCCGGTGGTAAGTGATCAAGAAATGATACAATTTGACTGGCATTAAGATCCTGCCAATTCAACTTTTTCTGAACGGCTGATATTTCTTCAAGCGCTCTCACCAGAATTGCACTCTTTTCCCTGGAAAGATACAACTTTTTTATTATAGCAGACCTTTCTTCAGAATCCAAACGATAGAGTAAACCACCAAGGTAAACCAGCTCGCGGTCTGGAGTTTTATTCCATCTTAATCCGGAAAACCAGTTTAAGATATCTTCTATTCTTGATAAGAGCTGCCAGGTTGATTTTTCTGCAGCGATGCCGGGATATAGCCGTTCCAGCATTTGCAACTGGTCAAACCTTTTCAATACTTTCACAGGTGATAGTTCCCTGTAGACTAGCCGCAGCTCATGATTCAGTCTTTGTCTGCCGACTTTTTCCAGCATATTATCCTGTACTGCCTGCTGAACAAGCTCCATCGTATTAGTTTCTATTGTAAAGTTGTAACGCTGTTCAAATCGAACTGCCCTCAAAAGACGCAGCGGGTCATCAATAAAACTCTGCTCGTTAAGAACCCTGACCTGTTTCATTTGCAAGTCCTGGCGGCCGTTATAAAAATCATAAAGCCTGCCGTAATTATCACTCGCAAGCGAACAGGCCATGGCATTTATGGTAAAATCGCGCCTGAAAAGATCATCCTTCAAGCCCGAACTTTCCACCCGGGGCAGTGCTGCGGGAGTCAGATAATATTCTTTTCTCGCTGTTGCCAGGTCAAGCCTGGTTCCATTATCCATGATCAGGGATGCTGTTTTAAATCGTTCAAAATGCCTGACCGTTCCACCCAGTATCTTCTGAAGTTTAAAAGCAAAGGAAACCGCATCGCCAATCACAACAAAATCCAAATCTTTTTCAGGTGGGTACTTGAGTAAAAGATCCCTGATAATGCCTCCTACAAGGTAAACTTTAACCTTTTCTCTATCGGCAAGACAGCCTGCTTCTGTAAGTATTGACTTTGCTTCTGTGCTCAGTTCTTTTTCCAGCAGCGGCAGAATATTTATTGTTCCGCCCCGGCTGTAATAAAAATCATCGACCGCAAAAGTTATTGTTCTTTCGCCTGCTTTTTTCTTTTTAATTGATTGTCCGCTTCGATCAAGATAGCTCAGGTAGCGGAGGATGTCTGAACGAGTGACAATGCCTTTAAGATTATTGTTTTCATCAACTATTGGGATTCTACCGATGTTATTCTCCACCATCGTGCGTCGCAGGTCAGCAAGGGAATGATCTGGCGAAGCAGTAATTAACCTGCGGGTCATGAAACCTTTTACCGGAGCATGCCCCAGATCGCTGCGCAAGGCTTTCCGTAAATCCCTTCTTGAAATTATACCGACCAGCTCACCGTTATCAACCACCGGACAGCCTTTAATATTATGCTCGTTAAGCAGATCATCCGCTTCGGTTATGCTTACATTACTGTTAATATTGAAAACTGGTTTTGAGGCTGCAGTTTCAGCCGTTAATGCAGGAGGCATATTGTTTTCCAGGTGTTCAATAATTTCCAGTTTTAACTGTTCGGCATCACGGTTTTTGATATGTGCCGACACTGCTCCCGGATAGCCCCTTGTATCAAAAGGTGAAAGAAGTTCCAGTAAGTTAATGTCGTCATCCCTTGATCTTGCCGCCAGGTAGGTGTTATCAGACATTTTAATAATTACTATAGTTATTCCGGCATCTTCAATTTCATCCAGCAGGTGAAGTAGTACTGAGGCTCCGATTACATACTCTTCCAATTCAGTGGCACTGATCAGAACCCTGCGGTTATTTATCTCATACAGTTCGCTGTAACGGATCATTTTTTCAAAAAGTATTTTTTGTATTTCGTTTAAGGGGGAGCGCAGGTAATCCTGGATTAACCGGGTATTAATGTTATGTTCCCAAAGGTAAGCTATAGCGTTTGCATCCCTGCTGGTTGATATATCGTATGTCAGGCAGCCAGTATCTTCATATATACCGATTGCAAATAGGGTTGCTTCAAAATCGGTTAACCTGATTCCGCTGCTTCTTAATTCTTCAAGCATGAGTGTTGTTGTAGCTCCAACTTCTTCTAAAGTTACATTGTCCGCTTTAAAATCCAATTCTCCGGGGTGATGGTCAAATACTATAACTGCATGAGCTCCATCTAGCAGGTAACCCCACCTTCCCAGTCTTTCACGACGGTTGGTATCAATCACAATAACTTTTTCCAGGTCAGCTTCAACATCTCTAGGATCAACAAGAGGTAGTAAATCACGATAAAGATTTATAAATGCCCGTACGTTTGGCTGCAGCAGCTCGGGCATAAGCACCGCACTGTCAGGGTACAGCCGGGAAGCGGCAACAACTGAGGCAAGAGCATCAAAGTCACCATTTTCATGAGTTAAAATCAAATTCATAACTGGTTTCTGCTCCTGTCTTTATTCTTTCAATTTACTGACCTAATCCGGGATAAAAGAAGTGCCAGGGGAGATAAAGGAGATCTTCAACCATTCTGCTGCCGTAGCCGCCATATCGGCATAACTGTCGCGGTTTCCAAGCTTGATCGGTTTTCTGAAATTCTTGTTCCAGGCAATTATTGGAACGTATTCCCTGGTATGATCAGTAGTATGAAATGTGGGATCACATCCATGGTCTGCCGTTATAAAGAGCAGGTCAGTATCGCCCATATCATTCAAAATTTCAGCCAGGTTCCTGTCAAATCGTTCTAAAGCACGGGCAAACCCCTCACTGTCATTGCGGTGTCCATAAATCATGTCAAAATCGATAAAAGTAGCCCATAACAATCCGTTATTGCCCTTCTTAATCGCCTGGAGCAGGCTCTCTGCAATTTCTGTGTTGTCTCCTCCGGGAAGATGCTCTGTTATTCCGCGTCCGGCAAAAATATCTTTTACTTTGCCTATTACAGACACATTTAAAGAGGCTTCATAAACACCGTCCAACAAGGTTTTGCCCGGAGGTTCCAATGAATAATCATGCCGGCCGGTTGTTCTGGTAAATGAGCCCGGTTTACCGATAAAAGGCCTGGCTATTACCCTCCCCACGGCATACTTGCCGGTTAATAGCACCCTGGCTTTCTTACACCAGTCGTATAACAAATCCCTGGGGACAATATCTTCATGTGCGGCAATCTGAAATACAGAATCAGCAGAAGTATATACAATAGGATAACCGGTTTCAAGGTGTTTCGGACCCAGTTGCTCAATAATTTCAGTTCCTGAAGCGGCGAAGTTGCCCAGTGAACCTCGACCGATGGACGTTTCAAAAGCACTGATTAATGGAGGGGGAAAACCATCTGGAAACAGAGGAAATGCTTCTTCCAGTACCAAACCGGCTAATTCCCAGTGCCCGCTGGTTGTATCTTTGCCCGGCGACAGTGGGGCCATGCGTCCAAAGCAGGCATTTCTTTCAGGAGTCCGGGAACGACTCAAATCAAAACCGATTATTTCTCCCAGGCCAAGTGAGGCAAGGTTTTCCAGCTGAAGCGGTGCATGTTTTTTAATTACATTATAAAGCGTACTTGAGCCACTGTCGCCGTATTTATCGGCATCGGGTAGTGCCCCGGCCCCGGCCCCATCCAGTACAACTACTATTACCCTGTGTTTTTCTTGATTACGCTCGCGGGTGTGCTTTGTCATAAATCTCCTTGATCTTCTTTCGAGTTACCTGTGTATAAATTTGAGTAGTAGAAATATCTGAGTGTCCAAGCATTTCCTGCACTGAACGAAGATCGGCACCATTTTCCAGCAGGTGAGTAGCAAAAGAATGACGTAATGTGTGTGGAGTAATATCACCCTGGATATTTGCCTGTCGAACATATTTCTTGAGAATTTTCCAGAAACCCTGCCTGGTCATTCTGCTTCCATGGTGATTAAGGAAAAGCGCCGTCTCCTCATTATTTCTGATCATCCTAATTCTTGACCTGCGTAAATATTCACTTACATTTTCTATCGCCACGGAACCAATAGGCACAATTCTCTCTTTCATACCTTTACCCCGGCAGCGCAGGTAACCCACCCTCGGATCAAAATCGGTAACATTGAGCGAAACTAGTTCAGAAACACGAATACCTGATGCATAAAGCAATTCCAGCATTGCCTTGTCTCTGAGGCCACCGTTATTAACCGGATTGGGCTGATCTAAAAGCAGGTCAATTTCACCAGTTGTCAATACCTTCGGCAATCTTTTTTCAATTCGCGGCGATTCAAGGTCATTTGCCGGGTTGTTTTCAATAATTCCTTCCTGGAGAAGATAGTTAAAAAATGACCTTATCGAGGCTATACAGCGGGATACAGTTGAAGTAGCAAGCCCATTATTTTTTAGATCGGCAATAAAAGAATTAAGTTCCAGACGATCGACTTCATCAGGCTTTATAATCTTTTTCTTCTTCATGTAATTTAAAAATTTATTCAGATCACGCTGGTATGATTCAAGGGTATTTTTAGATAAACCTTTCTCTACTGCCAGGTAATTATTATAGTTTTGTAACTGTCTCTGCATACTATATATTTCCCTCGCTGGTTATAAGTATTTATTAGTTCAACGAAATGAGGTCAATAACCTGCCTCAGCCCGGTTTTGTTCAAATTAAGTTAACCCCTGCCTAAAGACAGCTCACAACAGGGCATACTGAACGGCTATTATAGTTTTACCGTCAATTATTTGCCCGCTTTTTATCATGGCTAAAGCTTGATCAAGTGGTACATAAATCAATTCAATATTTTCATCAGGGTCAGTTCCCGGGCAGACAGCTTCCCTGATACCAATTGCCTGAAACAGATAGATCTTTTCATCACAAAAACCGGGTGAAGGATAAAAACAGGTTATCTGTTTCCACTGTTCAGCTGCCAGGGCTGTTTCTTCTGCAAACTCCCGCTGGGCACAATGAAGAGGTGATTCTGCCGGCTCCAGTTTTCCGGCGGGTATTTCAAGCAACACTTTTCCCGCAGGCTGACGGTATTGTTTAACCATCACAACCCTGTTTTCATCATCAAGGGCCAGGATGGCTACAGCTCCGGGGTGTTCAACTATCTCTCGAAAAGCTGTATTTCCGCTGTTTACCTCAACACGATCCTGCCTTACATTAATTATTCTACCCCGGTAAAGGTAACTGGTCGACAACTGCTTCTCATATAGTATATCGTCCGAGATGGTCAACACCTCCAGGCTTATAATCTTTTAATGACCTGCCAGGCTGCTTTTAAACCTTTCTGCCCGTTCCAAAAGGTTGTCAACATGCTGCAGGCTTACTTTATTTATTCCGGCACCATCCAACATCCTGGCCAGCTCTTTTCGCCTGTTTTTTGAATCAAGAAGCTCTGCCCTGGTAACAGTTCTACCAGCAGAGGGTTCTTTGTAGAGATAAAAGTGGCAATTCGCCATGGAAGCAATCTGGGGGCTGTGGGTTACACACATAACCTGGTGATTTATAGATAACCCGGCCAGTTTTTCCGCCACGGCCTGAATAGTTATTCCGCCCACACCTGAATCCACTTCATCAAAAATCAGGGTGGGAACAAGATCCTGCCGGGCTAAAACCGTTTTTAAGGCCAGCATCACCCGGGACACTTCACCACCTGATATTATTTTCGCAAGCGGTTTTACTTCTTCACCCTTGTTGGCAGAAAACAAAAATTCAACTTCATCTCTTCCTGATGGTGTAAAAGAATCTTTTTTAGATAATTTCACTATAAAATCAGCTTCCTGAAGAGCTAGATCTTTAAAGCTTTCTTTAATCTTACCCTCCAGAAATAAACCTGCTTTTTCGCGCAGCTGATGCAATTCTGAAGATACCCTGGCAATAACTTTATCAAGCTCAGATATTTCTTGCTCGAACTTTTCAGCCAAAGCTTCACTGTTAACCAGTCGTTCTATTTCTTGTTTCAGTTCTTCTGTAAAATCCAAAACTGACTCGATCGAAGTGCCATACTTTTTTTTCAAACTGCTGATCTGGCTTAATCTTTCCTGTAGCCCGGCCAATTCTCCCGGTTCATATTCCAGTTTAAGCTGATAATTTCGCAAATCGTGAGAAACTTCATCTATTTGCTCAACTGCTGAATAAAGTATTTCACACAGGGGTGCCAGGGTGCTGTCAATCTGGGCTGCCTCATCCAGTATGCCAATAGACCGCCGTAAGCGATCAACAATAGCTTCCGCTGTTCCCCCCTCTTCATTCCCACTGTATAGATCGTTGTAAGCTCTTTCTGTCAGGGAGCATAGTTTTTCAATGTTGCCAAGTATTTTTTCCCTTTCAGACAGCTGTTCATCTTCACCTATTTTCGGATTAATGCTTTCTATCTCCCTGAGTTGAAAAGAACATATATCAATGCGTCTTTCGCGTTCATTGCGGTTCTCGCCAAGCTCCTTAAGCTTTTTTATAAGTTCGCGTTTTTTTTGATGCAAATCTTGCAGCACCGGTTTAATTGAGGATATTTCTTCCCCCCCGAATGAATCAAGCAGATCTATGTGATTTTCGGTCCTCAACAAAGACTGATGCTGGTGCTGGCCGTGAAGATCCACTAAATATTTACCCAGCTCTTTTAAAAAAGAAACCGGCACCGTTCGTCCATTCACCCTGGCGGTGCTTCTTCCGTTATCATATATTTCACGGGCCAGTATCAGTTCATCGTCCTGTTCAATACCGGCGCTGGCAAGCAAAGAGTTGACTTCGCTGTTAGTTGTGCCCCCGCAATTATAAATTCCTTCGATTAAAGCAGATTTACAACCCTGGCGAATATGTTCAGTTGAAGCTCTTTCACCTAAAAGAAGATTAATCGAGCCAATAATTATCGATTTACCGGCACCGGTTTCCCCGCTCAAAATATTCAAACCGGGACTGAAAGTGAGATTGACTTGATCAATTAGAGCGTAATTATTAATTCTGAGCTCCAGCAGCATTTCTCAACCTCCTTAAAAACATCTGTCACCTTTCTGTAAGAAGCCTGGGCATTAAACTAAGCCTTGAGTTTCTGGTGAAGCATCCTGTAAAATGAGTAATCGTGGAAACATACCAATTTAACTTTTTGCTGCGAGCGGCGGACGATAACCTGGTCTTCATCTTCAAGAGCAAACCTGACCTGGCCATCCACGGTGAGCACAACCTGGACCTGCCTGGAGTCAATTCTCAAGCTGATTGTGTCATTTCCATTGACAATAACAGACCGGTTATAGAGACTGTGAGGGCAGATTGGTGTAACAACAAATAGTTCCATGGTAGGATTGGCAATCGGCCCTCCAGCTGAAAGAGAGTAACCGGTAGACCCTGTTGGAGTGGCAATAATTATTCCGTCACCGGAATAACTTTCCATATAATCTTCATTAATTCGTGCTTCAACTTTTATAATGCGGGAAAATGGTCCCCTGGAAACAACAAGGTCGTTTAAAGCCAGGTAATTACCCAGCTCTTCGTCTCCACGCATCAGAATTGCTTCAAGCATCATTCTTTCCTGAAAATCATACTGATCGGTAGCTATATACTGCAAAAACCTTTCCATCTGCTCTACTTCAATCTCTGCCAAAAAACCCTTATGGCCGAGATTAATACCTAAAATAGGCACATTCCAGCAGGCAAGATCACGGGCTACACGCAGAATAGTTCCGTCACCGCCAACAACTACAATCAATTTTAGCTTGTCTTCCCATGACGAGAGTTGGAGCTCAAGGGATTCCTCACTGTAAAAATCAGCCTGATTTTTATCGGCAATTCTGGAGCTGATTTTACGGGGCTTAAAAAAACCTGCTATTTTTTCCACAACCAGCGGTGCATTTCTCTTGTGCCAGTTAGGAATAATCCCGATTTCTTTCAATTTCAGCCTCCTCAATAAGGTTAAAACTATTTTATCCAACAAGCCGACCATGTTACGGATATATTTTTATTTAACCTTTTTCGCTATTGAACCTTTGATGAGCCTCTTTAACTGTTTCTTCAATCAGACCGGTATAATTAGCTTCGTTATCCTGCTTTCCTGAAGAATCAGCAGTTAAATAAATAAAGTATTCAATATTGCCCTTAGGGCCCGGCTTGCTGGAATAAGTTATTCCAGAAAGAAAGTAATCATTCTTTAAAGCACAACGGATAACTTTATCAATAGCATTCGCATGAAGAAGCGGATCGCGTATTACACCAGCGCCCCGATCAACCTGAACACGACCTGTTTCAAATTGGGGTTTGACCAGGGCAATGACATCCCTTAAACCTATTTCTGCCAAAACCGGCAAGACCAGTTCCAGGGATATAAAAGATACATCAATTACGGCAAGATCAGGCTGCCGATATAGATCATTTCTGGTAAGCCTGCGAACATTAAAACGCTCCATAACCGTTACCCGGTCGTCCTGGCGAAGATTCAAAGCCAGTTGACCGTAACCGACATCAAGAGCAATCACATGAGCTGCCCCCCGCTTCAACAGGCAATCGGTAAACCCTCCGGTCGAAGAGCCAACATCAAGGATTATTTTATCTTCCACCCCAACATTAAATTGCTCAAGAGCTCCTTCAAGCTTTAAACCTCCCCGGCTGACATAAGGGTTTTCCGGATGCTGAATTTCTGCGTTTACATCCGGATTTACCAGGGTGCCGGCTTTGTCAACCCTTACACCCTCAACATAAACACGGCCAGCCATTATTTCAGCCTGAATCCGGCTGCGGCTTAAATGAGGATATTTGTCACCAAGTAAGTGATCAATTCTTATTTTTCTTTTTCCACTCAAAAATTTTCCTTCCCGGCAATTCTCCTGGTAAAAGCAATTGCCGACTTATAAATTCCTTCAACGTCCAGGCCGCAACAGGCCAGCATCTGGGCCCTTGTGCCATGACCGACAAAACAATCATTTACACCCAACCGTTTAACAGGCACAGACATACCTTTCTTTTCAAATAATTCGAGCACAGCACTGCCAAAGCCTCCTGCCAAAACGTTTTCCTCTACTGTTATCACCTGTCCACACTTTCGTGCAGCTGCCGTGATTAGCTCTTCATCCAGGGGTTTAACAAAACGGGCATTTATTACAGAGGCCTTAATACCCTGCCAGAAAAGTTTTTCGGCTGCTTCAAGGGCAGACCCTACTGCTGTGCCAACAGCAATAATCAGTAAATCTTCACCTTCTTTAACCAGTTCTCCTTTACCGAGGTTAATCTTATTCTCTTCCCGCGGTTTAACACCTTTAATTTTATCCCGTGGGTAACGAATGGCGATCGGACCCTCTATTTTATTAAAGGCAAAAGAAAGCATATGTTGTAATTCATCTTCATCAGCCGGAGCCATAACAGTCATGTTGGGAATACTGCGCAGGAAAGTCAAATCAAATAAACCTTGGTGTGTTTCTCCATCTTCGCCAACTATGCCCGCTCTATCTACGGCAAAAATAACCGGCAGTTTCTGCATGCAGGTATCGTGAAGCAGTTGATCATAAGCTCGTTGCAGAAAAGTGCTGTAAACGGCAAAAACCGGCTGCATACCACCGGCAGCAAGGGCGGCAGCCATAGTAACACCGTGTTGTTCGGCAATACCTACATCATAAAAACGACCTGGGAATTCCCTGCTGAATTTTTTTAGCCCTGTTCCGGCAGCCATTGCTGCAGTAATTGCCACTACTTTATTATTGTTGCGGGCTATATCAAGCAAAGTGTTACCGAAAACATCGGTATAGGTAGGACTTTTTTTCTTCTTCAGAGGCAAACCATTATTCAAGTCAAAAGGTCCAACTCCATGGAAAATCTCGGGTGATTTTTCTGCATAACGGTATCCCTTACCCTTTTCCGTAACCACGTGAACGAGAACAGGACCGGACAATTTGTCAGCCTGTTTTAATATATTTTTCACCGCAGAAATGTTATGCCCGTCGACAGGTCCGAGATAAGTAAACCCAAGTTCTTCAAATATCATTCCCGGGACAATTAGATATTTTAATCCGCCTTTTATTTTCTCAGTAGAACTGATTAATTTTTTACCAATTAACGGAATTTTATTTACGTAATACTCGTAATCTTTTTTTATCCTTGAATACTTGGGATCTGACCTAATCCGACTCAGGTAGGCCGACATGCTGCCTACATTTGATCCAATCGACATTTTATTATCATTCAAGATAACGGTCAGGTTTGCCTTGATATGACCGGCATGATTCAGCGCTTCAAAAGACATCCCACCGGTCAGGGCACCATCACCTATAACGGCAACCACCCTGTAATCCTGGCCAAGCTGATCGCGGGCAGTGGCAAAACCAAGTGCAGCAGAAATAGAAGTACTGCTGTGTCCGGTTGCAAATGGATCATGAATACTTTCCGAGGGCTTGGGGAAACCGCATAAACCCTCTCTGCGTCTGAGTGTTAAGAATTCCTTCCAGCGGCCGGTTAAAAGTTTGTGTGGATAGCTTTGATGCCCTACATCCCATATTATTTTATCGTGCGGGCTGTTGTAATTGCAGTGCAGCGCTATAGCCAGTTCAACCACGCCCAGGCTGGCAGAAAGGTGCCCTCCATTGTCGGCAACCGTTTGGATCATGTATTCACGTATTTCCGATGCAAGAAGTTTTAAATCATCTTTGCTCATTTTTTTTAAATCATAAGGCAGGTTCAACTGTTCGACAAAATCACTCACTGACATCACCCCGGGGAATTACTATCTTTTCTAAACCAGTCAAAAGGTTTCTCAATCCTGGTCAGAATGTAACCGACCATTAATAATACTTCTGTGGAATAATTTATTGCAACTACCTTACCCCAGGCCTTTCCTCCGACAGTTACAGCGGCAACAAGGGCTGTTAGCAGTATGTTCATGTAAAAATCCGCCTGGCTGTGGGGAATTGAAACAATCAACTTGTAAACAATAATCGCAGCTAGGGTTCCGGAGACTATACCGCTGATATCTCCGGCGACATCATTACAAAAATTTGACACCTTCTCAGCATTCTTTGCCAGTTGCACCCCTTTCCTGGCTCCCACAACCCTGCGGGCAGCCTTGGCATTTAAAGGCGCTATATCGGCTGCTGCGGCAGCAGTTCCAACCAGGTCAAAGATTATTCCGAGAAAAACCACAATAAAAAGAATCAAAAAAGATAAAAACAACGAATTAATTTCATTTAAAGAATAATGGGCAAAAAAGCCAACAATAAGAGCAATAAAAAATGTCCAGATGGTAATTACTATAACCCAGCGTTTTCTTCTGCGGTTTTTATTTAATTTAGACAACCGTCATCACCTTTGTACAATAAAACATAAGTGGTAGTAAACCAGGTAAACTTTGCGGCTTAGGTCCAGCAGGATTTCCCGGATAATCACCTGTCGTTACCGAACAGGCAGTTCCCTTTTAAGACTACCCCCGCTGTGTCACCACCGGCGGAACTGGATTACCACTTAGCTCACACTTTAATCCCTGGTATACTTCTCTTTCGAGAGCAGTCTAGAAGATTTCCTCCCTGACGCCTGATCTCTCCTAGCCTCTTTTGCAGAAGGGGTTTAAAAAACCAGGTTTTCTCCACCCGTTCCACTCAAGGCAGGCTACGCTGCACACAGCTATTAACCGCATGCAGGTTCTTCCCAAGCAGTAGCCACAGCCGCTAAGCATGCAACCACCATCATTGGGTCTCCGCGAGGGCAGGGTCAACGCCTACATGCCTTTGTAGATCGCCCCGTCCCTCTTAACTCCCAGCAACAGCTCCCGACTGGGCGTCGGCAGCCACCACCAGGAACTTCATCGATGTGCCCTTAACGGATTTTTAGGCCCGTTTTCGGAGAGGGGCGCCAACTAGAATACTGCACCACTTATGCTTAATGTTCAAAACAATTATAGCATAACCTGTTAACCTTCTCAAGAAAACAGGACGCTCCAAACTGCCGTATTACAGTAATCCGTTAACCATTTTACAAGCTTTAAGAGCATTTTTCATCAGCATACGATTGGTAACTGAGCCAACGCCACCGGGAACGGGAGTGATTGCTTTGGTCTTATCCTTTACTGCATCAAAAGAGACATCCCCGACAGTTTTGGTTTTCGGTTTGCCTTTATCGTTGAGAACAGGTTCACCTTTTTCATCCAGCACTTTAACCCTGTTAATCCCCACATCAACAACTATTGCGCCTTCCTTGACCAGATCGGGACCAATTAAATCCGCTTTTCCGGCAGCAACTATCAGGATATCAGCTCCGGTCGTGTGTTTGGCCAGGTTACCTTTCATGCTGGTGAATACGTGAGTTACCGAAACAGTTGCATTGCGGTTAACCGAAAGATAAGCTGCCGGTTTACCAACAATGTTTGAGTGGCCTACAACTACTATTTCAGCACCTTCAAAGAAATCTTTCGGCTCAATTCCTTCTTCACGGGCATACCGCTCAAGAATTTCAATACATGCTGCCGGGGTAGCCGGAGGAAAAGTTGCCTCACCAAGGGCCAGTTTACCCATGTTGAATGGATGGAAGCAGTCGATATCCTTATTAACATCTATTGAATTGATTACAGCGCTGTCAGAAATCTGCTCCGGAAAAGGACGTAGTGGCAGAATGCCGCTTACAGTGGGATCATTATTAAGCTTTTCGACAATCTTAATAACTTCTTCTTCGCTGACATCTGCCGGGGGATTTTCATTTATATACTTGAACCCGGCCTCATCGCAAAATTTTTCTACCTGGCCACGGTACATCCTGGCCCCAAAATCATCACCAACCAGTAGGGTTGCAATGCCGGGAGTAATACCTTTACTCTTTAGTTCTTCGGTCTCCTTCACTATTTCTTTCATCATTTCATCACCGATAGCAACGCAATCAATTACCTTTGTCATAATACTGATCCCCTTTCTAGCATTTTATTGTGCAAAAAGCCTTCATCCCGTTTAAGAAGGATGAAATGCTACCGCAGCTTATTTATAACCATCTCAAGAGTTGCATCTGCAACTTTGCAACCTTCCTCTACCAGGTAGTTCATTTCCTTGACAGTATCATTAACAAAACTTTCATTTTTAATTGCACCAAGGTTGATCATAACATTAAGTTGTCCGCTGACCAGGGCCGCTTTAAGAAATGCAACTCCACATCCTACATCTGATATAGCCAGCCTTGAACCTATTTCACCCATTCGTTCATGTATTTTTATACCTTCAAAAGATTTTCTCATGATTTCCATGGGCACTGAACAGGCTTCGATAGAACACTCTTCCATAACTTTTTCCTTGTAAGCAACCTGTTCCGGAGTTTCTTTAGGCAGACCATATGCTTTTGATAACGGTTCAAATACTTCGGCATCTTTATCGACCAGTTCTTTCAATTCTTCGATAATGCATGATCCTTTTTCAAGTAGATCTTTAACCTCATCCTCTACATCTGCATATTTTTTCTTACCAACGGTCAGATTTCCGACCATATTGGATAACGCCATACCAATAGCGCCTCCCATTGCCGCGGCTCCTCCTCCTCCGGGCACAGGAGCTTTTGATGCAAGCAGGTCAAGAAAATAAGAACTGCTTTTCTCAGCCATTGCCATTTTTCTTAATCCTCCTTTTTCAAGTAATTATTATAATGATTGATTGCACTTTTATTTAATCCTGAAGACCAGCATACGGGCCAGGGCAACTAATAATTCGGTCGGACAATCCAACTTCTCCAGGGCTGCAAGGGCATCTTTGAGAAACGAATTGGCCTTTTCCCTGGCATTCTCTTTTCCCAGTAAAGCTGGGTAAGTAGCCTTGCCTCTCTCCTGGTCAATGCCTACTGGTTTTCCCGTTACCTCAGAATCTTTTTCATAATCCAGGAGATCATCAACAATCTGAAATGCTTTGCCCAGGGCAGAACCATATTGGTCAAGCAGCTCCAGCTGTTGTTTGGAAGCTCCTGAAGCGATAGCCCCGCTTTTTACTGAAGCCCTCAGAAGAGCCCCGGTTTTTAGAGCAGCAATATTTTCAACCTGCTTTAAATCAAGTTTTTTCCCTTCGGCGAGCAGGTCAAGAACCTGCCCCCCCACCATACCCTTAATCCCTGCTGATTGGGCAAGTAAAGCGGCAATATTCACTGATCTTTCAGCACAACCTTCTTTTAAACCAAAACGGGCAACCATTTCAAAAGCAAGGGTTAAAAATGCATCCCCGGTAAGGATAGCCATAGCATCGCCGTATACCCGATGGCATGTTGGTACACCCCTGCGCAGGCTGCTGTCGTCCATGGCCGGCAGATCATCGTGAATAAGGGAGTAGGTGTGGACAAGTTCAACAGCGCAGGCAACTTCCATGACCTCTTCATTTGATGAACCCAGGGCCTCGGAAGTGGCAATAACCAGGATTGGCCTCAGTCTTTTTCCACCTGCTTCAATACTATATCTCATCGCAGAAGAAATCAATTCTGGAGCCCCAGCCGGTAAACAGGCGTTTAAAGCCCTGTCCACCAGTTGCCTTTTCGCCTCTATATATTCCTCCAGGTTAATCATGTCCATTTTCTTCCGGGAGTATCGATTGCTGACCATCATTAACATCAAGTGAGTTTTGTTGTTCTTCTTTTAAAAGATATTCCACCCGGCATTCAATTTCGGTCAGCTTATCCCTGCAATAACGTGATAGAGTCATCCCTTCCTGGAATAAAGTGAGAGACTCTTCCAGGGCAATTTCGGGATCTTCCAGTTGGTTAACAATCGTTTCAAGCTTTTTTAAAGCCTCTTCATAGCTGAGCTTCTCAAGTTGGCTGTCTTTTTTATGATCTTTCAATAATACTACCCTCCTCCAATACCTCGGCTCGGCATCTGGCCGTTCCGTCACTGAAACTCAATTGCAGGACTTCGTTAAGCTTAATTTCTTTAATTGAACGAATAATATTACCGTTATCGTCACGACAAAAACTATAACCCCTGTTCATAATTTTCAGGGGACTATATCCATCTAATTTTTCAATTAAAGAGGAGAGTTCCATATTTTTTAAACGAAAATAATTTTTAGCCTCTCTTTTAAGCTGGGTTTCAAATCTGTCCAGCCGATCCTGAGCTTCTTTCAACCTTTTTCCCGGAAGGCTGAACACCCTGTCGCTTATTGCCTGATCAATAAGCTGTTTCTCACGCTGTAGTCTTGCCTGCAGTGCATTAACTATCTTCTCATTGAACCGGTTAATTGCCGCAATCATTTCGGCAAGATCAGGCACAGCTGCCTGCGCAGCTGCTGTTGGAGTGGCAGCCCGCAGGTCTGCAACAAAATCAGCTATCGTGTAATCTGTTTCATGACCAATTGCCGATATTACCGGCAGGTGGGATCGAAAAATTGCCCTGGCCACAATTTCTTCATTAAATGGCCATAAATCTTCAAGGGAACCTCCACCCCTGGCCAGGATAATCAGGTCAATATCATCCAGTCTATTAACCAGTTCAATAGCCCTTACAATGTCTGCCGCAGCTCCTGCACCCTGGACCAGGCTTTCAACGATACATAACCTGACATTGGGAAATCTGGTTTTTACGGTTATCAGGATATCCTGCAGAGCAGCTCCGCTTGGTGAAGTAATAATAGCAATTTTTTCAGGTTTCGGCGGTAAAGTTTTTTTATATTCGTTTCTGAATAGTCCTTCTTGTTCCAGCTTGTTTTTTAGCTGTTCAAAGGCCAGATACAGTGAACCCATGCCTGCAGGTTCCATTTCTGTTACATAAAGCTGGTAGACACCGTCGGGTTCATAAACCGATATATTTCCATTAATGATAACCTCCATGCCGCTCTCCGGGTTAAAAGGGCAACGGAGATTATCCCGGCGAAAAAACACAGATCGCAGGGATGATGACTGATCTTTCAAGGTAAAATACATGTGCCCTGAACGGTGGTGCTTATAATTAGATATTTCTCCGGCAACCCAGATATCGCGCAGTCGCGGATCACCCTGTAGCAAGCCTTTTACATATCGGTTGATATCACTAACCCTGAATATCTTTTTTTCTTCACTCATTAATAGTATGTCTATCCCGTTTTCTTATTATTCTGCCGGAGTTACACTTTTCATCTCCAGGCGCACGTCTTCTATAGCCTTGTAGCTCCAGCGAGAACCAATTGTTGCAGCTATATCGGTAATTAATCTCCAGTCCTCGCTCATTAACTTGGTTTCACTGCTAATAGTCCGGTTTACCCGGGTTCGGCCTGAAGAATTTGTGTAATAACCTCTCTTATAGGGCAGGGGTTGGGCAGGGAAAAATAATTTTGTTCCTAATGGAGCCTGATCAATAGAACTGGCCACTGTAATTCCGTAAAGGTTTTTCGGTAATACGAGATCTTTAAAGCCATCACCAAAAACCAGCAGCACTTCAATCTTGCCGTTTTCTATTTCACTAATGATCGATTGTTGATCATATATTTCTTCCGAGTTGCTTTTGATCAAGCCTGGCCCATACCAGTTGGCACCGCCGGTAAGCAGAACACCACAGGCATTGCCGAAAGCTGACAGTAGCATAACCCTGCTTCTTCCTTTTTCCAGCACTCCGCCGGATGTTAATAAATTAATCAGTTCGGCAACGGTTTCATCATCACAATCAGCAAAAAAAGAAGGCGCGACAACTGTTATGTTGTTATCCGCTGTGATAACCTCAATTGCTTTTTTAAGCTGCCCTATCGATACCCCCGGGAGTTCTTCTTTATAATCTTGCTGCGGATTTTCTATTACTTTTTTCATTACTTCAAAGAGCTTTACAAGACTATTTCCACCAAGGTCCAAAGCAACTTGTTCCCAGGATTCCTCATTATTAGTGCAGTCTCCTATCCTAACCACTGCTGCCCTGCCAAAACGTGCAGCTTTCTGAATTGCCATGGCGGCAACGGGATGACTTTCTTCAAGACCGCTTCCAATAACTGTTATGCCATCCGCTTCATTTATATCAGAAGGCAAAGGCCCCGGTATCCCCAGGCCGGTCACTTTCATAGATAGGCAGAGAGCCTTCACCCAAAATTTTTCTGCGCCAAGATTAAATTTTTCCGTCCCGATAACAGAACGGGCCATCTTTTGCAAAAGAAAGCTTTCTTCATTGCTTAAATTTCCTGAAGCCAGCACCGCAAAGTTTTCTGTTTTGCCGCTATCAATCAGTTCCTTAATTTTTGCTCCAGTTTCACTTACTGCCTTTTGGTAATCAATTTCTTTATAACCGTGCCCGTCATATTTTAGAGGTTTGTTATTTTTATGCTGAGCCATTACTTCTTTGAACCCAAAATGGCCTTTTTCACATAGCCATGCTGTCTTGTCCCCATCCCGGGGTACAGTAACCCTGATCAGATTCTCACCAGAACTGCAGCGCTCAAGGTGGCAGTTTAATGAACATTCATTACAGATACCTTCAAACCGTTTTAATTCCCACTCACGTCCTTCACCCCGACGTCCCACCTCGGTAAGAGCCGCTACCGGACAGACATCAACACATTGCCCGCAGAAAATGCAGCCGGCTTCTTCCAGCGATACTTCCTCATTATTATGCACCGGTGCCACCCTGGTATTTACCCCACTGCCTACAAGATCGTAAACTGAACGTCCTGCCAGCATCCGGCAGGCCTGAATACAGCGCCCACATAAAATACATTTTTCATCATCACGGATTATGTGTGGATTATCTTCAGTCAGACCAGGAGCAATGTCCCGTTCCAGCTGTTCTGGTAAACAAGCCTGGTAATAATATGCCTGTTCCTGCAACTCGCAGCTTCCGGTTCGTACACAGGTAAGACAATCCTTGTAAGGGTGTGTGGAGAGTGCTAGCTCAAGAATTTTTTCCCGCATCTTAACCAGGCGGTCATTCCTGGTTGTAACTACCATACCATCTTCAGCCGGGTTGTCACATGAAGTTACCGGCCTCTGCATCCCTTCAATTTCTACAACGCACATTCTACAATGTCCCAAAGGCTCAAGGCGGGGGTGGTAGCAGAGCGTAGGAATATATATATCATTTTGACGAGCTGCTTCAAGTATAGTTGTACCCCTGTCAACAAATACTCTCTTTCCATCAATATTCAGACTGATCGTATTATTCATTATGCTACCTCCCAGTTATAGAACAGCCAGGCCGAGCCTGAGGCACTTCACACAGCGTTCGGCTTCTTTGATAACTTCTGCTTGATATTTAAAACCCAAATCTGCTTCATCAAATCCGGCCAGCCTGTCTTCTACCGGGGCAATCTCTTCTTCAAGCCGAATTCTGGAACCAACCATTTCAGGCACAGTCTCTTCTTTATATACTCCGGTTTTTTCAATAAACTTTTCCATCACCGCATTTTCTCCTATAAAACATTTACCGGAACTCAAATAGTTGTCAATCGCCTCGGCAGCGCGGTTGGCGGTGGCAATAGCTTCAATAACTGTTCGCGCTCCCAACACCGCATCGCCGCCGGCGAAAATTCCCGGCACTCCTGTTGCCATTGTTAGTGGATCTGCTACCAGGGTTCCCCATTTTGTTGTTTCCAGTCCGCAATCTTCGGTAATAAAATTAAAATCTGCAACCTGTCCGATCGCAGGTATAACTGTATCGGCTTTTAAGACAAATTCAGATCCATCTAGTGGCACGGGCCTTCTGCGCCCGCTTTCATCTGGTTCTCCCAGCGCCATTTTGATGCATTCCATTCCACTGACAACTCCTCCATCGTCAAGTATACAGACCGGATTAGCCAGTAAGTGAAAAATAATTCCTTCCTCTTCGGCTGCCTTAACCTCAGCAGCGTTGGCAGGCATTTCATGTTTGGTGCGCCGGTAAATCAAATTGACTTCCTTAACTCCGAGTCTGACTGCAGAACGGGCACAATCCATGGCTACGTTCCCTCCGCCGATTACCGACACGGTTTCGCCAAGATTGATTTTTTCTCCCAGGTTCAACATTCGCAAAAATTCAACTCCGGGCATGAAACCCATATAACATTCATCTTCACCACGACAACCCATGTTTGAACTTTTATGTAGTCCACTGGCAATAAATATTGCTTTATACCCTTCTTCACGAATCTGTTCCAGCGAAATATCTTCCCCGACCCTGGTGTTGCACTGGATATCAACCCCTAAATTCCGCACCAGGTCAATTTCATAATTTAATATATCCCTGGGCAAACGGTAGCTTGGTATACCCACTGCCAGCATGCCTCCCGCTACGGGCAGAGCTTCAAAAACAGTTACTTTATAACCCTTTCGAGCCAGTTGGTAAGCAGCATTAATACCGGCCGGCCCAGCACCGATAATGGCAATTTTTTCTTTTTTTGCCTGGACCTTATTTTTAGCAGTTTTCTGATCATACCCGTTACGAAGTCCGTAATCGGCAGCAAATCTTTTTAACAACCTAATGGAAAGAGCTTGATCAACCGGTTGCCGGTTACAATTAGATTCACAGGGATGCACACAAACCCTTCCGAGGGTTCCCACGAATGGTGTCTTTTCACGGTTGACCGCCAGTGCCTGGGCATAATCACCCTCGCTGATCGCCTCTATATAAGCTGGTATGTTTATGTGTGCAGGACAACCATTGCGACAGGGAGCGGTCAGAATCGCCCTGTAATGATCATTAGTCTTTTCTGTGGGCGTATTGTTTAAAAATACTTCAAAGTCTTTCCTGAAATATTCGAGAGCATGCAAAAGGGGCAGCGGAGATGATATACCAAGCTCGCACAGGGAACCATCATGCACCAGGGAAGCCAACCCTTCCAGCTGGTCAAGATCTTCTTCATTCCCATGTCCTGAAATAATCTTTTCAAGACGGTCAGCTATTGCCTTACTGCCAACCCGACATGGAATGCAACGTCCACAAGATTCTTTCTGTACATTATTAAAATATTCCTGAAGGGCGTTGACAATATTAACTTCCGGATCAACAATAACCAGCCCTGACCATCCAACCAGGGCTTTTATGTTTGCTCCTTCTATGTCCGGGGGCAGTTCAAGCTGCTTTAAATCTATTCTTTCGTCATAAATCTTTTTCCTCTCATCCAATACATTACCATTCCAACTGCTGAAAAATACTTTGGCCATATATTTGTATCGCTCCCTATTGTATAAACAATACAGTGATTGTTTTATGATCCTGACTCTTTTACTTCTTCATATTTCGGCAAATTCCTTTTCCCTTTTAGGATTGGCCAAGAGCAATGTTGTTCAGTATTAATCGTTACTTAAGCGGCAGGCCTGGACAGCCAATCCAACCGCACAATCGGTAGTGAACTGCCGCTCAGCATAATAAATGTGCCATTTTTCTAAACTTCTGTTGAGGTAATTTCTGATAAAACTGTTTGCCATAACCCCTCCAACAGCAAGCATACCTTTATATGTTGAATGTTTACACTCTAGATTATTTATGGCCTTGATTAATGATTCGGCAATGCATATTTCTACAGCCCGGGCTAATTCGGGTCCTGCTTCACCTTCACGAAAAAGCCTTTCTGCATGGCTTGCCGGACCGGAAAAACTGATTTTCCCTCCTGTGACAGATAGCGGCAGACGGGGTAGATTGGATCCTGCCCCTGATGCCAGTATTTCCATTGAAGGTCCGGCAGGGAATTTCAGACCCAGCATTCTGCCAGTACGGTCAATAAACTGACCTGCATTAAGATCACTGGTACCGCCGATTTTTTTAATATGTAATTTTCCAGGATTATATTCCTCAATATCAAGCAGTTCTGTAGTACCACCTGAAAAATGCACAGCTAAATATTTACCTCCCTTTAAGCTCTCTGACCACAGACCGGAAATTATATGACCTTCCTGGTGAGATGAAGGGAAAAAAATAAGGCCCGCTGCCTGCGATACAAACAGGCCGAGAGCCTCGCTTACTTTAAAAACCGGCATATATGACCCTTCAACCGGCCTGGGCCTGGTTGAAGCTGCAACTGCAACAAGACGGCCGGTATTTTCAGGGGGTAAAAACCCTTCGACTAAGGCAGAAACATTTTTAAGATGCGAGAATACTGCTTCCGATTGCCTTAATCCAAGCTGTCCTTTTTTTACCGGCAAGGCAACCCTTTTATCGTAAACCAAAATTTCCTGTTCATCTACGACAGCGAAAGAAGTTGTATAAGCGGAAGTATCTATCCCCATATAAAACTGCTTATCAGCTTTCTTTTTCAAGAGCCTCTCCTACAGCCCGATCAAGCACCCCATTTATGAACCCGACTGCTTCTCCGGTGCTGCCATATTTTTTTGCCAGTTCCAGAGCCTCGTTAATCGAAACTGCATAGGGGATATCCGGCTTAAAAAGAATTTCATACAGCGCCAGCCTGAGTAGATTGCGATCAACTGCAGAAAGGCGATCAATCTCCCAGTTAACCAGGTGCTTCTTTATAAGCTGATCCAGGTACTGGCTATTCTCTGCAGCGCCGGTAACCAGATCCCGGTAAAACTGTTCTTCTTCTTCAGACAAGTGGAAACCATCGAGCGAATACCTCAGGGCCTGTTCAGCCCTGCACTTTCCGATATCAATCTGAAATAAAGCCCTGAAAGCAACTTCTCTTGTAAGGCGACGGGACAAGGCAATTTAACCTCCACTTATAACTAAACCATAGAAAGCTTTTATAACCTTTCATTTAAACCGGTAACGTTTTATTAATTTATATTTCTTCTTTATTTGCAGAAAATAATTTTTTCAGGTAACGGCCCGGGCCTTTTCCAACATCGAGGCGCCAGCCTATTACCAAACCTATAGCGATACAAAGGTATATAAATACTGATAACCAAAAACCATATTTAACAACTAAAAGGGCAAAAATAAGGCCGAGCAGCCCGCCTAGTATTTTCCCCCAGTGCCTGTTTAAAAAATACCACCAGTCAAATTCGGACAAAGCTTGCTCCTCCTTTCATTTTTAATCAGCGCTGCTATTTTCCCGAGGCAGCCTGATCAATAATTATATTATCAACAATTACTTTAACTTCGTGCACAGTAATACCAGTAATATCTTCCAGGTATTCCTTCGTCCTCGATTGCAGGTCATTTATTAAACCTGGCAATGGTTCATCGGGCATAACGCGAATATGTATCCTGACTATCAATCCGTCCGGAGTATAAGTTATTTTGCGGCTGACATCTTTTATTCCCTGGGTTTTTTGAACAACCCTGAGTACCATATTCTCAAGTGTGGCAATCGAAACCTGCACTTCTCCGTATTCACTGCTCCTGGAAACAGCGCTTCCGCCTTTTTTAGCCGATCTGAGGCCAAAAGAGAGCAGTATTAAGGCTATCAGCAAAAAAACTACGCCGGTGGCCATTAAAACCGTTTCGCCGGCCCATTGTGGCAAATTAAGTGCCAGACCGGGAATTAGATTATAGTTAAGAGCCAACAGGAATAGAGCGCCGCCGATAAACAGAAGTCCTAAAAAGACCATTAAAACCCGGACTGCCGCTTTCATGCTTATTCCCCCTTCTTTAAATCCAAGTTAAGCCTGCCCTGATGGCAGGCTTAACTTTTTAGTAACTGCCGGGCAGAGCTTATAATCCTTGCTACTCAACCTTTTCCTCTTCCGTTTCTTCTTCTAATGCTTCTTCTTCAGGGAAATTGATCCCCTGCACATGTATATTCACGTACGAAACTTTCAGACCAGTCATCGTTTCTACAGCCTTCTTGACACTCTCCTGGATATTCCACGAAACATCGGGAATACGTTCGCCATACTCAACTATTATAAATACATCAATTTTTGCTTCTTCAGTGCCGACTTCTACTTTCACACCCTTGGACATATTACGACGCCCAAGCACTTCGGCAATTCCTCCACCTATCCCCCCGCTCATCGAGGCAACACCCTTGATGTCCGCAGCAGCCATTCCGGCTATTATCGATACGACTTCATCAGCAATTCTTACTGTTCCCAGTTCATTTGAGACGGTCGGACCTTCTTGATTTGTCATTCTAATACCTCCTGTTAATGACATTGAAAATCTATTCTGTCTCGATTACAGGTTGTATCCATAATTATATCAGACTCCAACAGCAGGTTCAAATAAGGCGAAGCAGCACTCACCCTATATGAAAAATTACTCATTATTTTGTTCGCCGTCTTCAGATTCTTCATCAAGCTCTTCATCCCAGTCTTCATCATCAATAAGGACAACTTCCCCACAACCCGGGCAAGTTACTTCTATTGCCGATTCCTGGTCCAAAATATCATCATCGACAACAACTATCTCGCGGCAGTTAGGACATTCTATAGAAAAACCGCCCTCGTAATCATCTGCATACTCGTTAAAATCATCATCATAAATTTCTTCTTCATCATAAAAATCTTCTTCAAGTTCAGTCAGATCGTCGTCAATTGCTTCCGTATACTCAAACAGTTCTTCGTAATCCACTCTCAGCTGCTCAATCTCATCTGTCATTTCTTCAAGCAGGTCTATTACCCTCTGCAGAACCTTCTGCTCCTTGCTTTCTTCACCCATCTCCAGTCCTTCTGTAAAACCTCTCAGGTAAGATACACGCGCTTTCAGATCTTCAGTCATAACTTAACCTCCTTCAATTAAATTTTTTACTACACTCTTTCCAGGTAAGCCCCTGTGCGGGTGTCTATTTTTATAGTGTCCCTTTCATTAATGAAAAGCGGGACCATAACCGTTAAACCTGTTTCCATGGTAGCCGGCTTTGTTGCGCCTGATGCAGTATCTCCCTTCAGGCCTGGTTCAGTTTCGCTTACCACCAGGTTAACTGTGATTGGCACATCAACACCGATAACTTTATCTTTATAGAATACCACGTTAATATGATCATTTTCTTTGAGATATTTAACCCCTTCACCAATCTGATCGGCATCCAGGGTTATCTGTTCATAAGTTTCTGTGTCCATAACATGAAATGAATCGTCATCACGGTACAGGTATTCCATTTCTTTCCGATCCAGGTGCGCCTTGGCTACTTTTTCCCCTGCCCGAAAGGTTTTATCGGTAATAGAACCGGTTCGCAGATTTTTCAGTTTAGACCTGACAAAAGCCTGCCCTTTGCCCGGTTTAACGTGTTGAAACTCCAGAACGGTAAATATTTCATCATCCAGCTCAATTGTTACACCGGTGTGAAAATCATTACTTGAAATCATTGCCAACCCCTACCCTTCATCTTGTGTATATGTTATTCCTGAGTTTATATAGTAAGCAGTTCCCTGGGGCTTGATGTAAGCAGTTCTGCCCCCTTCTCAGTAATTACAAGCATGTCCTCAATTCTAACTCCGCCGCGTTCAGGAAGATAAATCCCTGGTTCCACCGTTACTACCATGCCGGGTTCCAGTATAGTATCACTTTTAGCATTTAGCAGTGGATGCTCGTGAGTTTCAAGACCTACACCGTGACCAAGCCCGTGACCGAAATAATCACCAAACCCGGCTGCTGTTATTATGTCGCGGGCAATTTGGTCCGCTTCCCTCCCCGATATACCAGGCCTGATAAACGCTGTCGCCTCTGCCTGGGCATTCATCACAACCTCATAAACCTCCAGTAAGGAATCATCGGGGCTGCCCAGAGCAACCGTCCTGGTCATATCGGTTGCGTAACCTTCGAAAACCGCACCAAAGTCTATAGTAACCAGATCACCTTCCTGCATAATTTTATCAGAGGCCACTCCATGGGGCAATGCCCCCCTGTTACCCGAAGCAACAATATAATCAAAAGATGTTCCATCGGCTCCCTGCTGCAACATAAATATTTCCAGTTCACGGGAAAGCATGATTTCCGGCATTCCCGGCCTGATATTGCTGAGAATCCATTGAAATGCCAGATCCGTTTTTAAGGCGCCCCGGCGAATTTTGTCAAGTTCATTATCATCTTTCACAGAACGTAATTTTTCTATTTCTTCGATCACCGGGACTATTTCAGCATTAGTACTGTCACTAAGGGTTTTATAGTCATTCCAGAACATCTTTTTTGCTTCAAAACCTATCTTGTTCCAACCGGCTTGTTCGACAATTGCAGCGATTGTTTGCTGAATAGTATTATCATAACGTACTACTTCAAACTCCTGTGCCTCGGCTTCTGCCTGCTGCACATAGCGAAAATCAGTAACCAAAAATGCCTGTTCTACGCTTATTAACAAGTAGCCGGCAGTCCCGGTAAAACCACTCAAATAATAGCGGTTCTCCGCACTGTTTATCAAAATGGCATCCAGCTCTTTTTTATTAAGCAGCTGCCTGATATTAGTTAATCTTTTTTTAATCAATCTTTTTACCCCTCGAAATTATTCTCTGCAGCGCTTCCAGGCCTAAATAATAACTTTCGCTTCCAAAACCGCAGATCAAACCGGCAGCAAGTGGTGCAGTAACAGACTTTAATCTAAAATTATCTCTTGAAAATATATTTGAAAGGTGTACTTCGACAAAAGGCAGTTTAACAGCAGCCAGTGCGTCAAGCAGGGCATAGCTGTAATGAGTGAACGCTGCCGGATTAATCAATATTCCGCTGCAGCCATCACCGGCCCTGTGAATAGCTTCGATTATTTCTCCTTCATAATTTGACTGGAATATTTCAAGAGTCAGACCCAATTCTACAGCCAGCTTTTCCAGTTCTGCGTTAATCTGTCCGAGAGTTTCCGAGCCGTATATTTCCGGTTCCCTGCTACCAAGCAGGTTCAGGTTTGGGCCATGTATTATCATTATTTTCACTACAGTTCACCCCCTGTGATTAACCTTAATGATCTTATTGTGCCGTGTTTAAAGAACTTCCCTAATTCACTATGAAATCCTGCTTTCACATGTAAAAACCTCTGCTAACATTTCAGGGTCAGGCAGATTTCTTCACAGATTTCTTGCGGAGTTTTACCGTCAGTATTAAAGGAGTAATCATGCTCGGCGTAACAGTTTTTTCTAACTTCCAGGAGGTTCCTGATTTTTTCCAGCGGTCGGGGATCGTTTAGTAGCGGCCTGTCTCCGCTGGCCCCAACCCTTTTGAAAGCTTCTTCGGCGGAAACCTGGAGCAAAATAACCTTTCCAGCTTTTTTTAAAACTGAGCGGTTTGATTCACGCAGCATAATGCCCCCTCCAGTCGCAGCAACAAAACTACCCTGCGAATATTCCAGCAGTGATTCGGCCGCTTCACTCTCTGCTTTTCTGAAATATTCTTCCCCGCACGTTTCAAAAATTTGAGTAATACTGGCTCCTTCCCTGCTTTCAATCAATTGGTCGGTATCAATAAAGATGCGATCCAGCTTATTCGCCAGAAGCCTGCCAACTACACTTTTTCCTGCTCCCATAAAACCGATCAGGATTATATTATTCTTTTCCTGGCTCAATGTTAGTTCACCGTCCTTTTAATGGTTATCCGGGGGCAGATCAGAAATTCTAACCCTGCCCGTAGCCGGGGTGATAATCACATACAAAATACGGCCACCCGAGTCGACCAGGCTGATAGTTCCACCCCGCCCCGGAGCTCCGCTCCTGTAAAAGCTTACCTGGGGATAACTGCCGTCTGTTGGAAAATTTACTGACCTGTAAAAGATACCCTCAGGCAGCTTTACTACATACGCTTCACCACTTCCTGTATCCCTAACCCGGTAATCATTGTTATACAGGCGGAACTCGATCTTCTGAAGCGAACCGCCGGTAATTGCTTTTTGTCTTGCAATCCGCAAATCGATGGCCAATTCACGTGCGGCAATATCAAGATTTTTAGATGATGATATTGTAGAAAATGCCGGAACGGCAACTGCAGCCAGCAAACCGATCAGGGCGATAACAATCATTAGTTCAATTAGGGTAAATCCACTGTCCCTCACTATCTCCATCGGACCTGTTCCTTTTGTTCATATTAACTAATATTTCAAGATCACCAGCAACCACTAACGATCATGAAGAGCTTTAATGAAAGCAGTATTATCAGTGTTGCCGGCCAGTTTTTCATCAAAAATACTGCTGAAAGTACTTCTAACTATTTCATCCACGGTTGTTTTTCCACTTTCGACTGCACGCAGGCCATCCTTTACCAACGTCTCCATTCCGCACTCAACAGCCCTGGCCTGTAATAGTTCTGCTGTCACACCAGCCATAATTAGCTCCTGCAGCTCACGATTAAGCGCCAGCACTTCCTGGATGGACATACGACCTTTGTAGCCGGTGTTGTTGCAATAACGGCAGCCGGAACCCTTGTAGAGCTGCAACGGCGCTTCATTGCTGAAGAACCTCCGGTATAACCTTTTTTCTTCCTGGTCCGGATTGTAAACCTTGCGGCAGTGAGGGCAGATTGTCCTGACCAGTCGCTGGGCAATTACTCCCACCAGGGAAGCAGAAACGAGATATTCTTCCAATCCCATGTCAACCAGGCGAATAACGGCCGAAGCAGCATTGTTCGTATGCAGAGTACTAAGAACCAAGTGACCGGTCATCGCTGCCTGGGTGGTTATTTTAGCCGTTTCCAGATCCCTGATTTCACCCACCATGATAATGTCCGGATCCTGGCGGAGAATAGAGCGAAGCGACCCGGCAAAGCTGCGTTTAATCCGTGGCAAAACCTGAACCTGGTTTATACCATCAAGCTGATATTCAACCGGATCTTCTACCGTAACCAGGTTAACCTCAGGTCGGTTGAGGTAGTTAAGAGCTGAATACAGGGTGGTGGTCTTCCCGCTGCCGGTCGGGCCGGTAACCAGCAGTAATCCGTGATGATTTAATAAAAGAGGTAAAAACTGTTTGTAGTTATAATCAGAAAATCCCAATTTTTCAAGGGGAAGAATTATTCTTTCTTTCTCCAGAATTCTGATTACAACTTTTTCCCCGTGCACTGTAGGCAGGGTAGATATTCGCAGGCTTGCTCCCTTTCTGCGACCATGCCACTCAATGTTACCATCCTGTGGTAAACGTTTTTCCGCTATATCCAGGTTAGCCATAATTTTAACCCTTGAAATAATGTGAGCTGCACTACTGAGCGGAGATGATGGCAGATCATGCAATACTCCGTCCACCCTGAAACGAATCCGCAACGTTTTGCTGGCCGGCTCAAGGTGAATATCACTTGCTCCCTCTTCCACAGCTCTTTCAATTAGTGTATTCACCATTTTAACTACCGGCGCATCTTCCAGGGCTGAAAGCCTTTCTCTTTCTTCAGTTTGAGCTTTATTGCGTTCATTATTAGTCTGATGGGTGTTGTTTTCATTGGAGATGCTGTAAAGCTGTGTCAGAAGATAATTGATTTCACCTTCCTCTGCCATTACCGGCATAATCTCACAACCGCTGCACCTGGCAGCATCATCAACGGCAGCAAGATCAAGAGGATCCGACATCGCCAGGACCAGTTTGCCTTTTCTCATGGCCAGGGGTATCATTCTTCTTTTAAGAGCAAGTTCAGAAGGAAAAGCAGAAATTAAGTGTGGTACCGGTTTAAATTTTTGCAGAGATATTTTTTTTATTCCATACTTTTCTTCAATGAGGCCTTGCAATTCCTGTTCTGAAACAAGACCTTTTTCAATCATTAAACGGGTCAGTCTCTTTCCCGAACCTTTTTTTTCACTGAAAAGTTTATTCAACTGGCTACGGCTGACCAGGCCGGCAGCAACAACAATATGCTCAATTCCCCCGCGGCCATTTTCTATCAAACCAGTGCTCCTTTCGACTAACTGTAATTCACTGAGCGCTTCATCGCTTCAAGCGGCGCCTTTTCCCCGGTAAAGAGTTCGAAAGCTTCCACTGCCTGCCAGAACAGCATACCCAACCCGTTACAGCTTTCTCCTCCGCTTTCACGAAATACATTCATTACAGCTGTGTTGACAGGTTCATAACGAAAATCAAACAGCATTTTCTCTTTAGTACTGGTTTTTGTTAATGTTTCTTCAACAAGGTTATGATCCAGGGGCAAACTGTAGATAATCACTTTGCACATATCAATTGCTTCTTCAATATTGGCCCGGGACAGTCCGAGAGTAACAGTTTTTTTCAGTGGCGTATGTTCTCTCAGGAGATCTGCCAGCTGCTGTGCACGCTCTTCACTGCGATTGAGAATGTACAGTTCCTGCATATTCTTTTGGGCCAGGGTAAAAGCAACAGAACGGGCTGCACCACCTGTTCCAATCAGCATCACCGGCCAAGCTGGTTCATACTTCCCATATTCCACCAATAAGTTACGGTAAAAACCAATCCCGTCTGTGGTTTCACCATAAAGCAGCCCCTGCCGGTTGATAATCGTATTTACAGACTGCAGTAAAGCAGACTCCTCGGAAACATGATCAAGAAAAGGTATAACTGCTTCTTTAAAAGGACTGGTAATATTCGCTCCGGCAACCTGCAGGGCGCGCATTCCCTTTACTGCCTCACCTAATTGCTGCTCTTTAACCTCGGCTGCCATATAAATACTGTTCATATTCAGTTTACTGAAAGCGGCATTATGCAGGGCCGGCGACAGGGAATGTTTTACCGGGTTACCCAGGATCAGATACAGGGATGTAGCAGCATTGATCAGCACAGTTTTTCACCACCGGGATATATTTGAAATATTTAGTATTATAGCACGGCAACCTCTTCTGCGGAAGTCAATATAGTACCGTTTAAAACCTTTTGTCTGCCTTTAGAGCAGGATTTGGCTATTTCTTGTAGAAAATATTTTAATCTGGCAGTAATACATTTACTAAACCTGGTCAGATATCGATTGGGGCAACTAAAAGAACGGCTTGATCAAATTACGAGGAGTCGCTGCATTTAAATGGACCTTTTTAACATCTTTTTTTACCTGGTAATATTTTTGACCGGTCTCTGTTTCGGTTCATTTCTGAATGTGTTAATCTATCGGATTCCCCGGAAGTTATCGGTTGTAAGCCCTCCTTCTGCCTGTCCTGTCTGCTCGGAAAGGCTACGTGCAGGCGAACTCGTTCCCCTTTTCGCATTCCTGGTTCTGCGTGGCAAATGCCGCCACTGTGGGGCTAAGATTAGTTTTCGCTACCCACTTATAGAATTGTTCAACGGACTGTTATTCACTATAGTTCTCTATTATTTCGGCCTCAATGTTACTGCGCTGTTTTACCTTGCACTCTTATACATCCTGGCCGGAATTGCTTTAATCGATCTCGAACACCGCCTTATACCAAATAGCCTGGTAATAGCTGGCATTATCATGGCTGCAATTATACAAGTGCCCGCCTTTCTCCAGACCTGGTTCAGGGTAAATCCACTGCTGCTGACCGGCAGGGATCCTGCTGACTCGCTGTTTGGTTTCCTGGCCGGTGGAGCGGTTTTGCTTGTAGTTTTCCTCGTCAGCAGGGGCGGTATGGGAGCGGGCGATGTTAAACTGATTGCCATGATTGGCCTGTACGCAGGGCTGCGGGGCACAGCTGCCGTTCTGCTGCTCGCATTTTTATTCGGAGCTTTAACAGGGTTGGCCCTGATCGCCGCAGGAAAACTAACCCGCAAGGATGCTCTCCCGTTTGCACCCTTTCTGTCCCTTGCCGCCTATATCGAAGTATTCTGCGGCAACCAGATTTGGAACTGGTACATTAACCTGTTTTCCTGATTACCAGCTTAACTAAGCCTTACACTCATGCTGTTCGGAATGCCTGTAAAGCAACAATCACACTAATTAGTCGCACTTTAATCGTACAAGGAGAGTTTATCGTGTTCAACAACGTCCGCAGCAGCTGTCCGGGTTATACATTTATCGAACTGTTAATTGCCCTGGCCCTTTTGGGCCTGGTTATCACCCCCATTCTTACCCTTTACAGCAGCACTGCTCTAATGGTCAGCAACTCTGCCGATTACTCGGTAGCAGTTAATCTCTGTCGTGATAAAATCGAGCAGCTCAAGGCTCTCGAATCCAGCGAACTGGAATATTTCTATCTTGCGGGCGAATTTATCCTTGAAGATCAGCTGCCCGGTTATCCCGGTTTCGAACGGTTAACCACGGTTGCTCCTTTTCATTATTTTAACGGACATGCTGGCGGAGATAACGAGCCAGCTGAGAATATCATGCTATCAATAGACGTAACTGTCCGCTGGGTTGAAGGTGATCATGAAAGGAGTGAAACAGTTTGGACACTGGTAGGTTTAAGATAAGGCTACATCAATCAGCCAGCCCTGAGAAAGGCTTTACCATGGTAGAACTGCTGATTACCCTGGCCATTCTCGGGTTAATCATATCTGCCGCCTACAATTTCTACCTGGTTGGTTTAAAGTGCTGGAACAATTCTACTGCAAAAATTGAAGCATGCCAGAATGCCAGGATTGCCCTCGACACAATTATCAGGGAACTACGCTATGCCAGTTCCTATTCCTTTCACGAAGAGGGCAGCGAAATTCGTTTCACTGCCCCCCATGATCAATATCGCACTTTGCGTTTTCGCCTGGTTGGCAGGGAACTGGTATATGATTCATATCCTACCGGCTCAGCGCTCTATTTTCATAACAAAATTGCCCTTGATATAAACAGAATTAATTTCCTGCCCGGCGGAAGGGACTTAATTACCATTGAAATTGAAGCAGGCTCCACTTCAGATCCTTATAAACTGGCCGGAGCAATCTTACCACGCAATCTTCCAGGAAGTTTATCCGAAAGCAAAGAACCCGAAGAACATACTGTATATGAACAGGATCAAGAAAACATTGATGAATAAATTCTTAAATTTGAAAATGAACATTTTACGAGATAGTCAGGAAGGTATGGCGCTTGTGCTGGTGCTGGTATTTACCCTTCTTCTACTTGCTGCCGGAGCTGCGCTGTTGGATATGGCCCTGAAAGATCAGCAGGTAACCGGGTATCACTCAGCCGACATCAAGCAGTATTACCTTGCTGAAGCCGGTATTGAATCCTATTTGTTTCTTTTAAACAGCAGCAGCTTTACCGGTGAAGATTTAAACTACACACATGGCGACGGCAGTTTCACAGTATCACTCCATGATCATGATCAGGAAATAAGCTTGATTTATTCCACCGGATCAACCGATCGGGGAAGCACAACCCTGGCAGTCAGTATTGAACAATCTGATGACGGGAGTTACAGCATTGCTGAATGGATTAAACCCTAGCTGAAGAATGGAAGTGATAACGTTGACAGAAGGAAATGTCTTCTGCTCACAAATAAATAATAGAGCTCATAAATATCGGGGCAGGTATTCCCCAATCGGATTTGACCCGGGGAATTTCCAGTTAAAACTGGTACAGCTTGCAGTTGAAAAAAACAGGCTCTGCTGCCACCGGCGTATTTCCTGTCCCACGCCACCGGGTCTTTTTAATCAAGGAAAACTGAATAACCCCGAGAAATTGTCAACCATTCTCAGGCAGTTGCGAAACGAGACTAACTGGCGCAACAATACCATAAACCTGTGCCTGGGACCTCAATCTTTTAACCTGGCCCGGGTCAAGCTTCCCATAATGAACAAGCGTGATCTCGCCAGGACGATGAGCCTTGAAGTTGAGACACGTTTTTCTATGATTCCCCGGGATACTGTTTTTTCATACTGTCCCCTTTTTGAAGAGGCTAATATAAATAAAACGAATAAATTAAAAGAATATATTCTTGTCGCGGCCGATAAGTCGGTTAGCGCTTCATTTGTAAATGCCGTAAAGCTGGCCGGGTTTAAAATAGGTATTATTGAAGTCTCACCCCTTTCGCTGCTTCGCTTCCCCGAAAAGCCCGGTGTCGGTAACAGCCCTGATGCGAGCAGTTGTTCATTATTAATTGATATCGGTCACTCTGACAGTTCCTTTATTATCTACAACAGCAACTCTTTCTCTTATTATCGCAACCTGCGCAGCGGCGTATCGGGGTTTGGCAAAACCGGTAACAGATCCGTTCGAACCAACTCAAATATACTTGATACCCGCTTTTTAGCGGGAGTGGAACAATCACTGGAATACTGGTTGGAACAGTCTGAAAATGATCGCCTTTACCCGGAAAAATTATACCTTTGCGGCGGTGGTATATACACTCCCGGGCTGGCAGCCGCTATTGGGGAAAGGCTGGGTCTCAGGCCTAGACTGTATAACCCTGTTGCAGCGCTGTGCAGTAATACTGATACTAATAGTCAAAGAACAGTAATGGAAAATACCCTTTTTGCTTCTTCATACGGTCTTGCCCTGAGGGGGTGGGTCTCTTGAATTACCAGGTCAACCTGGTCGAAAACAATGGCAAAAAACCGTTAAGCCGGCCTGTAGATATCTTACTCACCCTACTGTTTGCCCTAACTACAGTATTTCTTTTATATGTTACCCTCTTTTTTTGTGAGCAGTACCTTACTGAACAGGTCTCTCTTGCAGAAACAGAACTTTTACACTATAAAAACATTTCTGCTCCCCTGCTTGAGCTAAAGAAAGAGCTTGATAATGCTGAAAGGAAAATAAATATATTCAATACCCTGTTTACCTGCAACCAATCGTGTTCATCGCTAATTACCGAAATCCGTTCAAGGGCTTTTAACGGAATCGATCTATATTCTATAATCATTGATCCCGGTTCAGCTGCCGAAATAACCGGACGTTCTTTCAATATGCATTCCGCTGCAGCATACCGTGAAATACTTGCCGATCTCAACAAAACCGCTACTGCAGATCTCCTGGAAGTAAGCCTGGCTGACAACGGCTACTACACCTTTACCATAGTTTTAAATTTAGGCGACAGAAACGGGGGTTATGACCATCACCAGGCTGACCGTTAAAAAGAACAACAATCATAATTATAATAGAATAGGTCTGTTCATAGCGGTTTTAACTGCCGTTGTTGCCCTATCCTATTACCTGTTTACATCATCCATGGTAAGTAATATACGTTCATCCAGCCAAACCTTAAATCAACTGGGAAGCGAAATCGAAGAACTTGAAGACCTTTTATCCGGGGGCAGCCAGCTTAAGGCCGTCTGGTTGGAAGTTGAGAAAGAATATGAAGGCCTGAAATATTTTCTCCCCCCTGATGAAGAACTATCCGCTGTTATGGCTGATCTCGACTTTCTGCTGCAGCCCTATAGTAATAATATTATATCGCTGACCGCGGGAGACATTAATCACAGTGAAGAGTTCACAATCCTAAACTGCCGTCTCCTGGCTTCGGGTGGGTCGGCCCGCCTGCAGGTCCTGCTCGATGATCTTGAAAACTTCATTTACCGGCCGGTAATCGGTCTGATCATCTGGCAGGAAACAGATTCACATCAAGCCACTCTTGAGATCGAATTTAAAATGTATTTTGATAGATATAACTAGGTGAATTTGGGAGGGAGCATTCTTGCCTCAATATTATCGATACCGGGCTATTAACGGTGATGGGAAAAAGGTTAACGGGTATATAAGCAGCCCTTCCCGGCATGATGCTGCTCTTGAACTGGAGAAGCGCGGTCTATATCCCCTGTTTTTAGCAACCAGTAATATACCCGGAGGTTCTCTCTCCGGCCTGCAAACCTTTTTGCTTGACAAAATCGGTTACGGCCGCTGTCGCAGCCGTGATCTGATGATTTTCTGCCGCCAGCTGGCAACCATGCTTCAGGCCGGAATACCGGTACTCCGTGCTTTAAATATCCTCTCAGTGCAGCTTGAAAATGCTTCATTGCGAAATAATATCCGTGCAGCTGCATCCAGTCTTGAAAAAGGTGCCGGAATAACCGAGGCCTTGGCCGGACAAAATCATTTCTTCCCCCGGTTTTTAATCAGTATGGTTGAAGCGGGCGAAGCCGGAGGAGTACTTGACCTGGTTATGGAGCGAAGTGCTTCTCACTACGAGAGACAACACGACCTTGAAGAAAAAATACGCTCGGCAACAGCCTATCCTCTTTTTATTTCTACTGTCGCCCTGGCTGTAGTAGCAGTAATGATTTTATTTGTGCTGCCCCGTTTTGCCATTATATTCAGCCAGATGGAAACAGAAATGCCCCTTTTTAGCAGGCTAATGCTCAGCATGGGGCAGCTTGTAATCGCAAACTGGTTGGTGATCTTAATAATTTTATTTGTTATAGCCTTTATCACTGCCCTTTTCTTACAAACAAAAAAAGGCCGGTTAATTACCGACTACCTGAAGCTGCATTTACCTCTCTTCGGTAAAATCTATATGATGGTCAATGCCGCTCGTTTTGCCCGCACCCTGAGTACCCTGCTATCAAGCGGATTGAACCTTTATCAATCCCTGCGCATTGCCGACCGGGTTATCAACAATCTCTATGTATCCCGTTTCCTAAAAACAATCGAACTGGCCCTTCAACGAGGTGAGCCTCTTGCCGATTCCCTCCAGGCAAGTAGATTTTTCCCACCCCTCCTGGCCGAAATGGTCCGAACCGGAGAAGAAACAGGAACTATCGACATCATCCTGGATAAAACCGCTTGTTACTATGAAAAAGAAGTATCCTACCTGGTTGACAGACTCGGCACTATCCTGGAACCAATTCTTTTGCTGGTAGTGGGCTTTTTTATCGGCCTGATAGTTTTCTCAGTACTGTCGCCCATGTACAGCGTTTTCGAAATCTTTTAGCATGTGTCAACGCTTCTAATAACCTGCTCTATCTTATCTACCGGCATCGGTTTGTAGAAGTAAAACCCCTGTAGCTCATCACACTTTTCCAGTTCAAGAAATTTAAGCTGTTCTTCCGTTTCTACACCTTCTGCAGTTACTTTCAAGCCCAGGCTGCGGCCGAGGCTGACAATTACAGCAGTAATTGCCTTATCTTTTTTGCTTAACTCAATGCCCTGAACAAACTGCATATCAATCTTCAAACGATCAACCGGCAGCTCTTTTAATCGGCTCAGGGAAGAATATTCAGTGCCAAAATCATCAATAGATATTCCGACACCTAGCGCTTTCAGGTCATTTAAAACACTTAGGGTATACTTGGTACCCCTGATGATATCGCTTTCAGTTATTTCCAATTCCAGGTATTGCGGTTCCAACCCGGTATCATGCAAAATCTTTTCAACTGTTTTTACAAAGCCGGGTTTTCTTAACTGAACCACAGATAAATTAACAGCCATTCGCAACTGCGCCAGCCCCTGTTTTTGCCAGCATTTACTCTGGCGGCAGGCGCTATTAAGCACCCACTCACCAATAGGATTGATCAATCCAGTTTTTTCAGCCAGTGGAATAAAAATGTCCGGACTGATCAAACCTTGATCGGGATGCTGCCATCGTATTAAAGCTTCCATGCCAACAATTCTTTTTGTTACAATAGAGACCTGGGGCTGGTAATGCAGCACTAATTCGCCACGTTCATGGGCGCGGTAAAGCTGGTTAGTCAGTTGTGTGCTTTTCTGAACATCTTGTTTCATCCCGGTTGAACAAAAGGCAAATTGATTCCTGCCCATTTTTTTTGCATGATACATGGCCAGATCGGCATTTTTGATCAGGGATTCACCATTTTTCCCGTCTGCCGGGTAAACAGATACGCCTCCACTGGCTGTAACAAATATTTCCTGGTCGCTAATGGTTATCGGTTCCTCGAACGATGACATAATTTTGTTAGCAGCCTGTAGAATATCTTCCGGTTGCTCCATCTGCGGAAACATGATTAAAAATTCATCTCCACCGAAGCGGCACACTGTGTCATGTTTTCTCATATTGCCTGTAATCCGGCGTGCTACATGCTGCAGCAATAAATCTCCCCGGTTATGCCCCATGGTATCATTTACATGTTTAAATGAATCCAGATCAAGGAACAGTATCCCGATATAATTCCTGTTACGCTTGGCCATTGATATGGCCTTTTCCAGGTAGTGATTAAATAAAACGCGGTTAGGTAACCCGGTTAATTCGTCATAGTAGGCCATCTTTTGTATTTCTTTTTCAGACTCCACTTTCTGCAACGCATCGGCCAGGAGGTTTGCCAGAACAGAAACCTGTTCCTTGTAATCATTAGCCAATTGTTCCGGCTTATCAAGAGCATCAAAACCCCAGATACCAACGATACGTTCTTTTGCATACAATGGTACAGCACAAAACGATTTTATCCCACGGCTGATCAAAAAATCTCTTACCGTACGTGCTTCCGCCGGTAATTGACCTATATAAGGTAAATATACAAGTCGCTGCCCCTTTAAATTATTTAGCCACCAGCGAAAGGTGCCGGCCGGTATAGAATTAGTATGATTAATTATCGGATTTTTACCAGCTTCGCACCATTCGTGACTATAGATAATGTAATAATAATCTTTTGAGAATAATAACAGGTATGTCATGCCGGCTTGAAAGTATTTTCCACTCTGTTCAAGCATCAGGCTAATTTTACTGTCCAGGTTGCTTTCTGTGACTGATACAAATTCAGTTGATACGCGGGCACTCATTTTTTGAAATTTAATCTGTTCTTCATTTTCTTTTAAACGATCAACATAGGTCCGGTTTAAGAATAAGGCAAGCGCAGCGCCAATAACAAATACAACCAGGCGCAACAGATGATCAGCACCTGCAACCCGGACAGTAAGAACCGGTACCGTATTCCATACCCACAGTTGGGTAAGCAGTGCCGCCGTAAAAATTACGATGATCATTTTTTTGTTGTTATATATGGCTGCAAGAGTGATAAATAGCAGGGGAAAGGGCCAAATATTATTAACGGCATAACTGTTCATAAAATGAAGCATAATCAGGGGAATGGCAAAAGCAAGCATGACTATCATCAGGTTGTCCCGGTAAAGGGTTGATAAAGGAATATAAAGAATGATGCGAAACATAATTGCCATTATGAAAAGTAAAGCACTGAACATGATTACCTGGTTAAGAACTACCGGGAAATAAAAATAATGGACCAGGTTTAAAAGGCTGCTGATGAGAAAAAATAATGACAGCACCTGGTATAGCTCTTTGCGTTTACTGCCGCTGAGAATTTCTCCCACTTTTGTTACCTTATTCTCCTTTTTCGGCATCAAAAATCCGTGCTTTTTAACTGTGTAAAGCAGGGCAAGCGATGGAACCAGGGCAATAATAACCCCGATATCAGGGAATACAGGCAACGCACTTTCGATAATATCAGTAATTGTTCCGGTGCCTATGGTAACAAATAAGGAAAAGCCCATGATCAAAGCCGTTTTCTTAACACCCTTATCTTTCGACGATTTTCCCCACGATAATAAAAGCCACAGGACACCCAGCGAAAAAAGGGTATAATACAGATTAAAATACCAGTCCCACATACTGCCGGTTGCAATATTAATCCAGCCGCCACCAGTGAACACAAGCTCATAATGTTGCACCGCCAGCGGTGAATAAATCCCGTAGACAAACAAGTTAAAGAGCACCGGGAGATAGATAAGCGCATATACCCACTTCACCCTGGTCAGCATTTTGCCCTTGGTCAGGTAAAGGAAAAAGTGAAATAATATAGCATATATTGTCCCCCAGCCCAGGGAAGACACTCTCCGCCAGAATAGCGAAGTTTCGAAATCCGGTGCTGCAACACCAAGGGAAAAAGTTATTGCCCAAATCGTAAGAGAAAGACAGATGAAGAAAAAAATACGGTTCATTGTAGCTTTTGAATTCAGGAATAGTACATACGTTCCCAGCAGGGGATATACCATAAATACAGCGTAATACATTAGTGAATATAATACAGGAGGTGGCACCAGGTAGCGCTCCTTAAAGGCTCACGAGCATTATCACCTTCAGATAAGCCGCTGTGAGTTGTTATTCAGGTTTTGTTAAGAAATAATCATTTGCAGGTACAGGCTGGTTTTAGTAGGGTACTATATGCGGTAATTATTAATAGATATCCTGCTTGTCATCCGGCGACTATATCTGCACCATAAAATATTCAGGCAAATGTAATCATAACATAAGATTTATAGCAGGATCAATTATTAACTTTACGAAAAAAACAATAAATACGCTAGGTTTTATTAATTAGTCGGGCTATTCAGTATTCGACAGATCACTGTATTTATAAAACGCGGTCTCGTCGGTAATCACTTCCCGGACCATAAAAATTGCATTTTCATTGTATTCGTTATCGGGAAATATCAGATCGCCAATAAAATAAGCCGGCTTAAGAGATACTCCGCTTCCATCACCGGCCTGCAAAGAGTCTGCCACCCGCACATAACCTTTAATTATGGCATCTTCAAAGAGGTACTGGCCGGTTACAGGTTCAATTAAATCGATGTAACGCTTCACAGTACCACCGGAGGTGAAAGCATCCTGGTCAAGGTAAAAATAATGTTCTTCCTCTTCTGCCCCGTAAACATGGGTGGCAGCGGAAATTGCCTGGGTGAGGCTGCCGCTTTCACCCCGGTCAGCCTTAACACTAATGGCAAAAACCTGGTGTGATTCTGCTTCAGCATCGTTTTCAGGATTCCCGGAAGGGCGGAAATTAGCTGCCACCTCCAGCCCCATCGGTGATGAAGGTTCGGCAAACCATTCACTGTGATTATAAAGATCAATACTGCCCGGTCTCATCAGGGTCTGATCAACCCTGAACAGCGCCCCTTCACCCCGGATCATGGTTTTATGTTTTCCACCGGCCTGGTCACTGCCGACCATCATTTTTACCGATATCAAGCCGTCAAGGTCGTATTGCTTATTGTACATAACAAACCCCGTCTCAGCAGCTGCGGAACTGCTTATTAACGGGATTAATATAATAACCAACAAGACAATATAAAACTTTTTTAGCAACATAAAATGCACTTCCTCCCTGTGAAAGTGACTGCCTGTTTAGCTCTCTCTATCTGTTATATATTTAAATAAGATAACTTTTATTTATTATATTTAAATTTTTAGATTTTGTCAAAAACATTAGCGCAATCCGCCTTAATCAAGCATATTTTCTACTCACGGTTGTTGTCAAAGAATTGAACCATGCTTTCTTCGTCGCGGGCATATTCCAGGGCTTCTTCCCTGCTGATAGCACCTTTTTTAAAGAGCTGCTGCAGGTGTTTATCCATAGTTTGCATCCCGTAACGGTTTCCCGATTGAATAACCGAGGGAATCTGGTGAACTTTACCCTCGCGGATCAGGTTGCGCACAGCCGGAGTGCAGATCAGTATTTCTGCTGCAGCGATACGCCCGTCCCCGTTATTTCGGCGAAGCAGGCGCTGTATTCAGTTCCACCAGGTTACCGTTAAGGCGCAACAGGGGTGGAGCATCAACCGTAATATGAAGATCAGAAGCACCTTTATCCAGGGCAATATTTAATAGTGTCTCTATAGCTTTACCTCCTTCTGCATAATCTTCAATTGTTATTTACTTCTGCTGTATTGGTTTCACGCCAGGTATTTATTTCCCAGCCGGAGTCAACCGGTTCGAGGAAATATGGTGGAGTTTGAAACACAAGCTTGGGATCGTGTTCAAAAACACGGCCGTACCCGGCACCGGTTGTAGCAAAGGCACCTCTTGTTTTTTGAATCATCGCTCCAAACATATTTACATTTCCTTTTTGAACCCCAATGCCATAATCATAAGTAATAGTACCGCTCAGGGCCATATAAGCCCCGTCCAGATCGAGATTATTGGGAGCAACATCATTAGGTGTATTCCAATATTGTAAACCGTTTGCATTGGTTGACCGGTGACCCGGCCAATATTTACCAAGTATTTCTATATTAGAGTTGGCAATTAACCCCAGGATGCTGGTGCTTTCCGTTCCAGGCGCATAGGTTATTCCAGCGGTTGCCGCCCCACGGGGCAGGTAACGCGGGTTCCCACCGGTGTATGATGGCACCCTCCAGTCGGTCGGGTCGTAGCCGGTCAGGTAGATGTTATTTGCGGCAGCAATGGTTAGTTTACCGTCCAACGTTCCCGAAATGTAAAGATCACCCGTCCCCCGTCTCCACTGGGCAGCATTGGCGCCGTCTATGTAAATCACACCATTGTCAGGCAGGGGCAGTGAGGCCACGGCTGGCTTGGGATCAGCCGCGCTGCCGAACGACAAGCCCAGTTCGGCGTATGTTTTACCATTATACATCCAGTTCCCGGTGTTGCTGTTATATGTCCGCACATCATAACTGTCGCCATTAAGGTATATCGCAGTCATACCGTTATAATAGTGGCCCCCGTTTTGAGCCCTGGCCTTGATTTCTGAATTGGTTGCCGGAAAAACAATCTTTTCCACTTTAACCGGGTTACCCATGTTGTAATACGGGTTTGCCGTTCCATAAGGGCTGGAGCTGTTTGTCTGGATTACCCCGGAATAAGAGACCGGCCCGTTAAAAGTAGGGCGTCCCCACACCCTCAGGTTTCCGTTGGTGTGAAACGGCCCTTCCCAGGTATGAATGGTAGCATTCCAGGCAACACCTTCGGAGTCGGTCAACCAGACATACTGGGTAAAACTTTTTTTTGAAAGCATTACTTCCAGGGTCCTGGTCCGGTCGGGGCTATCCTTATGATAACCGGAAGAGCGCACCGTAACAAAACCATCTTCCACCGAACCATCAATCAGTTCCAGGCGGAAATACCCCTCACCGAACTCCTGGTCGACACCGAGAGTAAGCGATTCAGAATCGATCTTGTTTAAATGCCAGAGATACTGGTTAATCCCCGATTCGGCGAAGTGCAGGGCATCTACAGAAGCAGCATAATGCCGGTTCATAGAGGCCTGGTTAAGGGTTACAGAGAGGGCAGAAGCAGAAAGCAAAATAACAACCGCCATGAGAATAATCACTGTAGGCAAAGCAATTCCTTCTTCTTTTTTCAGTTTTACCAAAATGCTCATCTCATTGCGTCCTTTCCCCTGACCGTGTATGCAGCACTTACTTCAAGGGCGCTGGTCATCATTTCTCTTTCATCGTTCATCAAAAAATTAATATTAATTTCACTGCCGGAGGCGGAAAAATATCCCTTACCTGTTCCGGTTACCACATGGGGTATGACAACCTGCCAACCTGCAGGATCAAGAACATCCGGGTCATCAACAGATCGCTCCATTACAGAATAACTACCTGATGCAATTATTCGGTAGGATATTCGCTTGGGATGATCAGCAACATATGAATAAACGGCCATTTCGTTACCATCGCTGTTTATTACCACTGCCCTGGCTGTTTTTACCGTTGACGGCAGTTCCATTCCTTCGGGCAGGTTTGACAGCCTGATCGGCCTGTTTGCCTGGCGTATTTCCCTTTCCATCTGCATCAAAACCAATCGCGAATCCTGCAGGGCTTCAGCTTCAGCACGAGCCCGGGATGATCCTCTTTCGCCGAAAAAGAAAAAATTATAAATTCCCGCCAGGACAAGACCGAGTAAAGATAATACAATAACAAGTTCTACCAGGGAAAAACCAAATTCACTCCTGATCCAGGTTTTGTTATGCTTTAAATTTATATTACTTTTCATCGCAATAACCTCTCGCTGCCCGGCTTTTTTACTCGGCAAAGTGTATCAGGCCGCCATCCTGGGGCAGTAAACCCCAATCAGAGGCAAAGCTGAAACCATCGGGATAATAATAAACACCGCTTGAGATAATCAGGTCATCATTGTGCCCCGGTCTGTCGATAATAACATCATTTTCAAAATATATTGTCCCGTAAGCAACACTCCTCCAGGGTGAACCTGTTGGAAAACCTTCAAAAGTACCGGAATTTTCGATTTCACTTCCATCGAACAGCAATGGTATAGTTCCTTTTTCTATCAGCACCTGGTTATCTTCGATCAGGCACTCTTCTTCGTTCGGGTAAAGCAACAGGTCGTAATCTTCATCAAAAGATCCCGTTTTTAGTACATTTAAGGTTATATCAGCCGTGGGGCTTAAAATAATTTTATTTTCAAAGTAGAGGTAATTAGCATTAAGCTCCAGGGAGGCATGATTGCCGATATTAAGTTCTTCACCCATGCAGGCTATTTTGGTACCGATAAAATTCAAACTTTCATTGGCAGCGAGGGCAATATTATTGTTATTTTTATCCCGGTTAAAAATACCGCTTTTCAGTAAATATTCTTCCCGGGCTATTCGCTGTTCAAAAGTAAGTGTATGATCAATGTTACCGCTGGCAGCCAGCGTCCAACTATCGGCATTGGCAGCCGGATCATCAATATCCGGAATTGGCCAGAGGTAAAGAATCAAAGTTTTAGCCTGACCAGCCTGGTCAAAATAACCTCTCCAGGTTTCATTGTTACCGATATCCCAAACTCCGTTAAGCAGAAGTAGAAAACCGGGAATATTAACTTCATCAATCGTATAGTAACTGGCACTTTCCTCCGGGTGGGGCCACAAATCCCCAAATAACACCTGGGGAACAACATGTCCGTTAAAATCGGTCCGTAAAAAAGAACCGTTCAGGGGACTACCGTAAGGCCTGGTAAGTTTAATTGATCCGCTGAAACCGCTGTCGTTTATAACCAGTGGATTGTCCTGGTTGTCCTTTAATACAAAAGAGAGCGTCCCGGGGTACTCGACAAAAGCAAACTCCTGGGCCGTTGAATTATCAACAGCCGTAACCTGGCGGGGATATGTATCAGGCATGACAACCATGCCGGTTTTACTTAAATCAACTTCATAAATCCCTTCGTTGAGATCTATAAAAAGGGCAGCGCCCTTGGAAGTTGTATAAACACTGGCAGTCTGCGGACCTGTTATCTCAACCAAAACCGAACTGGCCGGGGTATAAGTGCGGTCAACCTGATCGACAGGCTGACCGTTGCTGTCAATGCTGGAAATTTCGTAATCCCAGCCCCGAAAAACACAGACCCTGATATTGGCCCCGGTCAAAAGTGGCTGTTCTGAATCCCTTGATACCAGGGTTTCGATAGTTTCCCTGATTTCAGTATTCTGCCCCCTGTAGTAGCCGCTGCTGACCACCTCTACCCTCACCAGTTTAACGTCCCACTCGGCATTGGCTGCGCTCATACAGCCGCCCTGGTCTTCCCAATTCACATAAGTGTTTACCGTATAGCCCTTACCATCTAGTGATACATTTTCGCTTGCCGGTATCGAGCCGGAAGGATTCCCGCCGACAACCCCGATAGCAGCAAAATCCAGGGCCCTGATATCTTCAATTCTTTCATTGGCTAAATTCTTGGATGTTGCCTTGGCCCGGTTATACTGGCTGCTCTGGGCATTAAAAACCAGTAATGGGGTAATTGCAGCAACCAGGATCAGGATAACCACCATAGATACCAGGATCTCCACCAGGGTAAAACCATCATTTCTGCATCTAAACTTCCCAGGGATAACCTTAAACATGAGTTCAAACCCTTCCTTAAGGTTAATATAAAAACAACCCTTTTCGGCAGCCCGGCAATCTTAGCCCGCTCTGGCGAACCTTAGACCCTTGGCTTTGCGTCCCCGCCTTTCGGCAGGTTTGCTTTTATCGTACGGGTTCCTGTATCTATACTCATTTTCGCATATCATTATAAATTATTGTGAAAATTTTGTCAATCTTTTCAAAATCATAAAACATGTCTCTTCTGGAAGCAGGCAGCTGCCTACACCTTGTAGTTGACAATATAGCTGGCCTGGTTAACATTAGCCGCAGCAGAATAAGCCTGGAGCAGGTCGGACCGGTTGACCGTATTGGTAATGCCAGCAGGTGTGTTTACACTCTGATTATCGGTTTGCACCTGCTCAACCCGGCGGTTATTGTCTCTCTCCGCAGCCGGGCTGTTATTCTCAACCCTGCCTGCGCTCTGGTTGCGGTTGATTTCCATTACTTCAGGCTCTATTGATTCTGTTCTTTCGGGCGGAGGTGCTGCTTCAGGGGCCTGCCTCTCATTTCGATCCACTTTAAGGCTAAAATCAGATCGCATCACCGTTTGCTCCTGCCCGGGGCGGTAGATATCGCCCTGCTGGTCGAGGATGTTTTCGTTTACATTAAGGGCCTGGTTCACATGGTACATACGCCTGGCTTCGGCTGAAATAAAAAGGGAATCGCGGTTACCGGCAGAATCGGGCGGTTGCCGGGCCGCTTCATTAACCTGCCCCTGCCCGGTGCCGGGCCCGGAAGAGTAGAGCTCTCTCATATAGGCAACGTTTGGCGCTTTTGTATTGAAGCTGACAACCATTTTTAATTGCCTCCGTAATTGCGCTGATAGCGCTTAATAGCTGAAGAAAGCTATTTTTTATATTTTCAAATTTATTATAGCATATATATGATTAATTCACTAATAATTATCTTCAAAACCACGCTGTGATCGGCAAAAACATCGATCGCCTAATCTTGATCTTAAGGCATAGTGTGACCCTGTTAAGAACACTTTATGCCTGAATTTTGTGTCTGTGAAGTCTTTAATTATCGTGATCGCAACCTTGATGATTATCAATAACAGTGCCTTCACCAAGGTCAATTTCAGTAATATGACCATCAGGGCAGATACTTTGACCTATGCCTTGAATGCTTCCATCTACGAAATTCCCTACCAGTTTAGATCCATTGGCAAAGGTTAATGTACCCTGACCGTGGAAGACGCCGTCTTGCCATTCTCCCTCGTAAGAAGTGCCGCCTACAGCATAACTTTCATATTTACCATAGCCGTGAAAAATTGTACCCCGAAGCTGGCCAGTGTAGATACCTTCACCGGGAATGTCAAGGGTAGCTGTTCGGGGTAGTATTGTCCAGTAGGCAATGACAATAATGAACATTATAATACATACACAAATAATTGTGTAAAAATATTTTCTGTTTTTCATTGTTTACCAATTCTTTCTTAATTGTTTTATACTTTTATATATTTCATATAATGTATTATAAATTAATTCGAAGTTTAAACACTAAACACATTTTCTTAAACAAATTGTATTGGTATAATTTCCTACAGCTGAATTACATTGAATCGTAATAATTTATTATTTTTAGTCTTCACTTTTTATAGGATTTTTAATTATTATAATATATCATTACAACTTATCACTATATTTTGTATTTACAGGAATTACCTCCTGCCAAACTTTTCAGCATAGCAGGAGGCTACTCCTTCTAAAGATACTTTTGTGAAAATCACGATTAACCTTTAATACGGATCTGTATGTTCACTACATGCTGTTTGACCAGAATCAGTTCCACCATCATTTGAATATGTTCCTCCAGAAGGGCAGCTCGGCATTCCACCATCAATATAGTCATCAGGCCATGCACCTTCTTCATCTGCAGCCTGATACATCATTTTTGCTCCGTCTATCATTCTTCTGTTTGCCTGACATGCGCCCTCTTCTGCCCGGTCTGTCACTGCACCATAAATCGGTATCGCAATCGCCACCAAAACACCAATAATTACTACAACAACCATCAATTCAACCAGGGTGAAACCTTTTTCGTTCTTATGAAACTTTTTCATTAACTTTTGCATTTTAGTACCTCCACTTTAGTTTATTTTTCCGGCTCAATTGAGAACCGGCCCTGCTGTTTTACGCTGGACGGTGCTTTCTTTCCGTGCCACCTCCGTCTTTTAAATTGGACGATAATGCTTGAAAAATAATAAATCCCGGTTCGGCAGCCTGGCAGTCGTACCGTGTAAGGTTTAGACCCATAGCTTTGCGTCGCTTCCTTTCGGAAGGTTTGCCATTATCGTCAGGTTTATTCAGCACCTGTCAGGAGCTTTTTAATTTGCTCCTCTGTATATAGTTATACCGGGTTATTTTTTTTTTAGACACCTATTTAAAAATAATTTTTATTGCGGGTGCAGTACTTTGCACCCCTGCAGGGGTACATAATGTTATACAAGAACAAGGATGCAAAAATTAATCCGGAGTGGAGCAGGCAGTTATGCGGTTACGTAGGCGCGCATGTCGGAAAGGCCGTTTTTTAAGAGGCGGGAAACCTTGCGCTGGTTCAGGCCGAGGCGCCGGGCAGTTTCTTCCTGGGTTAACCCTTCATAGTAAATCAGTTTAATAACCTGCTGCTGCAGTTGATCCATTTTTTCAATCGACATCTGGACGGAAATTTTATCCTCAATCGGCAGTTTGAAGCTTTCATAGCGAATATGGCGCAGCTTGGAGAGATCAATTTCATCCAGTGACACGCAGCCGGCCTGCATCGCCTCTACAATTCCATCTTCGGTTACGTTAACCCTGTGGGCTATTTCACGCAGGGTAGGCATGGAACCATTCTTCTGGGCCAGTTCTTCGGTGGCCGAGATAATTTTCGCCTGCAGCCCTTTCATCCATTCAGGTATTCTGAAACTGCCCCGGTCGCGCAGCTCATGCCGAATCTCGCCTATAATGCAGTGTGAGGCATAGGTGGAAAAAGCTACTCCCTTATCAGGGTTAAACCGTTTCAGCGCCTTAAGCAGACCCTCGTAACCAGCCTGCCTTAAATCTTCGTCAATTTTTCCGGGACTGTAAAGCACAGCATAGTAATTAACCAGCGTTTCACCTGCTGTAACAACCGCCGTTTTATCCTCTGCAGATTTCGAGCGGGTGTAGCAAAGGGCGGCAATCTCCAGGGCTTCATTTTTGGTTGAAGGAGTTCTTTCCATGTTATCCTCCCGGTATGTATGCAATCCTGGTTAGCAAAATTTACACATATTTCTGTTTATTTAGTTTAAAATAAACCCACCCGCTGATCCGGGTGGGTTTAGAAATAAATCCGTTAAACCGGCAGCTGGCTGGCATTAGTTTTTCAACCTTAGCCCCTCTAGCTTTGCGCCGCCACTTTTCAGTGGTTTTGCCGCATACAGTAAAATGACAGTTTAATTATGTCACAAAATGGCAGTATCGTCAAATATATTTTTATTATTCTCCAAATTCATACTTGTTATAATTAAATATTGCTAAGCAAGCACACGCAGTGATTCTTCCAGGGTGGTTAAACCTTCACGCACTTTTAGAAATCCATCCCGGCGCAGGGTAATCATTCCCTCCTTGACAGCTGCCGTAGTTATTTCAGAGGCAGAGCGATGTTGCAAGGTTAGATGCCTGATTGTGTCGGTAACCAGCAGCAGTTCGTAAACGCCGACCCTTCCCCTGTAACCGGTATTGCTGCAGCGTAGGCAACCTACCGCCTCATGGAGGGTAACTTCCTGTTCATCTTTACGCAGGGGAAAATCAGGAATATTTGAGCGGATTTCTTCCCGGCTGACTTTGTAGGGCTTCTTGCACTGATTGCAAAGCAGGCGTACCAACCGCTGGGCCAGGACGGCAATTACCGAGGAAGCACTTAAATAAGGTTCTATTTCCATATCTCCCAGGCGGGTAATTGCCCCGGCAGAATCATTTGTGTGCAGGGTAGATAATACAAGGTGGCCGGTTAAAGCTGATTCAATGGCGATTCGGGCGGTTTCACGATCGCGAATTTCACCAATCATAATAATATCCGGGTCGTTTCGCAGAATGGAACGCAGCCCCGTAGCGAAGGTCAACCCTGCCCGCGGGTTTACCTGGACCTGGTTGATGCCGTTCATACGGTACTCAATCGGATCTTCCACGGTTATTATATTCTTTTCGATACTGTTCAATTCACTGAGAGCGGCATAAAGAGTGGTTGATTTACCGCTTCCGGTTGGTCCTGTAACTAAAACGCAGCCATAAGGTTTGCCGATTGACTGCCGAAAACGTTTTAACTGGGTTTCGGGAAAGCCAAGTTCGGGCAGGGTAATCAGGCGGGCGCTGCGATCCAAAAGCCTCAAAGTCAGTTTTTCGCCGTAAGCAGAAGGCAGGGTCGCAACCCTGAAGTCAATTACTCTTCCATCCATTTTCAGGGTGGTACGACCATCCTGGGGGCTACGCCGGTTGGCAATATCCATACCGGCCAATACTTTAATTCTTGACACCAGCGATGGGTGAAGGCGTACCGGGGGCTGCATTACTTCGTGTAGAACCCCGTCTATTCTGAAGCGTACCCTGAGGCTTTTTTCCTGGGGTTCAATATGCACATCACTGGCGCCATTACGGATCGCCTGGTTGAAAATCAAGTTGGCCAGCTGAACGGCCGGCTTATCCGCCACACTGCTCTGGGCTTCTTCCTGTTCAGGCTGGGCAATATCTTCCTCTTCGTGAACCAGGTCGGTACTGGCCCTGGTATACTGTTCAATGGCAATTTTAAGCTCACTGTCGGAAACACAAACCGGTTTAATTTCGTAACCGGTTATCATGCGCAGATCGTCAATGGCAACAATGTCATTCGGAGGCATCATGGCCACAACCAGTTTGCCGCTTTCAAAACTGATCGGCAGTGATTTGTAGCGCCGGGCAGATTCTGGATCAAGCAAAGCAGCAGCGGCAGGATCTATATCATAGTTTTCGAGGGTAACATATTCGACATCAGCCTGGTGAGCGAGGGTTTTGGTAACTGTTTCTTCCGTGGTGTAACCCAGTTCAACCAGGGTCTGTCCCAGCAAACCCCGGCCACCTTTCTGAATTATATCCTTGTGCGCCTGCAGGGCCTTATTAAGCTGCTCACGGGTAATTGCCCCGTTTTGCACCAGCAGTTCGCCGATACTGTTCCTTTTTGAATACAGGCCAACATTCTCCTCATCCGACATCTGTCGCACCTCTTGGCAAAGCTAATAATTGATGTTGTTCAGTGGAACTATAATTGCTTATAGAATATTTTATCATCAATTAGTGTCCCTGTAAAAAGCGGAAACAGTGAGGGTGATTCGTGTTATGTGAGGCCCTTCATCAAGGCGGTTAATGCGAATATCATCTACCCGGATCGCCCTTTCACCGCTGAAAAGGTGTCTCAGGAATTGTCTCGATTCCTGGAAGCCGCCTTCAAGAATGATACTTACAGGCATCGAGGTATACTGTTCTTCCTCGTTTCTCGGATCGAACCTTACTTCTACTGTATGAAGATTATATTCACCTGCAGTGCGGTGAATATAGTTTAGCAGCTGATCTTCGCCTGCAGCAGCAGGAATCATACTCTCGGCATAAGCCAACCTTATTTCGTATTCAGCAGCATTTTCACGATGCCTTATATTACGGGCCAGCTCAAGGCGTGCTTCCTGAAGAGCCTGCTCTTCCAGATCTTCCTCGGCCTTCAAATCGCGGAGCGTGGTAAACTGCAGATAGATGAGGACAACACTGAGTATAAAAACTGCTACGGCCAGGATATAGACCAGGTTTTTACGAATGGGAGAATCGCCTTTTGCCATATCAGCTTGCCCCCTCTTCTGTTTCAGGGTCTTCTTCACTTTCATTTTCAACTTCAGCAGCTTCGCTTTCATCGGTCTGAAGGTATGTATCACCGGGTAACAGCAGCGCTTCCACGGCAAACTGGATCACTTTCGAGCCTTCCAGTTCTATTTCTGATGACATCTGAAGGCGGATATCGCTCAGCTGCTCCATGGCCTGCAGGTGATCAATCATTTCACTGATATTAGCGTGGCTGAAAGCCCAGCCCCGCAGGTTAAAAACTCCCTCGTCCCCGCTGTAATTCATAGTTAGATCAGATAACCAGGTCCCGGGGGTCAGGGTATTAGCAAGATCAAGGAGCAGATCGTTCCAGGACGGGGCGCTGCCCATGGCCAGGTTAAGCCTGCTCTCGGCTGCATTCACCCGATCAAACAGGTCGGCATAGGGCTGAAGCATTGCTGCCTGCGTTTCCAGTACTTCCCGTTCGGTGCGCAGGGTATTAATATTGCTGCGGGTCAGCATGGAGCTGACCAGAAGAAAAGCATAGATAATCAAAACCAGGATAAAAAAAGCGATCATAACCCTGACCAGGATAGCCTGCCTGCGTTCGTTCTGCCTCTTCTCTTTGACACGGGGGGGCAGTAAGCTGACATATTCCATGTTATGATCCCTCCAGTCCTCTCCGGGCAAGTCCGGCACAGATAGCATAATCAACCGCTTCAATGCCCCCGCCCCCTGTGAAACGTTCAGTATTGAGCAAACCCGCCAGGGGATTGATAATCTTTACAGGCAGATCAAGCGAACCCTCCAGCGCGGCGGCAATACCTGGCAGCCTGGCGCCACGTCCGTTCAGAATTATTGCTTCAATATTAGATGAACTGCTCTGGTTCTGGTAATAAGTCAGTGATGATCTTATTTCGCTGACTAAATTACGCAGCCAGGATTTGTAATAATTATGGCTGACCGCCTCCTGCAGCACTTTTTCAAGGGTTGTTCCCGTCTGTTCGGCCAGATCCCTGATTTTTACGGCAACCAGGCGGGCTAGCATAGGGATTTTTTTCTCAGAAAGAAGGATGTTGCTTAACCCGTTTGCCACGTTAACCACGGCAACTGTGCGATTGGCTGTTGTTTCAGGCAGAATACGCATCAGGGCCAGGGTTGAAACATCGACGTCAATTGGTTCCAGCCTGGCTTTTTCAAGAGCAGCCATAAAGCTGTTCAGCATATCTAACCGGGCAGCAACCAGCAAAACTTCCAGCCTGGCTTGTCCCTCTTCTTCCCGCTCACCGATGATCATATAATCCATGACCACACTCTCCAGGGGAATTGGCAAAAGCTCCTGGGCATGGAAGCGGATAACATTATCCATTTTATCCTTAGTTACTTTCGGGATTGTGGTATAGCGAACCAACACTCCCTGGTTTGAAACACCGAGCAGGACCCTGCGATGTTTGATTGTGCCCTTCTTCCAGAGCTCTTCAAGGGCTGCAGTAACATCAGCGGGGTTGACAACCATACCTTCTTCAACAGCTCCAGGCGGTAAAAAGATAGATTCCATACCGGTCATTTTTGGCGCTGCAGGGCTGCCGGCAAGTTCTACTGCCCGGATTATTCCTGTATCTATTTCCAAACCGACTGATTTTCTTCCCTGGGCCGGAGACATTCGTAACAACCTCCAAGCAAATATTTAAATTTGTGTTATCACTGTAAAAATCGGCAGATACAGGGCAATTAACATACCCCCGACCAGCACGCCGATTACAACCAGCATTAGTGGTTCTATTAAAGCAGTAAGACCCTTGGTGATGGTATTAACCTCTTCTTCAAAAAATGAAGCAACCTTGTCCATCATGTCGGGTATATCACCAGTTTCCTCTCCCACGGCAATCATGTGGGTTACCATGGGCGGGAAAACACCGCTTTCCTCCAGGGGCCCGGCCACGCTGCTGCCCTCCTGAATTTGTTCTCCGGCCCGGGTAGTCGCCTCAATAACCAGTGTATTACCGGTTGCTTTACCTGAAGCTTCAAGAGCCTGAACAACCGGTATGCCGGTACCCATCATGGTGGAAAAAGTGCGGGCAAAACTGGCCACTGCTGTTTTCTGGATTAAGGGCCCAAACATGGGCAGCTTGAACTTGAAGCGATCAAAAGCCCTTTTGCCGCCATCACTGCGCAAGTAAGCCCTGAGTAGCAGCACGACAACAAGTATCAATGGGAAAATAATGTACCAGTAACCGCGAAACAGGTCTGACATATTGATAATTAACCGGGTTGCTCCTGGCAACTCGGCATTGGCCGGGAAAAAACCGACAAATATCGGCACCAGAAAAAACATCATAGCCAAAAGTATCACTATAGCAAAGGCAAAAACTGCTGTTGGGTAAAATGAAGCCGATTTAATCGCGTCACGTAGTTCCTTGTCTTTCTGCAGCTGATTGGAGAGCCTGGTCAGGGTTGCTTCCAGGTTGCCGCCTGTTTCACCGGCATCAATCATATTTACATATAAATCATCAAATATACCTGGATAACCTTTTAATGCTTCACTGAAGCTGACTCCGCCCTCCACGTTGCGGGCAATCTCGTTCAGGGCTGTGCCAAGGTTCTTATTGGTAGACTGGCGCCCCAGGGTAAAGAGCGCCCTGGTCAGCGGAATTCCGGAATTGAGCATCGCTGCAAGCTGGCGGCTGAACAGGCTGAGGTCTCCCAGCTTGACCTTTGACCCAATATTAAGCTGACCAAAGGCAGACTCTTTTATCTCTTTTACCTCGGTTGCCATTAAACCCATGCCGCGTAAACGCTCGGCAACATTAGCCTGCCCATCGGCCTCGAGCCTGCCGGTAACAGTTTCTCCCGCTTTATTTATTGCTTCATACTGGAATGAACCCATCAGCTATCCTTTCCTCTGCAAAATATCCAAATTTTAATAACCACCGGGCTGCCTCTGCAGCAGCCGCTGCATCTCGGTTTTATCTATGCATTTTTCAAGTGCTTCGTTTTTGGATATTTTACCTGCTGCACACAGCTCAGCAAGGGTTTGATCCATTGTCTTCATTCCAACTGCGTGACTGGCCTGCATAACCGAATAGAGCTGGTGTTCTTTCCCTTCTCGGATTAAGGTGCGCACTGCAGTGGTGGCAATCAGGAATTCCATGGCCAGGACCCGGCCATCTCCCTTAACATTGGGAATTAACTGCTGTGACATTACCGCCTGCAGTGAACCGGTTAACTGCTGCCTGATCTGGTCACGCTGGTGTTCGGCAAAAGCGTCTACAATACGGTTGATAGTTAATGGCGCTGTCTGTGTGTGCAGCGTGGAAAACACCAGGTGCCCTGTTTCAGCAGCAGTAAGAGCAATGCCGATACTTTCCAGGTCGCGCATCTCACCAATTAATATCACATCGGGGTCGTGCCGCAGCACGTGACGCAGGGCATTAGCAAATGAACGGGTATCAATGCCCACTTCGCGCTGCTTGATAGAAGATTTTTTGTGCGCATGTAAAAATTCGATCGGGTCTTCCACGGTAACAATATTTAATGAACGTTCGCTGTTGATGATATCAATCATTGCTGCCAGGGTGGTTGATTTACCACTTCCGGTCGGGCCTGTAACCAAAACCAAACCACGGGGCAGAAAACAAAGATCACGCACTCCCGGTGCTACTCCAAGTTTTTCCAGGTCGGGTATTTCAAAGGGCACAATACGCATGGCCAGGGCCGGAGTTCCCCTCTGAAACATTACGTTACCGCGAAACCTGGCAACTGAAGGAATGGCATGTGAGAAATCAAGCTCCAAATCCTTTTTAAGCATGTCGACCTGGTGAGGCTTAATAATCTGCACTAGCAGATCCCTGACATTCTCCGGCGTAAGTTTCGGGTAGTCGAGTTTGACCATATCGCGGTTAATACGGAATATCGGCGGCTCCATGGGAACTATATGAACATCGGAGCTGCCTTCTTTTACCGCCATGGTCAGAAGTTGATTCATGGTCAGCGGATATTTTTCACCAGGGCTCATGTATTAAACCTTTCTGGCAGGATTATTCCAACTCTTCCTCACCATCTTCTACATCAATCTCAGTTTCAGAAACATTTTCAGAAGTGCTGATAAATACCGCTTCAATCGTGCGGCTGCTATAAATATAAAAAGTAGTTGATTTTGACGTAGAAAGTTGTGAACCGCCGTCAATCCAGCGCACAAATTCATATCCATCATGAGGTACCGCGTTAATTGTGACAGTTGATCCTTCGCTGTAAGTTCCGCCCCCGTTCAAGGTTCCTCCTTCTGGCGGCACTGCCTTTAAAGTAACTGTGTAGGAATTACTGTAAGTAACCGCCTGCTGCCTTGTTTCAGGCACATATTGAACGGTACCTCCATTGTTATCATCTTCATCAGCGCTTTCATACTGTTCAAACGAGAGCGGCGAATTGGGGGTACCGGCAATTGCCTGAATCATCTGGTTAACCAGGTCAATATTAGCTGCCGTTCCCTCGGCAATGAGGTAGCGGATCTGGTTACTGTAATCTCCGGCAAAATCGCGGGTTATTTTCATCTTGATATCGTATGGCTTAATGATCGGTTTATCCCAATCCATGATTATGTAAGGAACAGGGTCGGGGTGATCCCAGGTTACCCAGCCCATTTCGGTGCGACCATCTCTGAAACCGTCAAGCAGTATACTTAAAAGATCGATCAGCGCTTCCAGTTCTTCTTCCGCCCTGGGACCGGTTGCAGTAGCCACCGGCATCCTGATCTTACGTGATCCGCCTTCGGCAAATGCAGCATTTTCCATAACGTCAAGGGCATTGATCACTTCCCTTGCCTTACCAAGCGTGGCTGGCGTGCCCTGCATCCACAGTGCCTGCTGGTTGGCATCTACCGTCAGGCTTTGAATCGGTATTTCCAGATCTTCAATATAACTTTGCATCGCTTCAGCCGAGACGTAAAACAGGCCAAAACGGGTCAGCATCATCCGGTTGAAAAAGTCCTGGTGCAGCCTCTCTCTATTACCTACTATATAGTTACGACCGAGTACCAGGTAATCGAGATCGTGTTGCATACTCTGAACCTGGGGGGTGGGTACATAGCTCTGCAGAACCAGTTGAAAGGTGGTCAGAGGTGACAGGTTTTCGGATTTAAAAGTAATTGTATCGGGCTCACCGAGGAATAATATGTTCACATCCATACGGTAAGCAAGCATTGAAAGAACGTCAATAATATTGGCATCGCGGACATCAATTGAAATGGTGCCGGTAGAAGAAGGAGTTACAGGACTCCCGGAAGAACCGCCTTCGATAGCATCGGCCCATAATTCATCGGAAATATTAAATGATTGATCAGAGAGGGGCTGGTCTTGATTATCCGACTGGGCATTTTCTTCAGGTTCTATGTAACCCGAAAGTGCTTCTGTTGAGTCGCCTCCGGCTGTACTGTTATTAAACAGCCCGACCTTTTCCAAGCCGCAGTTTGCTGTGAATAAAAATAGTAATAACAGACCCAGTGCGGCATACAATATTCGCCGGTCGGAAAAAATACTATTATCCTGCCTTTTTTTTGATCGCACTTATGCACCCTCCTCCGGGTCATCTTCTTCCTGGCCTGGATCGAGATCTCCATCAAGGGTTCTTGTTGACGGGGGCTGGTCCAGGAATAAGCTTACCTCGAGATTATGGGCACGCAGAATAACCATTTCCCGGCCGATCTCGCGAACTGCCCAGACATCGTCGATATAATCACCCACAGATACAATATAAGCCATTCCGCTCGATTCAATAATCGCCATGGAATCATTGAAACCACCGAGCAGAATTCCTGTAAGCTTCATCGGCCCGGCAAACGGATCAATAACCGGTTCGAAAGCATTCCAGGAACTGCTTTCTGAATCATTTTCAAGGTTTCTTTTTTGCTGGGGAAGAACTTCCACTACTTCAACAATATTGTCGGTTTCTTCTGTGCCGATCAAAAAACCATCAGCAGAACTGAGGTTTTCTTCTGCTGTTTGATCCCTGAGCAGATAGATACTGTATACGCCCCCTGCCAGGGCAACAACCAGCACAGCAATAGCCAAAATAGTGTATAGCCTGTTTTTGAAGAATCCACGAATAGCCGTAAACAACGGGCTGCTTTCTTTTTTCTCCCCTGTCATATATACACCTCGCGATCATTAACGCAGGTATGTAAATATTTTCTCTCTATATATATTTTATTAACAAAATTGTTATCAAACTATAATTAACTTCTTTTAATTATATATTTTACCACATTATGTAGCGTTTACAAGCACTTTTTTCTAATATATGTGAAAATTAGGGCTAATTGCTTGCAATAAGCTGCCAGAAAAATCACTTAGCTGGTATATTTACTTAAATCACTTTAGTTGATTGTTTGATCTGTCGGCAGGTATATAATTAGCCAGTTATACAATGGCTCTTTTTCATAATCATAGAGCTGAAACTATTTATTCTTCTATCTCTTCGGCTACTTCATAAACCCAGGTCAGGCGGGAGTTGGGGATATTTAACTCATCAGCTACTACCACATGAACATCTATTAAGTAGCTGCCGATCTGCAGATCCAGGATACTGCTGTTGAAAAAGGTTAATTCCAACTGTTCAGCAAAAGGCACTTCAACAGCAGCCTGCTGGCTGGAGATGAAACTGTTATCTTCGAGATCGATGAGCTGTACATCAAATTGGACATTTTCTCCTGCCAAACCGTATGTATAGATGGTAAATTGCAGGTTGTCTGGCCCGGTATTAAGCTCGTCCCGGACATAATAGTGCGGGGAAACCTTCATGCCCATGATTGTCGGCCCGGGAGGTGCCGGCACCTGGTAAAGAATTGCCCTTCCACTACTGTCGGAGCGTTTTTCGATCGAGGCCAGGTTAAGAATTAGTATTTCAGTATCAAGGACAAAGTTGCTGTCGCTCCGCTGATCATTTGCTGTTATCTGCAGGGCAAGGGTGTTGGGCGTGCTGCTACCGAGATCGAAATCGAGCTCGAAATCAATTTGCCCTGAAATTGCCTCGAAAAGCTCACTTTCGCTTTCACCCTCTTTGATCCTGCTGTGCCACAGTGAACCGTTATCTTCAAAAATGTGATATACATAATAATCTTCAGATTCAAGGTTAAGTTCGTCCATGACAGTATCCAGGTTATACCCTTCTTCCAGGATCACCAGCCGTTCAGCTATACGGGTAGACCTGGTAATGAAGTCAGCCGCCAGCCTGGCATTCTGCTGAATATCGGCCTGCTGCTCACCCCGGTTAAAAGTATTCATTCCAAAAAAGAAATAATTATAGCCGAGCGCCAAGACAATGCCCAGCAAAAACAGGGCAATAAGCAGCTCGACCAGGGATAATCCCCGGTTATCGTTAGAAAAGTTTCTGCTGAAAATTTTTATGGCCATTTATCTTTTAACCTTTTCTGTTCGTTCTGTTTAGCGCAGTTTATTTAACCGGAAGGTAATAGATTATCTCTCCGGTTCGATCTTCATAGGGGTATTCAACAACAACCAGCAGTCCGTCAGATTCACCATAGTTAATGCTATCGGCACCGGTAAAGGGTATAGTGACAGCTTTTTCCGTTACCGATATTATGTCTTCATCATAATCTGCTGTTCCGGCACTGTTGATTACTGCATCCATGTCAGACTGGGCCCTGTAGAGAGCTTCGCTTTTCCTGCCTGCAGTAAAGATACCGGAAAAACTGCCGGTAAAAAGGGCCGTAAAAGCTGTGATAATGATCATTAATATCGCCATGGCCACTATAACCTCTACCAGGCTGAATCCTTTTTCATTGACTATCTTTAGCATAGCTTTAATTGCCTCCCGGAAATTTCGCAATACCTTGTTATCGATTCCCTCTGATTAGAAATCGTAACGCCAGGTTCCCAGCGTGTAAAGCTGGAATGGCAGGTAATTGGTGTCAAATTCTTTATAAGTAAAGGTTGAGTTTCCTGACGCGTCAATTGTTTTGGCGATAACCGAACCGGTCAGGCTGGTCCCGCCCCCAAAAACCGCATCTACCGATGGCCCGTAAAGGATACCTTCAAAGTTTGAAGCCCCGGTCTGTTTAAACTCAACGTCAGGGGAAAGGACAATTACAGTAAAGGCATTGCCCGGCTCGGTTGACACATAATTGCCGGCCAAATCGAAAACATCTTCCACGTAAACAATGAAACGACCGTAACCATTTAACACTATTGTCCCGCCGCTGTTGTTAATTTCACCAGTTCGCACCACAACATCAAGTGGTTCTGACGCCGACTGGCCAAGGTTAACTGACAGAACATTATGCTTGTTGTTCAAATCTATTGTGCTGGTACAGATCACCTTACCCGGGTTAGAGTTCCCGAAGATAGAAATATAATCAATCAAGAATTCTTCCTTTCCAGATAAATCGATGCCGGCCATAATGTGATCACAGGATGGGAAGGGCAGATCAGGATAAGACCGGTCGGGATCATAAATAGGATCATTTTCCAGGTCAAGATTGTCATGAATATTGGCATAATCGCTGTAAATAACATCGCCAGTGATTGAATTAATATTGCCAACTCCCAGGATTTGGCCGAAGAGGGCAAAATCAAATATTCCGGCTTTTTGAACGGTCAGAATAACCTGCTGGGTTGAACCACGATATTCTCCCGTTGATTCAACATAAATATTGTTCAGATCTCCATATATACTAACTTCAAAGCTGCCGTCTTCTTCATATCCGGTAGGGTAAACGGGCCCGGCGCTGTCACGGTAAAGGTAATCTGCAGCGTTATCGGGGTTATTAACCAGGTAACTGGCCACTGCATGAGCCCCGGAACGGGCCAGGTAATGGGCAGCGAGTTTATTTTCATCCATACTGACCTGTTTTGTCTCGGCAACACTGTAAGCCATTAATGTTGCTCCCAGTAAACCAAGAACCAGCATAATGATCAGGGCCAGCGGCAGAGCGGCTCCTTTTTCGCAATTCATAAGTTTCATCTTTTTCACATCCCCGGTAGCTTTAACCTCACATGATTACAACTGTAAATACCAATAAAGACAAACAAAGTCCCTCTGAACAGAGAGACCGTGACCACTTTCCCGATTACGGCAGCCTGGCGTTCATAGTTGATATCATCAACCTTAGATCCATAGCTTTGCGCCCCGGTCTTTCGACAGGTTAGCCTCTTGCGTTCAGGGTATTTTATTTAACTTAATTGTACAATTTAAATGATTTTATGTCAATTAGTTTTACAAATATTGCATATATACTCAATACTAAGAATCATTTAACTACGGTCTGCCACCAACCAGCCTTTCCAGCAACCGGTTCAGTTTAGTCCAGAAGAATTCTTTTTCAGAGATAGGGTTAACCAGGATTGTATATAGTCCCAGACGATTACCACCGAGCACATCGGTCAAAACCTGGTCTCCCACTACAGCCACCTGCTCCGGTGAAAGCTGCATTTCATTAATAGCCCTGCGAAAAGCTTTACGCCGTGGTTTCACGGCATACCATATTGCAGGTATTTCCAGCTCTTCAGCCAGCAGGGTTACATGTTCACGGCTGTTGTTGGATACTATATAGAGTTTGAACCCTTCATCCTTGAGCCTGGCAAACCAGAGGGCCAGTTTTGGATATACCGTGCGATCGCTCCACGGGACAAGGGTATTATCCATATCGGTTATAATACCTCTTATCCCCATCGCTTTCAGCTTTTCGGTATCGATTTCAAAGATGTCTTTTAAATTTTGATCAGGCACCAAAAGGCTTTTCAATCTAAATCCTCCCGCTGTATCGTCGCTAAAATTACAGTATTTCTTCTTATTAACTCTATCACATCAAGCTGTATTATTACAACATTACAACTTATTTCATTGCCTTGCTGTATTTTTGCTTCCCATAAGACTTTATTTTAGGGTATTATAAGCTAAGTGGTGTTGACAGGGTAAAAAACGTTTATCGAACATCACGTCTGTAAACCGGGAACATCCGGTTTATTATTATATTTCCGGTTGGCGCGTTCGACGGGAATAGATCATACTAACGGAGGATTATTAAAATGTACAAAATTGCTGTGATTCCGGGCGACGGCACCGGTCCCGAAATGGTTAACGAAGGGCTGAAAGTATTGAAAGCAGCCCAGGACAAATTCGGTTTTACAATTGATACCACTACATACGATCTCGGTGGTGAAAGATATAAACGCAGCGGTGAAATTCTGCCCGAAAGTGTTCTGGATGAGCTGAAGCAGTTTGATGCAATTTTTCTCGGGGCCATCGGCCATCCCGAGGTTAAGCCGGGCATTCTTGAAAAAGGGCTGCTTTTAAAAATGCGCTTTGACCTTGACCTTTATATAAACCTGCGTCCGGTAAAGCTTTTCCCCGGCGTTGATACCCCACTAAAAGATAAAAAGCCTGAAGATATTGATTTCGTTGTAGTCAGAGAGAATACCGAGGGCCTATATGCAGGTGCCGGCGGGTTTCTGCGCCAGGGCACACCACAGGAAGTAGCTGTGCAGGAATCGATCAATACCCGCTTTGGGGTAGAACGCTGCCTGCGCTATGCTTTTGAATACTGCCGCGATAAAAGAAAAACTAAAAAACTGACCCTGTGCGGCAAAACAAATGTCCTGACTTATGCTTTTGACCTCTGGGAACGGACCTTTCATGAAATAGGGCCTGAATACCCGGAGGTAGCACGCGATTATGCCCATGTTGATGCAATCAGCATGTGGATGGTTAAAAACCCGGAATGGTTTGATGTTATTGTTACCGACAACCTGTTTGGAGATATCATTACCGACCTGGGAGCGATGATCCAGGGCGGTATGGGTATAGCCGCCGGCGGTAATATCCATCCCGGTAAAGTATCCATGTTCGAACCGATTGGCGGTTCAGCCCCCAAGTACACCGGAAAGGGAATAATCAATCCACTGGCCTCAATCTGCGCCGGGGCTATGATGCTTGAACATCTCGGGGAAAATGAAGCCGCCCGGGCTATCGAGCAAACCGTGGCCGATATCTGTAAAAATAAGATAAAGTCGCTTGGAGCCGGGCAGATGGGTTACAGCACGGCTGAGGTTGGCGACATGGTTGCCGGCGCTCTTTAAAGCAGTTCGCCCCGGGCAGTCTGCACACAACGCCCACCCACATAAATTGAAAATTCGCCTCTCTCTTCTTTCGCCTCGAGCAAAAGCAGCGAGGGGCGGTTTATTTCATAGCCCTGTTCAACCCGGATCCTGATTTCATTGCTGCCGAAGTATTGGTGCCTGACCAGGTAAGCAGCAAGGCAGCCGTTGGCGCTTCCGGTAGCCGGATCTTCAGGAATACCGTGGTAATGGTCAAACATGCGGCAATTAACCTGGTTTTCCTTCAGGTAGGTTTCAGGACTGAAAATGAGCAGTGATTTTGCTTCGGTTTTTTCGATTAAGGCCTGATAGGCGTGGATATCAACTTTACTCTGCCTTACAGCTTCGAGGTTGATCAGGGGTATAATGATAAAAGGCAGACCAGTTGAAACTTCTTCTACGGGAAAGCTCCGGTCAACCAGCTTCGGATTTAAGCCAATGGCTGCCGCCGCTTCCCCTGCAGATAATTTTTGACCAAACAGCGGCTCCACCTGCTTCATTGTTAAAAGATCGGGTTGGCCGCTGCTGTAACTGATGCTGACCGGAATTTGCCCGACCGGCAGGTTTAAACGTATCTCCGGCACTTCTGCACCAACAATTACCTGTTGGATAATAAATGCAGTGCCCAGGGTAGGGTGGCCGGCAAAGGGCAGTTCTTCATCCAGGGAAAATATCCTTACATTATAACCTCCGTTATGCTGATGGGCATCCTGTATAAATGTTGTTTCCGAATAGTTCATTTCCAGGGCTATTTGCTGCATATCCTGCGCATCCAAAACGCCGTCGTTAATAATAACCGCCAGCTGGTTGCCACCATATTTTTTTTCAGCAAAAACATCAACAATATAAAAAGGATGGCTCATCAATTTTAACCTCCAGCTTTGGTAATAATAAAAGCCCGGCAATGCCGGGCTTTTTAACACCTGCAAAAACTTTTATCACTATAACAGCCTGAAGCTTTATTTGTGCAAATTGTGTACTTTCTCTGGCAAATATCATTCGAAATCTTCTGCCGCCCTGGAATATTTTTCCTTATTTTTTTTCTTACTGCTTCCTTCACCGGAGGTTAAGTATTTCATAATTTTACCCAGCTCAAATAAAATTATCAGAACACCGGGCACAAATATTAAAAGGATTAAACCCTGGCGGGTCTGGACATAATTAAGAAGGTAACCAAGATAAGGGATTGATCCGGTCACCCTGCCGACAACATTATCGGCAAGAACCGGGTTCGGATCATTTACATTGTTGGCATCCCCCCTGGTTACGAAACCAAGCTCGCCTTCACGCAACACTTCAACAACGCGATGGGTAGTCAGAGAATCGGAACCGGCCTGGGTACGAAAGGTAATTATATCCCCGACTACAATTTCCTCGGGCCTGGTTTCCCTGACAAAGGCAAGGCTTCCGGTATCGAATTCCGGGCTCATGCTACCACTTAAAACAATATACATCTGGTAGCCGGCCACGGTGGGAACCCCGCCTGAAATTTTGCTCTGGATTAAGAAGAAAGAGAGCACAGCCATCATCAGCAATAGCAATACAAAAACCACATTGCCGAAAATGTTGAAGATTCTCCCCAGCCCGCTCTTTTTATCCTTACTATTTTCCGTCCGCTTTTTAATTTGCGGGCTAACTTCCTCAACCTGATCATCAAACTCTAAATCATCCAGGAAAAAGTCATCAGTTCTTTTTTTTTCAACATCCTGCCTGTCAACCACATAACGTTTTACCGTTTCCGGAACCTGCTCGTAATCACTTTCTTCTGAATCACCAAACAGGAATTCATCTGCAGATTGCCCGGGTAAAGGTGATTTTCTTTTAACTGTTCTTTCTTCAGAAGATCCTACTGTTTTTCTATCTGAAAGATCGTCATCGAAGAGATTGTTGAAAAATTCATCATCGGTTTCAACCCCGTCAGCTGGTTGCTCAAATGACAGATCATCTTCTGCTTCCTCAAACAAGTCAGCGGGCGGCTCTGCCTTCTGCTGCTCTTTGAGCAGGTCGTCTTCGGGGAAATCCCAGGTTTCAACCGGTTCCTGCTCCAGGGGCGTTGGAACTGCCTCTGTACTCTCGCCACTCACTTCGAAGAGAGCTGACTCATATTCCTCCTGCTGTCCCGACTTGCCTGCCGGTTCATCATCGAAAAGTTTATCAAATTTAGTTTTAGTTTCAGGGACTGACCCGGAAAGCAGATCATTCTTGTTGTCGAACAGCCCATTAAAATCAGGTTCAGGCTGCTGGTCAACCGGGGTATCGTCAGCCCCTGCTATATCTTCGACTGCTGATATCTTGCCCAACTCTTCTGTTTTTTCTTCCTGATCAAACTCCGGTTCTTCTTCAATATCCTGCAGATCATCAAATAACTCGATATCTTCTTCCAGGGCGTTGCTTTCCTTCAGTTCCTGTTCTTCAGCAACAAGCTCTGATTCGTCCGGTTGATCACGGTCAAAAAAATCTGATCCGGGCTCTATTTTTTTTTCATCTTGTTCTTCTTCAAATACCGGCCCGGGTTCAAAAACCTCCTGCTCTTCAAATAAACTGTCTTCAGCTGCCTGTTCAGTATCCCCGTCAAAACTTAAATCAGCCAGACCTGATGTTATTTCATCATCTGCTGAAGCTACGCTTTCGGATTCATCACTTTCGAACTGAAAATCATCATCCGCTTCTTCTTCAAACAGAAACTGATCTTCTTCACTGTCCTCTGAAAGCGATTCTTGCGGTTCTTCTTTGGTTGCAGGAAATTCATCTGCCGGTGGCCCGAGGGGTATTGCTTCCTGCTGAACACTATCTTCTGCCTCGCTGGATGATTGATCTTTTAATCCGCTGATTCGCCTGCCGGCTATATGCACCCTGGCCATAAAATCATCTTTCTGGATCGGTTTGGCAATGTAGTCGTCAATACCGCCCGATTCAATAACATCATTCAGGCGCTGGTAGTCGCCGGGATCAATTAACGCTATCAGGTGAGCCCGGCTGCTTTTTTCGCGAATTGATTTAAACAGGTCATCAGTGTCATCACCGACCAGGTCAAAATCAACTATAACAATATCGGGATTTACTTTTTCAGCAATTTTTAGAAGTGTGTCCGTAGAAAAACAGTTGACAATGTCTGTGCCTGCCGGCGACTTTTCAATCATGCTCTTGAGATCATCTGAAGTTATAAATTCCTGATCTACCAGCAGAAGATACATAAAAATACCCCCTTAAAGCAGCATGCTTTTACCCATTATAACAGAAATTATTCATAAAATTCCACTATTGGTAACTCTAATCAAAATTTAATTCCATTTTTTACTGCATGGTGAATACCCGGCTGTGTTATAATCAACAAAAATGATGGATCGGCTTGTTTATTATGATTAAAAGAATACTTATATACGTAATGGTAATTTCCCTGCCTTTATTTTTATTTATTACCATTATTGATCCTTTCGGACTGCTCTGGCTGGCCCCCCTGAAAGGGCTTGAAACCAGCAGTATCATGCCGCGCTCTAATGAGGTTAATATAACCCCGCCATACCTGCTCGAGGATAATGATATGGAGCTTTTTGCCCACTATGTCGACTCTCTCTGGTCAGGACGGGATCTTGAACTGCCTTTACCGCCGGAAATCGAACAACGGCTCGCCTTACCTGCCCAGGCCCTCTACCTTTCGGTACGCAGTGAAGGTAGGCGGCTGGCAGAATTCTGGTCTGTGGAAGGGACTACTGCCGAGGCCCTCGCTTCACTGGTTGCCCAGGCAACTAATGCTTTAAGCAGCGAACAGCTGGCCTCTGTTGATCTGCTGGAATTATCACTCTGCCATACCTTTGTTCATCACCACCTGGACGACCCAGCTTCTCGCAGCGTACTATTATCCAATATTCATCGCGGTGTGCGGGGAATGGAAATTATCTATCGCAATAAAGTTGTTGAAAGGTATGCCCCTACGTACCTGGTGGCCAGCAACAGGAGCTTCGTTCGCCTGGTTGAACTGTTTCGTGAAAAATACCAGCTCAGTGAAAAGGTTTTCAATCGAAACGCTCAACTTTTTTCTTTCCAGGCCGAGCAGGTCCTGGTATTTCTTGAAGATCGCCCCCGGGCGATTTTAATGGAAAGGGGCAACCGCTATATTCCCCCTGAAGCGGTAACCCCCCACAACCTGAAACAATTTTTAGATCTAAGCGGAAAATGGCTGGCTAACAATATCCATGATGACGGACGTATGACCTATAAGTACTGGCCTGCATCTGCTTCGGAATCGACGGCGAACAACATGATCAGGCAGTGGATGGCCACCACGGCGCTCATCCGCTTCGGCAGGGCAGAAATGAACCCCGAAATACTGCACCTGGCCGAAAAGAATATTCAATATAACCTTGATAATTTTTACCGCGAAGAAAATGGTTTTGGCCTGATTGAATACGGCAACCAGGTTAAACTTGGTGCAGTTGCCCTGGCTGCCCTGGCCATACTTGAACACCCGGAAAGGGAAAGGTGGCAAAAAGAAGAGGAAGCCCTGCAAAGAACAATCGAACACCTGTGGAATGAGGATGGTTCGCTAACCAGCTTTTACCTGCCAGCAGGGGATATGCGCTTTCAGAATTTTTATCCAGGAGAAGCCCTGCTCTACTGGGCTTTTCTTTATGAACGCGAGCCCGACCCCAAACTGCTGGACCGCTTCATGAAATCATTTAAATATTACCGGCAGTGGCACCTAAACCCGCAGAACCGCAACCCGGCATTTATACCCTGGCATACCCAGGCTTATTATTTAATCTGGCAGCAAACAGGCAACCCGGAACTGGCCGATTTTATTTTGGAGATGAATGATTGGCTGCTTCCGGTTCAGGAATGGTCCGAAACACCACTTTACCGGGACACAAGCGGTCGCTTTTACGATCCCGGGCGCCCTTTCGGCCCTCCCCATTCCTCCTCGACAGGGGTATATCTTGAAGGTTTAATTGACGCTTATTCACTGGCAATTGAAATGGGCGACAGCACCGGGGCCGAAAACTACCGGCAGGCAATAATCAGGGGCCTGCGCAGCGTTATGCAGCTTCAATTTGCCGATGAAGTAGATATGTTTTATATTTCTCCGGCCATGCGCAGCTATGTTGAAGGGGGAATAAGAACCACCGTTTATGATAATGAAATACGCTGCGATAACGTTCAGCACAACGTTATGGCAGCGCTTAAAATAGTCAATGTTTTTGAAGAAAATGATTACCTGCCTGCAGATTAACTCTTCCGGCTGCTCTCACTTTCTGTGATATTTTTCCTGATACTGCCTCCAATCAGAATTAATAACAGACCGGCTACAAACAGGGTAATTGAAACTCCGTCAGTCCGGGGCAGTGGAGGTCCGGTTTGAGGATCTTCCGGTTCGATTATGATGCTGGAGGCATCATCTTCTTCCTCGGGATCCGGCTGCACTCCCGGGTCTTCTAAATCAAACTCATCTTCACTGTCTCCATCGCCGTCGCCGTCTCCATCACCATCACCGTCACCATCACCGTCACCATCACCGTCACCATCACCGTCACCGTCTCCATCACCATCACCGTCTCCATCGCCGTCACCGTCACCGTCTCCATCGCCGTCACCACCGCCGGGGCACTGTGTATAAAATACCAGTTCTGTGGTTACGGTGGTACCCTGGTATTCATTTCCCGTCTCCGGACCCGGCAAAGTGATCTTGAAATGGAATTCGACACTTTCACCAACTTCAATATACTTGACAAAGTAGGCGCTGTGAGCAGCATTTTCATTGCCGTCGTAAACCCACTCGCTCATTTTACCTTCGAAAATTGGTGGATCATCGTTGATCCAGATTACCATGTGTAACTGTTCATATAATTCTATATCGCCTTCTACCATTTTCCAGGTGAAGTAAAGGTTTGCCGGAATAGTTCCTTCCTTGGTAACCACAACACTGTTCTCGTATACATCACCGGGGTTCATATTCTCAATTTCAAAAAGCGGTGTTTCAGGGATCACCGAAACCCGGCAGGGGCGGTTATTCATTTCCTGGGCCCAGGTATAGTAGGGCTCAGCTGTCCACATCAGCCCGGCCAGCAGCATGAAAGCTCCGATCAATATCATTATCTTGTTGTGTTTTGTCATTATTATATACACCACTCTTTGAAATTGGGGGCGGGATGGCCTCCCGCCCCTGTTAATGTCAGTAATATTTAACCTATCGTTCTTACTGAGTTGCTTCAGGTACTACAGGTGTCCAGTTTGTCCCGTCAAAAGACATCAGCCACTGGTCATCCGAGGCTTCGTTTGAAGCCTGGATAGCTTCAAACACTGTATAGAGATGGTATGATGCTGCCTGGTAATCGTTACCGGTTGTCGCTCCGTCCAGGCAAAGTGTGAAGGGAAAGCAGATCTTCACGGGAACGCCATCGTTAGAATAAGTACCTTCAATTTCACCGATGTAATACCACCAGCCGTCACCGCCATCTTCCCAGTCATCACCGAGCGAGAAATTGACATTGCCCAGTTCAAGGTCAGCATTGGCATTAACATCGTCAACAATTTCTTTCGCTTTCTCGGTAATTGTTTGCTGGCTTCCGTCATTATACTGGTAAGGAGAATTGCCCGGGTTGGTAAAGCTCCAGATGGCCTCCTGAATGTCATCCTTGGTAACTCCATCTGTACCAACAAAGTAATTATTAATGATGTAATCAAGTTTGTACCAGGGAATACTGGCCCACCTGGCCTGGGTAGACTCTTCAGTATACCAGTCCGGGTTGCAGTATGGATCGTAAACATATACCGGATCGTGATCGCCATAACCTATTGTAGTCAGCGTATCCACGCACCAGAGTGAGTATGGAGTATTAAGCAATAACCAATCCGGATCTTTAATAAACTCAAAACTTTTAAACACGCCTTTAAAGTATGAAGTGCTCCATTGATCAAGATTAAGAACACCTTTAGCTATGTAACCATCTTTTCCGGTACAGCCCTTGCAGAATGAATTCCAATCCAGGGCCAGCAGCTGAATTTTCTGACCGGTGTAAATAACCAGCATGCGCTGATCACCGGGAACCCAGCGTCCTTCAAACTGGGCCCGCAACCTGATCTTTTTGCTGCCGATATTTTCGACGCAAACTTCAAAATCAGTGCAGTCACCCGGGTTCCAGTTTTCAGTAATAATTTTACCTACGTCTTCCTGCCAGCCCGCTTCAATTTCAACCGTTCCGGCTTCAAAGCTATTGGTAGGCGTTTGAGCCGCATCGGTAAACCAGGCCAGGGTGGCTCCACCGACCAGGGCAACGGCCAGAACGATTATCATCAGACTTAAAAACATCTTTATTCTTGGCATAATATTATCCCCTATCTTTATTTTCTGGAGACCAGGCCTTCCTGGGGCAGGGGTTTCCTGCCCCTTGATGCCTGTTGCCAACCAGTTTCGCTAATTACAATTAATGCCCGAACTGTCTTAGCAGCTCTTATTCTTCGTTGACAAGCCCGGTTTCAAAGTCAATTTCATCCCAGTCCCATACATCGTTATGTGAAGCCTGGATTGCCTGGAAGAGAACATTCAGGGTATAGGTTGCGCCCTGGTAATCATTATCTGTTCCGGGACCGTCAAGACAAACCTGGGCTACAATAATAATTTCTTCAGCATCTTCCGGATCTTCCACCCCGGAAATTGAGTAGATCGTCGTTCCACCAACCACTGTATCATAAGTTTCGTCATCACCTATGAAGTACCACCAGCCACCTTCATCGTCACCGGGGTCATCGTCGTAATAGAACCATTTGCCGTCAACATTCCAGTCTTCCCAGACCGGATCTTGTTCAGTTCCCGTGTTGATTTTCCATTCAATGTTCGGTACTTCGCGATCAAACCAGGGGCTGTCTTCCATCGGCTCACCTTCAGCATCTACCCAGGTTTCAGTAATCTGCATCCTGATAAAGGCTTTCTTGGAGCCCTGGTAGATGAGCTTAATTAACTTGGGAGTGCAGTCGCCCGGGTTCCAGTTTTTAAGGCCTTCTTCACCGTATTCCCACTGTTCATCAGCATCAATGATAACTGTTCCGGCGGTAAAAACATTCTCAACCGGGGCGCTCTGGTCGGTGAACCAGGCGTATGTTGCGCCAAGTGATGCAGCAATAACCATAACAATAATGAAAACACTTAAGATAATCTTTTTATTCATAACCGTCTTCCTCCATTTTTTTATTGTTCCGGCGGCCAGGCTGCCTTAAATGAAGGTCCTTGGCTTTGCGTCCCTGCCTTTCGACAGGTTTGCCTTTATCGTTTTATGCCCTGACTTTTTTCGTCAGCCACATACTGACATCGATACAAGTTCCATACAATTCTTTCTGCATAAACTATTAGCGATTATCACTTCCCTTACAGGATTTCTCAGGATATTTATAGTAGCTCAAGTATAATTACTGTTTACCATGGATGAACATCTTTCCAGATAACCGTGTAGGCCCCGTGAGAACTTTGCACCGCCTGTGCTTCAAGATGGAAAGTTAATTCTTCGGATGAATGCAGGTAACAATAGCGGAAACAAACTGTTACCTCTCCACCGTTTTTAATTACATTGGTTGGAGCGGAAGCAGAACCGTAATACCACCAACCGTCTTTTTCCTGCCAGTATTCCTCAGATTCCGGACAAATACTGATATCGGCATTCACCAACCCCCCGTACAAACTGTTAAGTAATACATCGGGTAAAGCTTGATCCTGTGGAGGGAATGTTGAGAAGATAGAACTTGTCCTAAAATTAAAAATAGTTGAAGGTGAAAACGGGTAATCCTCGGAGGGAATTTTATAGCCCATATTTCCAAAACCACCAATGTGTTCAGGTTTTTCCAATCCAGCGTAGACGTGTACGTCTTTGATCTTACGGCTCTGACTTGTTTGAAGCTCTAGAAATAGTTCTGTGCCATCGTCCCAGATTTTAGCGCTTCCGAAATTCATAAGATTATTTCCCGCCCATATGCCAAGTTCCAATGGCTGGCTTTCTGTATAAGTACCGAGTGGATAAGCCAGGTATTGACCAAAATTATGTCCCGGTAAGTCAAGTTTATTATTATCCACTCCAACAAAAGCAGTTTCCTTTTTAAATTCCAGGTGGACTGCAATGTATATTACCTGGGTTGAATCAACACGTGGACGCACCCTGACATAGGCATCCTTGCTTCCGGTGTTGTTAAATGACCAGGTAACTTTCTTACAGGTAGGAGCTACTGTTTTCAGAGAAATGGTATCGTCCTTACCGTCACCGTATACATCTGAAACCGGACTGATTTCTCCCGGATTACCAACAATCAATTCATCTCCACCGTAAGTGTAGTCCGAAGAACTGCGGTTTTCGGTTTGCTCTGTAATTAACCCCTCTTCGCCGTAAACGAATTCAGCCGGGCTGATTTTAGCCTGATCAGTATCGTCATCTTCAATTGCTTTGGTAATATTTGATATAGGTGTAACAATACCTGCAGGCTGGCTTAGGTTAACTGTTCCCGCAGTAAAGTAATTTAACGGTGTTTCAGCCTCAGCAGTAAACCAGGCAAAAGTAGCTCCGGTCAGGGACAATGAAACAAGTCCTATCAGGACCAGGCCGGCAATAATATTCTTTTTGAGTATTTTTAATGACTTACTTCGCTCGCTTCTTTTCATCGTCAATCTCCTCAATATCCTGCCTGTTTAAGCAAATATTTAATGGTCATCTGCTGTGACGGACCCGGTAATGCTGTATGTAAAATACGACCCGGTTTCCGGCATTCTCCCGGAATAAGCTATAAGTGCAAACATGGCAATTACCAGGGCTGTAATTTTTACAAGCAATCCTATAGTCTTATTTGGCTTTTTGGCTGTTTTATCCATCTTATCACCTCATCAAACTGAACTTCCAGTTTGTTATGATACGCTTTCCCTGTCTTCCCACTTCTCATAAAATTCGGTCTGATTAATAATACCTGTAGATAACTGCTTAGCATCTTTGATTAAACTGCCCAACTCGAGGACACTACGGAAGGCTGCCGTTTTTTTACCGTCCATCCACTGCAGGGTGCCCTGCATGGTTGAATTGCATCTAAATTGAACTTTTATGTAAAATACAAGGTCTCGTTCTTTTTTATTGTCAACGGTTGAATCTTGTTTCATTGGTTCCTCCTAAACAATACCTTATTCGCAAAAAGTTCTGATTTCCGTGTCACACTGGGGATAGTTATTTTGATCAAGCTTGTTCTGCATTAACAGGATTAATTCAAGAAAATCATTGAAATAGTGGACCTGGCCGGAATGGATATGCTCTATTTTACCTTTAACAGAAATGCCTTCTCCACCGCTAATCCTGACTATAAATTCTGAACCGCTTCCTTTAGGTTGTTTGCATCTTTTATCAGTTATATTCATTTGTAATCTCCGCAATAATTATTTAACTTATTTCATTATACTGAGTTTCCGTTATAAACTTGTTACAAATAGGTATAATAAGATATTAACTGGTAAATTTCTATCTGAGTTACCCAGATTTATAGAAAATGAAAACACAAATAAATGACTCTACATTGATTATATAAAGACAGCGTTACAAGTTTGTTATAAAACAGCCTGGGTTAAATTATATTGACGTATGAATGAGGGTAGCAAGTTGATCCTGAGTAAGCAGGTGTGAAGATAATGATTAATAATGAGATCACAACAGGTTAGAAAAAGTGAGCATCGCCTTCGAGGGGAAGAACTGTTTCCACTTTTTTATGGAGGTAAAGATCTTCAAATTTGTATTCCTTGCGGTAGCTGTTCTCAATTCTATCCATTACACTCATCGCCTGTTCCCGGTTAAGACCAGGCAGCAACATTAAAAACTGGGCATCGTTCCAGCGGGTTACAATATCACCCTTGCGTAGTGAATCGAGAATAACGTTCTGGAAATTGTTCATTACTTTTTTTAGTTTTTCGGCTGCAGGCATACTGTAATCAGGGTTTGTGAGGGTCATCAGGCAAAGCAGGATTGACTTGCCGCTTCTTTCACCACGCACCCGCTCAAGCTTATAAAAGTAGCGAAATAGTTCAGCATCGCAAAAATAAGCACCGTTTACTACTTCTTTACCTTTTAACCCTTCCTGGATGGCACCGAGATCAAGCTCAAAACTGCCCGATTCAAGACCGATGAGGCGGTAAATACTTTTCATGGTATCGGATGGCTTGACACCCATCTCGCGGTAATAGGCGGAGGTAACCTCATTATAGTGAGCCCTGGCCCTTGTTGTCAGTCCCTCTGCCAGCAGGGCCTCAATCAGGCGGATATGGATTTTTTCTTCAAAATAGTCTATAGCAGCCGCCTGTTCGCATACCCTGATTATTTCATTGTTTTCCTGCCTGGCCCGGTAAAGATCGGTAAGTTCGAAAACAGACTTTAAAAAGATATCGTGATAATAAGCCCTGACTGGAATTACCCATTCGCTGAAAGCCGATTCAGGCAGATACTCCCCTTTATAAAGACTCAAAGCATTATTATAGTATTCTATGGCCTGTTCCGGGTTGGCCGTGTTTTCTTTTGTCGCTTTCGCAGCCAGGCTGGAAAAATCATCGACATCAACCCAACAATCTACATTATTTTCCCACTTGTAGCACCCGCGGGAGAAAACTATATTTGTGGCCAGGCTTACATCTTCATTATCATTATTTAGGGCCTGGCGCAAGCGAAACATTTGTGCCCTCATAACTGTGTTGGGATCGCTGTAATCTTTATCCGGCCAAATGTTATCAAGGATTTCTTCGGGGAAAAATGATTTCTCGCGATTGGAGAGCAGGTACTTAAATACCTCCCACATGCGGCGTGAGCGGCTGCTGTTTTCAGAAAGGACAAAATCACCCCTGCGAATAAAGAATTTACCGAGGGTGTGAATTTTTATCTGCTGTTTTACAGCACTTATTTCCATATTCAGTGTAACAGCCCCTGCATTTATCTATTTATTTCTAATTATGCTTTTTAATTCTACTGAAATAAGACATTTCCTTCCTTTATATCTTATTATTTTTAAGAAATATGCATATATATAATAATTATATAACAAATATTAAAAAAACTCCTGTTTCAATTAACAGGAGCTGGATACTATTGAAGATTCGCTTCGGCACGAGCTACATTCTGATTGTGTTCCTGCAGGGTCCTGGAAAAATAGTGTTCTCCGCTTTCATCATATTTATAATTAAAATAATAATAATTGGATTGTTCCGGATTCAGGGCAGCATTTATTGAACTTGCTCCTGCTGCCGCTATTGGTCCGGGCGGCAAACCCGCATTCTGATATGTATTGTAAGGTGAAGGGGTTTCTAGATCATGGTAAGACAAAAACTCTTTATATTCGCCGAGTATGTACTGGATAGTCGCGCATGATTCCAATCGCTGCCCAATCTGCAGGCGGTTGTAGAATACTCCGGCAATCAGGGGCCGCTCATGATCGACCCTGGCTTCTCTTTCGACGATAGAAGCAATTGTCAATATTTCGTGGATCGACCTGTTCATTTCGGCAGCCCTGTTGAGACCTTCCTCCCCTATAACCTGGAAGAGCCTTTCTACCATCAACCTGATAATATCTTCTTCGCCTGCTTCGCGATAAACTTCATAGGTGTCGGGGAAGAGGTAGCCTTCCAGCAGGTATTCGATATCCGGCGAAGCAGCTTCAGCTAACAAAGGGTACTTTTCCATTATACCGGGAGGTGGATCTTTTACCAGACTGAGAAAACGGTTATTGTTAACCAGTCCGTTTTCCTCAAGACGCAGGGCGATTTCTTCCACGGTAAAACCTTCGGGAATAGTAAACCATACTGTTTCGCTATAAACTTCTCCGCTGGCGATAATCTCCGCCTGTTCTTCCGTGCTCATAGCCCGGCTCAGTATATATCTGCCAGCCTTAAAACGATGATCATAACCATTCTTCCTGGCCATAATCCTGAAAGCAAGCGTATTTTTTATTAACCCATTATCAAAAAGAATTTCAGCTATTGTTTCTGTCCCGGATCCAACAGGAATATCTACAATAACCTGGCTGTCAGTTGCCGAACTGTCAACCGGCTCAAGCATAGTTTTATAGGTGCTGTTAAGCAGCACCGCCGCCACTACAGCAATCAGAATAATTACTATAAACCATTTAACCGCTTTCATCTGCAGTATTCACCTGCTTAAATAGGTTCCTCTTCATCCTCGTACTCAAGAACCTGTAGTCTATCTTCCCAAACCGAAGCTACTTCATTCCATTCGCTTTCATCTTCAACTTCAACCAGGGTTTCTTCTCCCTGATCAAGATCGATGCGAAAGATGTAGGCCTCATCTTCAAAATCAATTTCATCGCCTTCTTCATCATCTTCCAAATAAATAATCGGGACCAATACAGCATAATCCTTTGTGTCTACCTGAAACTTATCGACAAGGGCAAAGTTGTGTTCATTACCCTCTTCATCGACCAGGATTACAATATCTGTTCTTTCTTCCCCATTCGTACTCATTTTAATTTACACCCCGTTCTCATTGTTCGTGTCTGAAACCATATAGGATTCCAGAATTAATGCTGCCGCTATTTTATCTTTTATCCGACGCCTTTTTTCCCTTCTTAAACCGCCTTCGATCAGCAATTTTTCTGCCCTGCCGCTGGTCAGTCGTTCATCGTGCAGATAAACAGGCAACCCCGTCTTTTCTCTTAGGAGGGCGGCAAAAGCTTCTGCTTTTTCTGAAGCAGGCCCACGCGACCCATTCATATTAATCGGGTTACCGACCACAATTTTTGATATTTCATATTCTTCACATACGGCGGTTATTCTTTCCAGGGCAATTCCCAATTCGGCATAGTGAATAGTTTCCAAGCCACTGGCAGTAATTCCCAGGGGATCGCTCACCGCCAGGCCGATCCTTTTTTCACCCGGATCAATACCCAGTATTCTCAATTTTCAAGACACTCCATTATAGCTGTTTCTTTTCAGCAAGTTCCAGGTATATTCCAACAATCTCTTCGAGCAGTTCATCACGCTCTACCTGCCTGATCAGGCTGCGAGCATTTTTATGGCTGGTAACATAAGCGGGATCACCGGAAAGAAGGTAACCAACCAGCTGATTTAAAGGATTATAACCCTTTTCTTTCAGGGCCTGGTAAACAGAGAGTAGAATTGTCCTCGCCTTGTTGTCAACCTCTTCGGCATCAACCCTGAATAATACGGTTTCTTCATTGTTTTCACTCATCACAGCACCTCCCGGTCCCTTTATAAATAAGATCTCTAGATCTCTGTATTTAAAGCATCCTTTTCACCAGGTTTTCAACCGATGCAATGGCTTCCGGAAGGGCCGCAGGATTTTTACCTCCAGCCTGGGCCAGTTCGGGCTTACCCCCACCACCACCGCCGACAAGGCCGGCCACCTGCTTAATAACTTTATTGGCCTGGATGCCTTTTTCAACAACTTCCGGACTGGCGGAGCCGACCAGAAAGACCTTTCCGTCGTTAACAGATCCGAGAACAATCAAGGCTGGTCCCAGTTTATTTTTAACTTCATCCATAACCAGGCGCAGCGATTCCACGCTGTCTGTGTCAATAACGGCAGACAATAATTTGACCCCCTCTATATCTTTTGCATTTGCCAGAAGTGAATCGACCTCATTACCGGCCATCTTCTGTTTAAGCTCCTGGTTTTGTTTCTGTAATTGCTTGTATCCGTTTACATATTCATAAACTTTCTCTTCAATCCTATTCTCCGAGGTATGCAATTTTTCGGCAATATTTTTCAATAACAGCTCTCGCTCCACTGACTGACGGTAAGCGGTTAAACCGGTTACTGCTTCAATACGGCGCAGACCTGAACCTATGCCCTCTTCGGAGAGAATTTTAAATAGCCCGATACTGCCCGTTGCCGGAACATGAGTGCCCCCGCAGAGTTCGCAGGTATATTCACCTGCCGAAACTACCCTGACATTATCTTCATACTTATCGGTAAAAAGGGCTGTTGCTCCCTTCTCTTTAGCTTCATCGAGGGTGTTTATCTCAATATTTACGGAAAAATTGTCAAGGATTTTTTTATTGACCTCCTGCTCGATTTCCCGTAAATCATCTTCCGATAGAGCCGTAAAATGGTTAAAGTCAAAACGAAGACGATCTGAAGCCACCAGCGACCCGGCCTGGTTAACATGATCACCCAAACGGTTGCGCAGGGCCCGGTGCAGCAGGTGCGTAGAAGTATGGCTGCGGCATATTCCTGCGCGGCGGCCACCATCAACCTGGGCGGTTATGCTGTCACCAACAGTAACGTGACCTTCTTCCAGTATTCCCTGGTGAATGATCTGCCCGCCGGGTGAAAAGAAGGTATTAGTGACCCTGATTTTGACAGCATCATTTTTTAAGTATCCTGTATCGCCCACCTGCCCGCCGGCTTCGGCGTAAAAAGGTGTTTTATCCAACACTACTTCAATTTTAGCACCCTTTTTAGCCTCTTTTTGGGGTCCGTTTTCGGCCAGGACCAGCAAAACTTCTGCTTGTTCGACAAGTGTATTATAACCGGTAAAGGAAGATGACATTTTTTCTGCTTCTTTATAATGATCACCAGAAGCAGGTCCGCTGTTATCCCTTGCAGCAGCCCGGGCCCTTTCCTGCTGCATCTTCAGGTTGCTGTCGAATGAATCGCGATCAACTGACAACCCTTTCTCCTGTAGTATTTCCGCGGTTAAGTCCAGCGGAAAACCGTATGTATCATATAATTTAAAAGCCTGTTCACCAGGCAGTAACTTCCTGCCGCTGCCGACCAAATCTTCAATATAGCTATCGAGTATATCCATACCCTGTGACAGGGTTTCCCTGAATTTTTTCTCCTCGAGGCCGACAATCTGGGATATATAAGCCTGGCGTTCTTTTAACTCGGGATAATCACTACCCATCTGGTCAATCACCATGTTAGCGGCATCGGTCATGAAATTATCTTCAATACCTAATATTTTTCCATAGCGAATGGCCCTTCTTAAAAGGCGGCGCAACACATATCCCCTTCCTTCGTTGGAAGGGAGCACCCCGTCGGCAATTAAAAATGTTGTTCCCCTGCTGTGTTCAGTAACTATACGCAGCGGTACTTCCTGGTCTCTCCTGCCTGCATGGGCCAGGCTTTTAAAATGGCTATATAAAGGCTTTACCAGGTCTGTATCATAGAGTGTGCTGACCCCCTGCATGGCCATAGCCATTCTTTCCAGGCCGGCGCCGGTATCAATATTCTTCTGTTCCAGTTCAACCAGGTCTCCTGACGGCTCACGGCTGAACTGGGTAAATACCAGGTTCCATATTTCCAGGTAACGGTCGCAATCACAGCCGACAGCACAGTCGGGGCGGCCGCAACCAGCCTCCTCGCCGAGATCTATATAGATCTCAGAACAGGGGCCGCAGGGACCGAGACCTATTTCCCAGAAATTATCTTCTTTGCCCAGGCGAACAATTCGATCAGAAGGAACACCGATTTTTTCGTTCCAGATTTTAAAAGCTTCTTCGTCTTCCTCATAAATACTAACCCACAGGCGTTCAACCGGGAGGCGGTAACCGTTGAGCACAAGGTCCCAGGCCCAGGTGATTGCCTCTTCTTTAAAGTAATCGCCAAAAGAAAAGTTACCGAGCATTTCAAAAAAAGTCGCATGCCTTCCTGTATAACCAACTCTTTCAATATCCGGTGTACGGACACATTTTTGGCAGGTTGCCACCCTGGGATTGGGCGGCGTTTTTTCACCGGTAAAGTAAGGTTTTAAAGGAGCCATACCGGCGCCGATTAAGAGCAGGGTCGGATCGTTCTGTGGAATCAGTGAAAAACTGGGCATAACCAAATGCTCTTTTGAGCTGAAATAATCTAAAAATAATTCTCTAATTTTACTGGATTGCATCCTTCATCCTCCATTTTAAGTTATGGCAATTATATCTGTTTTTACAAAGGCATGTCAACGAAGGGATAAGGTGAAGAAAGGGCTTATTATACCTTTAAATCCAGTCAATCTTTCCATTTCCCCTGCAGGCAGTTTCATATGCTTCGCTAAACCGTTTTTTTTCACGGGCAGGCAGGGTTGCAGTAACAGTAACCGACTCAAGATATTTAACTGCATCCACCTTTCCACCGACAGATTCGATCAACCTGTTCACAGAGCCATAATCCTTGTAGGACAGTTCAAGTTTGCAGGTGCTCAGCGGTTCTCGGCGAATCAATTCAGCTTGTTCAGTGCTGATACGGGCACAGTCGCGGTAAGCTCGGGTCAAACCTCCTATACCCAGCTTGGTACCGCCATAATACCGGGTGGCAACAACTACCACATCGGAAATATTTTTACCCTGTAATAGCTGAAGCATGGGTAACCCGGCGGTTCCGGCCGGTTCACGGGCATCAGAATATCTTTCAACCCGGCGGTTTCCGCCTCCGATGCGGTATGCATAAGCATGATGGGTGGCATCAGGAAATTCGGAACAAGCTGCATCAATAAACTGCTCCGCTTTTTTTTCTGACAGGGCAGGATACAGTGACGCGATGAACCTGGAACCCTGAACTGTGAAGTGAGTTCTTTTTTTATTTGCCGGTGCAAGATAGAATATTTCTTCACTCATAGTTTATTTTCATTTCTCTTTCTTAGCTGTTCAAGACTTTTCTTGATTTTTATTTCCGTTCCTTCTTCAGTCGGTTCATACAATTTTTTATTCTTCAGGGCAGGAGGCAGGTATTCCTGTTCAATATAATGCCCGGGGAAATCATGCGGATATTTATAGCCCTTACCGTGGCCCATACGGGCAGCTCCCTTATAAGCGGTACTCTTCAGGTGATCCGGTACAGGGTGATTATCTTCTTCCTCCACCAGCCTGGCCGCCTTGTTAATAGCCAGGTAAGAGGCATTGCTTTTAGGCGAAGCAGCAAGGTAAGTGATTGCCTGGGCCAGGGGTATTCTTCCCTCGGGCAGGCCAATCATCTGCACAGCCTGGGCTGCTGCCACTGCCAGGGGCAAGGCATGGGGATTGGCGTTACCCACATCCTCCGCAGCACTGATAATTAAGCGGCGGGCAATAAATAATGGGTCTTCGCCGCCCTTTAGCATCCTGGCCATCCAGTAGAGAGCGGCGTCGGGGTCCGAACCGCGGATAGATTTGATCAATGCTGAGGCCATATCATAATGGTTATCGCCGTCGCGATCATATTTTAAGAGGCGTTTTTGCATGGCTTCAGCCGCCGTATCCCAATCTACAAAAGGTGTATTATCTTTTACAGGTGCGATAGCTACTGCTGTTTCCAGGGCATTAAGAGCAGCCCGTACATCTCCATTTGCTTTATCGGCCAGGTATTTAAGAGCTTCTTCAGAAACAAGGGGTCTCAGGCGTCCTAGTCCCTTATCACTGTCTTTTAGGGCTTTTTGCAGTATTTTTATTACTGCACCCTGGTCTAGCGTATCAAAATTAAATAGCGCTGTCCTGGATAACAGCGGTGGATTAAGGTAAAAGTAAGGGTTTTCTGTTGTGGCGCCGATAAAAATCAACGTCCCCTCCTCAACCGCGGAGAGAAGTACATCCTGCTGGGCTTTATTAAAGCGATGAATCTCATCGATAAACAGGATGGTGCGGCGGTTATGCAGGGACCAGTTTTCCCGCGCCTGTTCAATTATCCGGCGAACATCTTTTACACCTGAAGTAACCGCGTTAAGCTGATTAAAATCAGCACTTGTCCCGGAAGCAATAATCATGGCCAGGCTGGTTTTCCCTGTACCCGGTGGGCCGTAAAACAAGAGTGAAGAAAGACGGTCATTTTCTATCATGGTACGCAGGGGTTTTCCGGCGGCCAGTATTTTTTCCTGTCCGAGGAAATGATCAAGGTCTTTAGGACGCATTCTCTGGGCAAGCGGACCTTCTTCCCTGATTTTTTTCTCCAAACCCATTGAGATCAAATCCACTATAAGCATCTCCCCTGCTGGTAGTTAAAAAACACTCCCATTCGACACCGGACGGTGCTTCAAGGAGTGCTTTTTTATTTCGCCGGGTCTGCCATTACTGGCTTTAAATAATTACTCGCTTTCTTCTTCAACAATCCTATCGACTGCGGCACGGGCAAATTTAAGGTTCAGGTTATCGGCAACCCTGAGAGACATAACTGTGTCGTCAATTTCCTTGATAATACCGTAAATGCCTCCGATAGTTACGATGCGATCGCCTTTTTTCAGGTTCTTAAGCATCTCCTGGCGCTTCTTTTGTTGTTTTTGCTGGGGTCTGATCAGCAAAAAATAGAAAATAACAAAAAGCAAAATCAGGGGGATAAATGGACCCAATGACTCAAAATTCATGTTACACCTCCATACTGTTTTCTTAGTTTGTGACCTTTTTCACGGTAATATTGTTCAAAACGATCTTCTGCCAGAGCTTTCCTGATTTCCTGCATCAAGTTTTCAAGATAATAGAGATTGTGGTATGTTGTCAGTCTGAGACCCAGAATCTCCCCGGCTTTAATCAGGTGCCTGATATAAGCCCGGCTGTAATTTTGGCAGACAGGGCATCCACAGGCTTCGTCAAGCGGAGAAAGATCGTTACCGTAAACACTGTTTCTAATCTGCAGGTATCCTTCAGATGTCATAACCCGGCCATTCCTGGCTATACGGGTCGGTAATACACAATCAAATATATCAATTCCATATCTTACTCCCTCCAGCAGGGCATCCGGTGAGCCAACGCCCATCAGGTAACGTACTTTTTCTGCCGGAAGCTCAGGTACAGTTGTTGCCAGAGTTTCATACATTAAATCTTTTGGTTCACCAACACTTAAACCGCCAACGGCATAGCCGGGAAAATCCATCTCAACCAGTTCAGCCGCCGACTGCCGCCGCAGATCACTGTATATACCACCTTGAATTATTGCAAAAAGAGCCTGCCGTTCATTTATATGGGCTTCCCTGCAGCGCAACGCCCATTTGGTTGTGCGTCTGACTGCATCGGCAACCAGACTTTTATCGGCAGGATAGGGCGGACATTGATCAAGAACCATGGCAATATCGGAATTGATCACGTTCTGTAAGCGGGTTACCCTCTCGGGACTGAGAAAATGTGTCGTCCCGTCAAGGTGCGATGTAAAGGTAACCCCACTGTCATCTACCCTGCGCTTACCCCCCAGGCTGAAAATCTGAAATCCACCGCTATCGGTTAAGATAGCACCGCTCCAGTTCATGAAACCATGTAGCCCGCCGTGGCGGGCAATTATTTCAACCCCCGGACGTAAAAACAGGTGGTAACAATTGGCAAGTATTAAACCGATGCCCATACCGGATAGTTCGTCAATTGATACTGATTTTACCGTTCCCTGGGTACCAACAGGCATAAAAGCCGGTGTTTCAATTAACCCGTGTCCTGTCTGCAGGACACCAAGCCTGGCCGATGTTTTAGGGCACTCTTTGTTTAGTTTGTATAATACCGGTAAGCTTTTCATCCAAACTATAGCTTATATCAAGGAGACCTTACTGTCAATTAAACTTTAAGGCTAAACTATCTGCTTAAAGTATTAACATGCAATCACCGAAACTGAAAAAACGATATTCTTCCATAACTGCCTGTCTGTAAGCTTTCATTATTAAATCGTGACCGGCCAGGGCGCTAACCAGCATCAGCAATGAAGAGCGTGGCAGGTGAAAGTTGGTCAACATTGCATCGACCGCTTTGAACTTATAACCGGGATAAACATATAGATCTGTTGATGTATCTACTCCGCGCACTAATCCACGCTGATCAGCTATTGTTTCAAGAACACGGCATACAGTAGTTCCTACTGCAATTATCCTGCCGCCCGCCAGCCTGACCCTGTTTATTGCATTTTCAGCTTCATCATTTACAGAAAAATATTCCCTGTGCATAACATGATCCCGAATATCCTCCACCTTAACCGGCTGAAAGGTCCCGGGGCCGATATGTAAAGTTATAAAGGTTTTTTCTACTCCAATTTCATCAAGACGGTTAAAGGTGTGATCAGTGAAATGAAAACCGGCTGTCGGGGCTGCCGCCGAGCCGCTTTTGCGAGCGTATACTGTCTGATACTGATCAGGATTTTCCACCTCTTTTTTTATATACGGAGGAAGTGGTACCTGCCCCAAACGGGATAGCATGTATTCAAGAGGCTCGTTAACATTAAACTTAGCAATCCTCAATCCCTCTTCTGCGTAACCGGTTATAATCGCCCGTACTCCCTCGTTCAAGAGAACCGCGCTACCTGGTTTAAGGTGGCGACCCGGTTTAACCATACATACCCATTGTTGATCCTGCAGCTTTCTCAGCAGTAACAATTCGGCTTCTTTATTTTTACCTTCCACCGTGCCGATCAGCCTGGCCGGGATAACCCTGGTATCATTCAACACCAGGAGATCCCCTTCTTTCAGGTATGAAGTAAACATTTCAAATTTTTTACTTTCAATGATTTTTTCCGCCCTGTGAAGAACCATCATTTTTGAAGCGTCTCTCTGTTTCAACGGCTCCTGGGCAATTAGTTCCGGGGGTAGGTGGTAATCATACTCACTTAAGTTGTAATGGGTCATCTTGCTCTGCTTTCTTTTTATAATCTTAATTGCCGACTCTAACGACACTTTACCTTCTGAACAGGTTTATTACTATAGTCAGAATTATACTGAGCAGCAACATCGTGGCCAGCGGAAAATAAATGGTAACATTTTCTTTCTGGATTATTATATCTCCAGGCAGCCGCCCGAGACCCAGGCGGTTGAGCAGGAGCAGCAGCAATCCGGCTGCAGCAATTGCAGCCCCACCAAATAATAACATTTTTCCCAGTGATTCAAGGTTGAGCATGGTTTAACCTCGTCACAGTACTCTTAAAAAAGATTTTGCTGGCCCTCTTCTTTCGGTTTCAGGTTTAAATATTTATACGCTTCACCTGTCACCATTCGACCGCGTGATGTTCTTTTCAGAAAGCCAAGCTGCATCAGGTAAGGTTCATATACATCTTCCAGCGTTTCAGGTTCTTCACTGATGCAGGTAGCCAGAGTGTCAAGCCCGACAGGACCGCCTTCGTACTTTTCAATCAGGGCCAGCAGCAGGCGCCTGTCTATCTCGTCAAGGCCGAGGTTGTCCAGCTGGAGCATTTCGAGCGCTTCTCCGGCAACAGGCCTGGTAATTATATTGTCAGCTTTAACCTGGGCGTAGTCCCTGACCCTTTTCAGGAGACGGTTTGCTACACGCGGCGTTCCGCGGGAAGCGGCAGCAATTAAGGCTGCCCCGTCAACATCTATCTTTACATCCAAAATACCGGCCGACCTGGTTATAATTTGTTCGAGTTCAGAGGGTGAATAAAACTCCAGCCTGTCGACCACACCAAAACGATCGCGAAGCGGTGAGGTCAGCATACCTGCACGAACTGTTGCTCCGATCAGGGTAAAGGGCGGCAGGTCGAGACGCAGTGAACGCGCACCAGGACCTTTGCCAATGATTATATCGAGCGCATTATCCTCCATTGCCGGATAAAGTATTTCTTCAACGGTGCGGTTGAGCCTGTGAATTTCATCTACAAAAAGAACATCACCCTGCCCCAGGTTGGTGAGAATTGCGGCAAGATCTCCCGGGCGTTCAATAGCAGGGCCTGCCGTTACCCGGATGTTTACTCCAAGTTCCCAGGCGATAATATGGGCCAGGGTGGTTTTTCCCAGGCCGGGCGGCCCGTAAAGTAAAACGTGATCAAGCGCTTCTCCACGATCGAGAGCGGCCTTGATGTATATATTCAGCTTTTCTTTGATCTTTTCCTGGCCAACATACTCCCGGAGAGATCGCGGCCTTAGTCCGTATTCAATTTGTGGATCGTCTTCAGACTGTTTCTGTGCTGATACAATTCTCTCCTGCATCATTGGCCTCCTTTCACCCGGCTTTGTTGCTTACTAATTACCGGCCATACTTTTCAGGGCCACTTTCAGAAGCTCTTCACGGGTTGCTTCCTTGTTATCTTCATAGGCTTTGCCGGCAGCCTTGATCGCTTCCGCCGGTGAATAACCGAGTGAGCATAAAGCTTCTGTTATTTCATCCATTACGGAAGAACCGCTTTTACTTACCGTACCGACAGCCAGTTCTTGAGGAGATATTACCCCGGGCAGTTTTTCCTTCAGTTCGAGGATTAATCTCTGGGCAGCTTTTTTCCCTATCCCGTGAGCCCGGCAAAGTTGCGGTATGTTCTCCTCAAGAATTGCCATGTACAACTGCGACACACTGAAAAGCCCCAGCAGCGACAGGGCCAACCTGGGACCAAATCCACTTACCCCCAGGGTAAGGTTAAACAGTGTTCTCTCTTCGGCAGTTTTAAAACCATAAAGGTATATTTCATCTTCCCTGATCAGCAGCCTTGTATACAAGGTTATTTCTTCGCCCGGCTGCATGAATACCATGTTTTCAGATGGGGGAGTCACTATACCGATGCCGACACCGTTAACCTCAATAACCACTTTGCCGACAACAGCAGTAACCAGTTTACCCCTGACGAAATCAATCAACTTTGATCAGCCCCCTTTTACCGCATCGTTAAAACGACGGGCTTGCAAGTGGCAAAGGGCAACGGCCATGGCATCAGCTTCGTCATCCACAGGCGGTATTTCGGTAAGCTGAAGAAGCATTTTAACCATATTCTGCACCTGGACTTTTTCCGCCTTGCCATACCCGGCCACGGCTTGCTTAATCTGCAGCGGGGTATACTGGTATATGATAAGATTACTCTGCGTGGCGGCCAGGATTACCACCCCGCGGGCCTCTCCAACCTGAAATGCCGTGCGTACATTTTTACTGAAAAATATTTTTTCTATCGAAAGTGCGGCGGGAGCATATTTTTTGATCAGTCCGGTTACCTCATCGTAGATAATTTCCAACCTGAGAGCCGGGTCAAGATCACTTTTTGTCCTGATGCAGCCTGACCCCACACAAGTAAACTGATTGTTGTATTCTTCAACAATACTGTATCCTGTTATGGCAACCCCTGGATCAATACCCAGAATTCTCATTACTGCACCAGACCTTTCCGCTATAAGCAAACCTAATCCATCAGCTCTTCGGGCATGTCAAAATTTGCATAAACATTTTGCACATCATCATGGTCATCGAGCGCTTCCATGAGCCTGATAATCTTCGATGCTACATCCTGATTGTCAATATCGATAGAAGTGCTGGGTACCATGGTTATATCAAAAGAATCAATGGGAACATTTTGATCATGAAGTTCTTTTCTAACTTTTTCAAACTCTTCAATACTGGCTATAATAGTGTATTTGCCGTCATCATCAGTTTTGACATCTTCTGCACCGGCTTCTAGGGCAAGCAGCATAAAATCATCTTCATCCATATCAAGCCCCTCTTTACCGACAGTAATCATACCCTTGCGGCTGAACATCCATGAAACACAGCCCGACTCACCCATGCTGCCTCCGTGGCGGGAAAAGATATGCCGTATTTCGGCAACAGTTCGGTTCTTATTGTCGGTCATTGCTTCGAGCAACACAGCAACTCCCCCAGCGGCATAACCTTCGTAGTTGGTCTGTTCATAACTGGAACCTTCCTGACCGCCAACTCCTTTTTGGATCGCGCGCTGAATATTATCATTAGGCATATTGTTTTCACGCGCTTTTTGAACAGCCAGCCTGAGACGAAAATTGGCATCCAGGTCTTCCCCGCCTTCACGGGCTGCTACAGTTATCTCTCTCGCTATTTTTGTAAATATTTTTCCTTTCTGTGCATCAACCCTGGCTTTTCGATGCTTGGTATTAGCCCATTTTGAGTGTCCGGCCATGGGCATCCCTCCTTAACTTTGTCTGGTTTATTTAAATATATGCTCATGTTTCCTTAGCAAAAATAGTAGCGGCAGCCCCAATCCATAACAGGCAACCAGCTGGCCAAGACCAACCCAGGCTGCAGTCAGGTAAAATGGCAGCTCCAGGACCAGGTGAAGTACCGCTCCAACAATCAGGGCATTGATTAAAACCGGAGGCAGCGGCACCAGGTACCTGTTTGCCGTTTTCTGCACAATAAGGGCGGATATCAGCGTGGCCATACTGCCAAAAACTACATCAAGAATACCGTATCCACCGATAATATTTGCAATCAGGCAGCCGACAAATAAACCGGGAGTTGCCGCAGGGGTAAAATACGGCAGTATCATCAATGCTTCTGCTACCCTGACCTGGATCATCCCGTAACTAATCGGGGCCAGTACAATTGTCAGCAGGGCATAAACTGCGCCAATCATGGCTGCCCTGGTCCAGTAGTTAAACTGTTGGCTTTTTTTCAATTTTTATCATTTTCCCTGTTTTTTATTAAGCAGGGTATCTTCGACCTGCTAAATCTATTATAAAGTGTAGCAAGGCAAAAAAAAAGTATAATAAACCAATATTAAGTATAACGTTCATTGCTATCACCTGCAAACAGGATCGAAAAATCTTCCGGATGAACTGGCAGCGGATATTAATATATGTTTTGCTTTTTCATGGTTCTTTTTAAAGACTCTTACCTCCGGATAGATAGCGATGAACAGATTCAGCAGCTTTTTTTCCGTCAGCCATTGCTCTTACAACCAGAGACTGCCCGGTAGCCATATCTCCTGCTGCAAAAACCCCTTCCATACTGGTCATATTATCATCATCAACTTTAAGGTTACTGCGGGCGTCACGTTCCAGTTCAAGCAGGTCAGCCAAAGGGTTTTCTCCGGGTCCGACAAAACCCATGGCCAGCAATATTAAATCAGCATCAAGATAAAATTCAGTACCCGGCAGATCCCGGGGAGTTAAATCACCGTCCTTACTAACCCATTCCACTTTTACACATTGTAGTTGTGATACGGTGTTACTGGTGCTATCTCCCTTAATCGAAACCGGTCGAACCTGCCATAATCGCTTTCCACCCTCAAGGTGGCTGCTGGAGACACGGTCAATACGGGGCCAGATTGGCCATGGATTGTTATCAGCCCTTGATTCCGGCGCCCTTGGCATAATTTCTAACTGGGTTACACTCTGCGCCCCTTGTCTGATGGCTGTGCCTAAACAGTCCGAACCTGTGTCGCCCCCACCGATAATAACAACTTTTTTTCCCGATGCACTCATTACAGTTTCTTCATTCGTAAGTTCCCCGATAATTAACCGGTTTTGCTCCCGCAGGTAATCAGTAGCAAAATATGTCCCTTTCAGGTTGCGTCCGGGAATATTCAGATCACGGGGCTGCTGAGTTCCACCACTCAAAACAAGCGCAGCGGCGTGGTTTTTAATATAACGGTAAGATATATCCTGCCCGGCAAGAATATTATTTTCAAAAACCACTCCTTCATACTTCATCAGCTCAATCCTGCGGTTAATCACTTTTTTATCCAGTTTAAAATTAGGGATTCCATACATCAGCAGTCCACCCGGAGCCATTTCTTTGTCATAAACAGTAACAAGATAGCCAAGTTTATTTAATAAATCTGCAGCCGCAAGGCCAGCCGGTCCGGATCCGATAACAGCAACACTTTTTTCTAGTTTGATTTGGGAAGGTTCAGGCTGAATCCAGTTATTTTCAAATCCTTTTTCCACTATTTCTTTTTCTATCTGCCTTATGGTAACCGGCTGTTCATCTATGCCAAGCACACAAGAACCTTCACAAAGGGCCGGGCATATTCGTGCCGTAAATTCAGGAAACTGATGGGTTGATAAAAGTATTTCCAGGGCTTCTCTGAAACGTCCTTCGCTTACCAACTGGTTGGTTTCCGGTATTACATTAGCAAGGGGACAGGCAAAGCCATGACAGAATGGTGTGCCGCAGTTGAGACACCGTGAAGCCTGCTCTATAATCTCCTTTTCAGACAAACGTCTTTCAACTTCATTAAAATCATTTATCCGTTCGCCGACTGTTCGGTAGCCGGGTTCTCTTCTTTCATGGATTTGATTTGCCTTTGATCTCATTGAAATTCCCCTCCTTCTTAATTATCCTGGGGAAGAGCTCTTTTAACCGCCACATCTTCCCTGCTCATTTTACCCAGCACCCGCCTGTATTCCATGGGAAAGACCTTAATGAAAAAGGGCAGGCATTTACGCCAGTTTTCCAAAATGTAAGTTGCCTTCGGGCTACCTGTATATTCAACATGTTTCTCCAACATAGCTCTGAGCTCAGCTATATCTTCTTTTTCGCTAAGTGGTTCCAGGTCAATAGTGTCGAGATTACACTTAGTGTCCTGTAAACCTTCCTGATCATAAATATATGCTATACCTCCGCTCATACCGGCACCAAAATTTACCCCTGTGGAGCCCAGAATTACCACCCGTCCACCGGTCATGTACTCACAGCCGTGATCGCCTATGCCTTCAACTACTGCGCCTGCCCCACTGTTACGGATAGCAAATCTTTCACCAACTAATCCGTTTGCATAAAACTCGCCGGCAGTACCCCCGTATAAAATTACATTACCGCATATGGTATTGCCGGAGGGATCAATTGAGACTCCGTGAAAAGGCTTAACAGTGATTATACCCCCTGAAAGACCTTTTCCAACATAGTCATTTGCTTCTCCGGTCAGGTTAAGAGTAAGCCCCCTGGCTGCAAACGCGCCAAAGCTCTGACCGGCCGAACCCTCAAAATTTATAGTAATTGTGCTGTCCGGAAGACCACTACCCCCATATTTTTTTACGATTCGATTAGAGATAATCGTGCCGGCGGTCCGGTTACTGTTGTTAATCGGCCATTTGACTGTTACGGGCGCACCTGTTTCAATTGATTCTTCCAATCGAGGCATAATCTGGTAATCAAGCGCCTCCCTGATCATTGACAAATGAGGGGATGAAAAACGTCTCTCTTCGGGATCATCAACCCGACCTGCCAGAAGTCTGCCCAGGTCTACGGTTTTAGCTTTCCAGAAAGATATATCCCGGTTCTGCTGCAACAGATCTGAACGGCCAATCATTTGATCAACGGTTGACAGACCAAGTTCGGCCATAATTTCACGCAGTTCTTCTGCAATAAAATAAACCAGGTTGCGGATATGTTCAGGTTTTCCTTTAAACCTCTTTCTCAGGTCTACTTCCTGTGTAGCCACACCAACAGGGCAGCGGTTAGTGTGGCAGTCTCTCATCATGACACAGCCCAGGCTGATCAGCGCTGCAGATGCAAAACTATATTCTTCAGCCCCAAGCAGAGCGGCTACTGCAACATCCCGCCCGGTTTTTAAGCCTCCGTCAACCTGTAGCCGAATATGCCTGCGAAGCCGGTTTAATACCAGGGTTTGCTGAGCTTCAGCAAGCCCGAGCTCCCAGGGCACACCAGTATGCTTAATAGATGAAAGTGGTGCGGCCCCGGTACCACCATCGTACCCGCTGATAAGGATTGTATCGGCTTTTCCCTTGGCCACACCTGCAGCTACGGTTCCAACGCCGGCTTCTGACACAAGCTTAACCGAAACAGCGCTTGCCGGGTTGATATTTTTTAAATCATATATAAGCTGGGCAATATCTTCAATTGAATAGATATCATGATGAGGTGGAGGTGAAATTAGGGTTACCCCGGGAGTTGAATGCCTGACCCTGGCAATCATCTGGTTAACCTTATGGCCGGGAAGCTGCCCTCCCTCTCCCGGTTTTGCTCCCTGGGCTATTTTAATTTGTATTTCCGCTGCGCTGGCCAGGTATTCGGCAGTAACACCGAACCTGCCACTTGCAACCTGCTTAACAGCGCTGCAATAGTTAGCTCCTGAAGGATCCACTTTATATCGGTCCGGATCTTCTCCCCCTTCACCTGAATTACTCTTGCCACCGATGCTGTTCATAGCAGCAGCCAGGGTCATATGAGCTTCAGGGCTGAGAGAGCCAAATGACATGGCTCCTGTAACAAAACGCCTGACAATATTTTCGGCCGATTCCACATCTTGCAGGGCCAGAGGCTTTTCTTTTCTAAAACCAAGCAAACTTCTCAGGGTAAACTGGGATTTACCCTGTTCGTTAATCAATTCAGCATACTGCTTATAAAGTTCATAGTCTCCTGTTCTGACGGCATTCTGCAGCAGACTTATTGCCCGGGGTGACCAGATATGTCTTTCACCATCTTTGCGAAAGCGGTACTGACCGCCAGAAGGCAACAGGTTGTTCCGGAAGCTGCCCCTCTTATACTCATTATATTTATCGCAACGCTGGTTAGTTTCCCTCGCCAGCTCATTAAGTCCCAACCCCCCAATGCGCGAGCTGGTCCCGGAAAAATAACGGTTTACCAGTTCGTCATTCAGCCCCACGGCTTCAAAAACCTGCCCGTTGCGATAACTGCGTAATGTGGAAATACCTATTTTAGACATTATTTTTAAAATTCCCCTGCAGAGTGCCTTTACATAGTTTTCCATGGCAATTTGGGAAGACAACTGGCGGTCAAGTTTTGCGTTATTAGCCATATAAGCTATTGTTTCGAAAGCAAGGTAAGGATTTACGGCAGAGGCCCCATACCCGAAGAGCAGGGCCATATGCATTACTTCCCTGGCTTCCGCGGTTTCAACCAAAATTCCTATACTTGTCCGCAGGCGTTTATCAACCAGGTGCCTGTTTACAGCTGCTACTGCCAGCAGGGAAGGAATGGGATACATATTCGGATCAAGATTTCGATCGCTTAGTATGATTAGCCCGTATCCTTCATTTACCGCCTGTTCAGCCTGTTTGCACAGATTTTCTAAAGCTGCCTTGAGATCTTCCCCGCTGCCGCCGGCAGGAAATTGTATTTTCAGGCGGATGCTTCTAAATCCCCTCTCTTCAAGACTGCACAGCCTGCTCAAATCGTCATTGGAAAGAATGGGGTGGCTTAGTTTAATTAAGTGAGCGTGCCCGGGTGATTCCATAAGCAGGTTATCAGCACAACCTATAAAAGTCATTAATGACATAACCAGCTCTTCACGATGGGGATCAATAGCCGGATTTGTTACCTGGGCAAAACTTTGCTTGAAGTACCAAAACAACAACTGTTCTTTCTCCGAGAATATGGCCAGGGGTTGATCAGCTCCCATAGATCCAACCGGCTCGTTACCTTCGAGGGCCATTGTTTTTAAAATAATATCAACATCTTCACGGCTGTAGCCATAAAGCACTTGCTTCTCCAGAAGGCTTTGATGATCTACATCCAGGGGAGCCATGGCGTTGAAAAAACCATGTATAGTGATCTGGTTCTCCTGGGTCCACCGCCGATAAGGTTTTCTTCTTGCAAGACGCATTTTTAATTCTGTATTCTCGATTAACCTTTTTTCATCGAAATCAACAAGCAGCATTTCTCCAGGTCGCAGAGCCCCTTTTAGCCGGACGTCTTCAGCTGGAATGTCACATACCCCCGCCTCAGAAGCAAAAACCATTAATCCCGATTTACTTATGGTATAGCGGGCAGGACGTAATCCGTTACGATCCAAAATAGCGCCCAGTGATCTGCCGTCGGTATAAACAACTGCTGCCGGACCATCCCATGGCTCCATAATGCCCGCATGATATTCATAAAATCCTCGCAGGTCGGGGCCGATCGGATATTTGTCGCCCCAGGCCTGGGGTATCAGCATGGCCATGGCGTGTTCAATAGAACGCCCCCCGTTGACCAGCAGCTCCAGGGCATTATCCAGGTTGGCCGAATCACTGACATCGTTTTCCAGGACAGGTACTATTTTTTCAATATCCTCTCCAAATAGTGGAGATTTCATATCTCGCTCTCGCGATGCCATCCAGTTTCGGTTGCCCTTAATTGTATTAATTTCACCGTTATGGCACAGGTATCGGAAGGGGTGAGCAAGAGGCCAGGACGGAAACGTATTTGTGCTGTAGCGCTGATGGACCACCACAAAAGCACTTTCGACCAGTTCATCATTAAGATCAGTGTAAAACTTCATAACCTGATCAGGCATAAGCAACCCCTTGTATACTATGGTCCGGCAGGACAGGCTGGAAATGTAAAAGATGTCTCTGTTAATGCCGTTTTCTCCTGCAGCAAATTCTATCTGTTTTCTGATAATGTATAACTTTCTTTCAAGATCGTCATCAGCATAGCCACTGCCATCGATTATGCATTGAGAGATATAAGGCATGGTTTCAAGTGAAGTTCCGCTTAATATTTCACTGCGAACAGGCACATCGCGCCAACCAATAACTTTGAGACCTTCTTTTTCTACAACAAGGGAAACCAGGTCTAAACAACTTTTCCGCTGCTTTTTATCGATTGGTAAAAAAAACATACCTACCCCATAATGTCCACAGGCAGGTAGTTTCCAGTTATTATTTTTACCAAGTTTTTGAAAAAAACAGTCCGGTATTTGAAATTGTAGCCCAGCTCCGTCACCATTGGTCTGATCAGCACTGGTAGCTCCGCGATGTAGTAATTTTTCCAGTATTATAATACCGCTATTAATTATTGAATGGCTTTTTTCACCATTAATATTTGCCAGAAAACCAAGTCCGCATGCTTCATGTTCCATGTTACGATCATAAAGACCATTTTCTGATAAGTTATGATGTTCCTTACTGCAATACCCCAATCATACCATCCCCAATCTTAATCTTGTTTTTTGGTAACATCTTTTATTCTCTACAAAATCTGATAGTCCTTCAATCACATGCAATTTTTTTGCCAAAACGTAATTGAGTATTATTAAACATTTATTGTCCGGTTGTTACGAAAAACACTGTTATAATACTTATTAATATGACATCAGGTTAAATAATATTTCCTTATATTAAAAAATACCGGTCATTTATATTTGACTAAGCAACCAGGTCGGGTAAAATAATATCTGAAGGTATATTTCATTTAATTTTCTGCCGGAGATTAATCATATTTACATCAGGTTAAACCGAAAGGACAAATAATGACTTACAGCTGCTATATAACATTTCCAACAATATTTTATGCAATACGTGCCGAAGAAATTTTAAAATCTTCGTCCTACAAAAATAAAATGTTACCTGTTCCGCGCAGTATCAGCTCAAGTTGTGGCACGGCCCTGAATTGCCAATGCAACGACATAAACTCTATCAAAAACCACTTGCTAGAAAATAATTGTAAAATTGAAGGCTGTTATAAACTCTGTGAAGAAGGGCTGAACACCCTGTCGGTAGAGGAGTTGTTAATTGATGAATGATTCTGCTGCCACCGGGGAAAATACTAATTATTATTTTGATAATGCGGCTACTTCATGGCCAAAGCCGGAAAGGGTTTACGGGGCTGCTGAAAAACAGATGCGCAGCATGTTCGGAAACCCGGGCCGCTCCGGCCATACCAGGACCCTGGAGGCAGACCGCCTTATATATAAAACCCGTGAAGCAGTTGGCCGCTTATTTAATATAAAAGACCCGGCCCGGATCGTTTTTACATTGAACGCTACAGATGCACTGAATATGGCTTTGAAAGGATTCCTTGACGAAGGTGACCACGTTCTTCATACCGCTATGGATCATAATTCTGTGCTCAGACCACTAAGCAGGTTAACCAAAGAAAAAAACATTACTTCAACAACTATTCCCTGCTCTGCAGAAGGATATCCTTCACTTGAAAAGCTTAAATCTGCTTTAAAAAAGAAAACCCGTTTACTGGTAATCAACCATGCCTCAAACGTTACCGGAACGATTATGCCCCTGAAAGAGATGTCAGACCTGGCCCATGCTGAAGGTGCAGCAGTGCTTGTCGATGCAGCTCAGACAGCAGGGACTTTTCCGATATACGTCGAAAGATTAGGAATTGATATGATGGCTTTTACCGGGCATAAAGGGCTCCTTGGCCCAACTGGAACGGGAGGTCTTTATATTCGTCCCGGGCTTGATATCAAACCTTTACGAGAAGGTGGAACGGGTAGTCAATCCGAGCTTGACACACACCCGGAAGAAATGCCCGAGAGGTTGGAAGCAGGCACCCTTAACAGCGCCGGTCTGGCAGGCTTACTGGAGGGTATAACTTATATTATGGACACGGGTCTGGAAAATATTCGAAAACATGAACAGGGACTGCACCGCTACATGTTTAACAGGCTTACTGAAATACCCAAAATTAAACTATATGGCCCACCGGCCGACCATCACTGTGCCTGTATTATCTCCATTACCACCGGTCAGGCTGACAGTGGGGAAATCGGCTACATTCTTGAAAACAACTATTCCATTCTCTGCCGGACCGGACTGCACTGCGCCCCGCTGGCGCACCAGGCAATCGGCTCTTTCCCCGCAGGAACAATACGTTTCAGCCCCGGTCCTTTTAGCACTACACGAGATATTGATTACCTCGTTAATGCTTTGCAGGATGTTTGTGCTATGATTAGATGATAGGAGGATTTACTTTGATAACAATAAACTGCAGCGGATTAAACTGTCCTGAGCCTGTTTTGCGAACCAGGGAAGCCCTGTCAAAATATCCGGACTCGGCAATATCAATTCTTGTGGATAATGAAACAGCCCGTGAGAATGTGCTCAGGTTTGTTCAGAAACAGGGCCGGGTTGCAAGCTGGATTAAGGATGGTAATACTATAATCATTTCTATTGAAGAAGATCGCGCTACAACGAAGAATACTGATACGATTCCTGATAAAAAACCATTAACAACTGAGAAACCTGTTATCTTACTGACAACGAACCTGCTCGGACAGGGGAGTGATGAGCTGGGAGCTATCCTGATGCGCAGTTTCATTTATACACTGACCAGGAGTGAAGTATTACCTTCTGCGATCATTTTGATGAATTCAGGAGTCAGGCTGGCCGTTAACAACGCAAATACCCAGGATGAATTGACAGAACTAATAAACAGGGGAGTAAAAGTCCTGGTTTGCGGAACTTGTCTTGATTATTACGGACTCAAGGATATTTTAAAATCCGGAGAAATCAGTAACATGTACGACATATCAGCATTGTTGCTCAATGCAGATAAAGTAATTACTGTATAGTTTGAACAGTTTGTTATAATAAAACAGGCAGAAATACCAGAGATTATTCATTATTAACTAATTAGGTCGGAGGCTGGTTCATGCCTGCAACTATTATACCTGTACCTGATGCTCAAAGAAAAAAAGCGCTGCTGGGTATAGTCTTTGCCGCATTCCTATGGAGCAGCAGCGGCCTGTTCATTAAGTTGATAGCCATGAATCCCATGGCTATTGCCGGGTTACGCAGCACTATTGCTGCTATATTTATAATAATTCTGATGAAAGGCAAATTGCGTTTTAACGTTTGCTGGACTCAAATATCGGGTGCTTTCGCTTATGCTTTAACCATGATTCTCTTTGTCGCCGCAACTAAATCAACCACTGCTGCAAACGCCATCCTCTTACAGTATACAGCTCCTGTGCCAACAGCCTTGCTTGGGTACTGGATTCTCAAGGAAAAAGTGACCCGCTTCGACTGGGTAATAATTACCCTGGTTATCAGTGGTATGTTTTTATTTTTCATAGACCACATCTCCCCAACCGGAATCTATGGCAACTTGCTGGCGATAGCCAGCGGGGTAACTTTATCTTATTTTATAATCTGCATGAGAGTACAGAAAAACAGCTCATCAGTGGAGACGGTAATACTGGGGAATATTATAACGGCAGTTATTTGCATTCCCTTTTATTCCCAGGCAGAACCCACCGTTATAGAGTGGATAATTCTTCTCTACATGGGGATATTCCAAATCGGACTATCTTTTTTTATTTTTTCCAGCGCTATAAAACACGTTGCCGCCCTGGAATCAATTTTAATCCAGACTCTTGATCCGCTGCTTAACCCGATCTGGGTCTTGCTGGTAATCGGTGAAACTCCCGGCAAATGGGCTTTAATCGGAGGCGCAGTTGTCATTGCTTCTATAACCTATCGCAGTATCGCTTTAAATAAAAAAGCGCCTATGGAGGCGCCTGCTGCTCATTAACAATAATGATACTGTTCTTTTTATAACCTGTTTTAACCGCCAAGGTAAGCTTTTTTGATTTCCTCTGTCTGAGCCAGCTCGGAGGCTGTTCCCTCATAAACAATTTTTCCTGTTTCCAGAACATAGCCCTTGTCGGCTATCGACAAGGCAAGGTGAGCATTCTGCTCTATCAGTAGAATTGTTGTCCCTTCGCGGTGGAATTCTTCTATAATTGAAAATATTTGCCTGACCAAAATAGGTGCGAGACCCATTGATGGTTCGTCCAACATCATCAACCGGGGTTTTGACATTAGAGCTCTGCCCATGGAAAGCATTTGTTGTTCACCACCGGATAATGTTCCGGCTGACTGGTTACGCCTTTCATAGAGCCGGGGAAAAGCTTCAAATACTCTTTCAAGGCTTTCATTAATCACATTCTTATCTTTTGTAAAGTAAGCACCCAGGTCGAGATTTTCCAGAACAGACAGGTCAGTAAAAACTCTTCGTCCTTCCGGAACCTGCGATATACCGATTTTGACGATATCTTCAGCCTGCATCGTGCCAATATTTTTACCTTCAAAAGTAATTGAACCTTCTCTGGCTTTCTCAAGACCAGATATAGTGCGCAGTATCGTAGTTTTACCTGCTCCGTTTGCTCCAATCAGGGTAACAATTTGCCCTTCCTTAACCTCAAGGGAGATTCCTTTAACCGCGTGTATTGCGCCGTAGTAAACGTGCATATCTTCTATCTTAAGCATACTAGACCTCCTCCCCAAGGTATGCTTCAATCACCTTTGGATGCTGACGGATTTCTTCTGGCAGGCCCTGGGCTATTGTCTTTCCATAGTCGAGGACATAAATACGTTCACACACACCCATAACCAGGTGCATATCATGCTCAATAAGCAGAATGGTAAGCTTAAATCTTTCCCTGATAAACTTGATCAGTTCCATCAGGTTATGAGTTTCCTGGGGGTTCATACCGGCGGCCGGTTCATCCAGCAATAAAAGCTTCGGATTAGTAGCCAGGGCTCTGGCAATCTCCAGGCGGCGTTGTTCACCATATGGAAGATTCTTGGCCAACTCTTCTTTTTTCTTATGCAGGTTAAATATCTTTAAAAATTCATGAGCTAGATTGTCGATTTCTGCTTCTTCTTTTGTATATACATTTGAATGAAAAATACTTGGGATAAAGCCATAAGTTACATTCTTATTGTAAGCAACCTTAACATTTTCAATTACAGTCATCTCTTTAAACAGCCTGATATTCTGAAATGTTCTCGCGATACCAAGATTGGTGACCTGGTAAGGTTTGAGTGACTTTTCCGGTGAGCTGAATAAATGGTCGTAAAAATATACTTCTCCCTCGGAAGGTTCGTAAACACCGGTTAGAACATTAAATACGGTAGTTTTACCAGCCCCGTTCGGTCCGATCAAACCTACGAGCTCACCTTCTTCCAGGTTTATAGAAAAATTGGAGACAGCTGTTAACCCCCCGAAACGGATCCCCATTTTTTTAGTGGTTAAAACCGACATTTAGCTCACCCCCTTACCGTTTTCTGTATTTTTACTAAATCTTTTTTTAATCCGATCGGGAAATTCCCTGAGATCACTTAAGCCCTGGCGTACCAGTGAAAGAGATATTTCTTTTGAACCAAGCAAACCTTTAGGCCGAAATAACATGATTAAAATCATCAGCAAAGAATAAAAAATCATCCGGACCGCACCAAAGTCACGGAACCATTCCGAGAAAAAGGTGAGAAATACAGCAGCAGCTATTGATCCGCTGATACTGCCCAGACCACCCAGAACAACCATTAAAAGTACTTCAACCGAAAGCATAAAGGTAAACATAGTCGGGTGGGCCAGTCTTAACATGTGTACTAACAGCGCTCCACTGATTCCTGCAAAGAAAGCACCAATCACAAAGGCGGTTACTTTATACTTTGTAGTATTGATACCCATTGTTTCTGCAGCTATTTCATCTTCTCTAATCGATTTACAGGCCCTTCCGTGAGAAGAATTAATATAATTTTTGATCACAATTACAGTAAGAGCAGCCAGGGTAAAGGCCCAGACAAAAGTAGACATACGGGGAACCCCGGAATAACCGGCAGCCCCACCGACAAACTGCCAGTTAAGAAACAGAACCCTGATTATCTCACCAAAGCCGAGAGTAGCGATACCGAGATAATCGCCGCGCAGGCGTAAAGTGGGCATGCCGATTAATAAACCGGCAAATGCTGCAATTATTCCACCAATTAGAAGAGCTATGATAAAAAGGATAATGTCTGGAAATACTGCCCTATCAACCATACCAAACAAACTTGTTTTGGTTATTATCGCTGAGAAATAACCGCCAATTGCCATAAATCCTGCATGTCCTATTGAAAACTGTCCGGTAATACCCAGAACAAGATTTAGGCTGACCGCAGCTATCACAGAAATACACATATAGGTGATAACCATAGCTACATAACTCGATACATTACCAGCGTTTATCAGCATTTGAACTACACTGGAAAAGACAAAAGCTCCGACTAAGTAGAGTGCATATTTGATTAAAGGGTATTTATTCAACATAGAGAGCTACACCTTCTCTCGGACATTCTTACCCAAAATACCTGTAGGTTTGATTAAAAGAACCAGGATTAATATGGCAAAGGCTACCGCATCACGAATCATAGAATAACCAAAAGCACTGACAGTAACTTCGGTAACGCCAAGCAGCATTCCACCGATAGCAGCACCTGGGATAATACCTATTCCTCCTAATACCGCAGCAACAAAAGCTTTCAAACCCGGCATTAAACCAATCAGCGGATTAACCTGCCCATAGTTCATGGCAAATAAAATACCACCGGCTGCAGCCATTGCTGAACCGATGGCAAATGTGAAAGCGATGGTTGCATTTACATTGATGCCCATCAACCTGGCAGCATCTTTATCCAGCGATGCAGCCCGCATCGATCTGCCCATCCTGGTTTTATGTACGACAAACTGCAATAGAAGGATAAGAAGGAGGGTGGTTATTAAGATAAATATCTGCCGGTTTGAAAGTATGGCACCAAATATTTCATAGCTTTTTGTAGGTAATAGCTGCGGATAACCCCGTGGGGCAGCCCCCAGGAAAAATATACCCAGGTTTTGCAATAACATAGAAACACCTACGGCTGTCATCAGGGCTGCCAACCTGGGAGCAAACCTAAGCGGTTTGTAGGCAAACCTTTCAATAATTACCCCAAAAATAGCAGCAACAGCCATAGCAACAGCCAGGGTAACGATAACATCAATAGCGTAAAGAATAAAAGTGCCTTCCAGCGCCGGGCTGGAGGCTGCTATTTTTTCGTATATATTTACACCGTTCTTAAAATAAAAACCGGTGAATGCGCCGATCATGAATATTTCACCGTGGGCAAAATTTATTAATTTAATAATTCCGTAAACCATTGTATAGCCCAAAGCAATGAGAGCATAAACAGAACCCAGGGAAATACCGTTTATAAACTGCTGTATAATTTGCTCAAGCAATCTGCTTCAACCCCCACCTTTTATTACAAGACCCGGAGAAGCCTTTGAGGGCTTCTCCGGTTAACTTTTAACTGAGAATAACTATTTAAGGCTGAATTGTTGTATAAAGAACCACTTCTCCATCAACAAAGGTATTTACAACCAGAGATTTAACCGGGTTACGGTTCTCATCAAAGGCAAATGTTCCACTGGCTCCTTCAAATCCTTCAGTAGCCCATAATGCATCACGGACAGCTTCCGAATCTGTTGTTCCAGCCACTTCAATGGCATTCATTAATAATTTTGCAGCATCATAGGCAAGAACCGCAAGGGCATCGGGAACTTCTCCGCCATAAGCAGCAGCATATCCTGCCAGTAGATTTTGCACTTCTGGTTTGGGGTCAGCCGGGGTGTAGTGGTTGGTGAAGAAATGACCTTCTGCCGCATCTCCGGCCAATTCAACAAACTGCGGTGAATCCCAACCATCAGCGCCAATGAATACAGCATCAATACCAAGATCGGCTGCCTGCCTGACAATTAATCCTGCTGTTCCGTAATAAGATGGAACATAAACTACATCGGGATTCCTGTCCTTAACACGGGTAAGAATAGCAGAATAGTCTGTTTCGGTATCAACAAACTCACCAACTTCAAGAATTTCTCCGCCTTCGGCGGTGAAGTATTCTTCGAAGCTGTCTGCAAGACCCTTACTGTAGTCGCTGCCGGTATCAAACAAAATGGCGGCGGTCTGTGCTCCAACTTCGTCCACGGCAACACGAACAGCACTATATGCCTGGAATGGATCGAGGAAACATGCCCTGAAAATGTAATCGCCAACCAGGGTAACGTCCGGGTTTGTAGAAGTCGGGCTAAAAAGAACTATACCGGCTTCCTGGGCAACGGGAGCGGCAGCAAGGCTGTTAGAACTGGCAACTGGACCTAAGATTGCTACTACACCTTCCCCGATAAGCTTCTCTGCAGCCAGGGCTGATTCAGGAGCGGTACTCTTATTATCCAGGAAGACAACCTGAACCTCTTTACCAAGAACTCCGCCTGCTTCATTAATTTCAGCTAAAGCAAGCTCGACTGCGTTTTTACTGGACTGGCCATAAGTTGCGATCGCTCCGGTCAGTGGGAAAATCCCCCCAATGACTATCGCGTCTTCATCAATAACGATATCTTCAACGTCACCTTCTACTTCATCGCCGGTACCTGCATCATCGCCTGAATCAGCGGCAGGTCCGTCTCCGCATCCTACTACTGCAACCATCATAGCTGCGAGTAGTAATACTGCCATTAAAAAATATAGCTTCTTTGACATTCATACCCCTCCTATTTAAAATATATGTTTAATTTCATTTACGCGAAACGGTTCCGTTTCACATAAAAGATATTCAATTATAATCTTATTGACCTTAGGATGTCAATTGCTATTTGTTAATTTTTTCCCTGTGGAGAGGAGCAAAACATTGGTTCTATTGCTTGAAAATACCAACAGGCCTCCCTGTAAACAGGGAGGCCTGATAGAAAAAGTTTTCTGGCGGGGACCTACTCTCCCGGGGGCTCACGCCCCGAGTACCATTGGCGCTGGAGGGCTTAACGGCCGTGTTCGGTATGGGAACGGGTGTTTCCCCTCCGCGATACCCACCAGAAATCTTGCGGTTAAGGTAAGAGGTTGGAAGTTTAATCACCTTTAAAATGCTTTCCACCTTACTCTTACTTAAACCAAGCTTTATATAGTTTTT